>Ga0068856_100000234_pt1 | contig 60217 bp, 63 predicted proteins | sample KBSCornC62_FD_66595 | JGI IMG/M metagenome (GOLD analysis project Ga0068856, IMG submission 66595) | Corn rhizosphere microbial communities from Kellogg Biological Station, Michigan, USA - KBS Corn C6-2 | ecosystem: Host-associated > Plants > Roots > Rhizosphere > Soil ...
TCGGCACGGTCTGGAACACCTCGCGCATCACCGAGCAGATGAAGGGCAGGATCATCACCGCCAGCACGATGCCCGCGGTGAGCAGGCCCAGTCCCAGCGGCGGACCCTGGAACAGCTTGCCGACCAGCGGCAGCCTGCCCAGCGTGTCGGAAAGCGCCGGCTCGATGCTCGCCATGAACGGCACGAACACGAACAGGCCCCACATGCCGTAGATGATGGACGGGATGCTGGCCAGCAGTTCGATCGCGGTGGCGACCGGGCCGCGCAGCCAGGTCGGGGCGATCTCGGTGAGGAACAGCGCGATGCCGAAGCTCACCGGCACCGCGAGGATCAAGGCGATCAGCGACGTGACCAGGGTGCCGAAGATCGGCGCCAGCGCGCCGTAGTCGTCGGTGACCGGGTTCCAGGTATCGCTGGTCAGGAAACGGAAGCCATCCTTGAACAGCACCTCGCGGCCGCCCCACAGCGTGGACAGCGCCGCGCCCAGCAGCGCCGCCAGCACCAGCAGTGCGCAGAACTTCAGCAGCCCGCGGAACCACGCGTCATGGCGCGCGTCGATGCGGCTGCGCTGATCGGCGTCGGTGGCGAGGTTGGTGGCTGGGATTGATGACATGCGGTCTTCGCGAGGAGGATGCTTTTCCTTCTCTTCGGGAGACAAATCGGCAGGATTGCCGATTTGCACGGCGGAGCCGCCCGAAGGGTGAGGCACATGAATGTGCCGAATGCAGGTGGCCCGGAGGGCCGGATGAGGATTCGGGCATGGCGAAACGCCTCGCTACGCCCGAACCCTCACCCCAACCCCCCTCCCGGCGGGAGAGGGGCTTCCATCGGGTTTACTGCTTGAACTCGGTCTTCCAGTAGTTCTCGATCTGGCTCACCAGCGAGGCGGGCAGCGGCACGTAGTCCAGCGAGCGGGCCTGTTCCTGGCCGTTCTCGTAGGCCCACTTGAAGAAGTCGAAGCTGACCTTGCTGTTCGCGGCGTTCTTCGGCTGCTTGTACATGATCACCCAGGAGGTGGCGGTGATCGGCCAGGCGTCGGCGCCCGGCGCGTTGGTCATCAGCAGGTTGAAGTTCTTCGCGTGCGCCCAGTCGGCGGTGGCGGCGGCGGCCTGGAAGCTGGCGGTGTTGGGCTGGACCAGTTTGCCGGCGGCGTTCTTCATCAGCGCGTAGCCGATGTGGTTCTTCAGCGCGTAGGCGTACTCGACATAGCCGATCGAGTTCGGGATCTGGCGGATGTAGGCCGAGACGCCCTCGTTGCCCTTGCCGCCGATGCCGGTCGGCCAGTTCACGGCCGTGCCTTCACCCACCTTGGCCTTCCAGTCGGCGCTGACCTTGGACAGGTAGTTGGTGAAGTTGAAGCTGGTGCCCGAACCGTCGGAGCGGTGCACCACGGTGATCTTGGAGTCGGGCAGCTTCACGCCCGGGTTCAGCGCGGCGATCGCCGGGTCGTTCCACTTGGCGATGCTGCCGAGGAAGATGCCGGCCAGGGTGGAGCCGTCCAGCACCAGCTTGCCCGGCGCCACGCCGGCCACGTTGAACGCCGGCACGATGCCGCCGATCACGTCGGGGAACTGGCCCAGGCCGAACTTGGCCAGCGTGGCCTCGTCCAGCGGCATGTCGCTGGCGCCGAAGTCCACCGTGCCGGCCTTGATCTGGGCGATGCCGCCGCCGGAGCCGATCGACTGGTAGTTGACGCGGTTGCCGGTCTTCTCGGCATAGCTGGCCGACCACTTCGAGATCACCGGATACACGAAGCTCGAGCCGGCGCCGGTGATGTCGGTGGCCTGCACAGACACGGCGCCCAGCGAGGCGGCGACGAACACGGCAAGCGCGCCGAGGCGGAACATGGAACGGGATGAGGTCAACACGTTGGCTCCTTGGGGTGCACGGGGCGGTGCCCGGTGCCCGCCATTGCAGCGGTGGCGTGTTGCAATGAAATGAGATGAATGTTGCAGGCGGATGACAGTGCGGCCAAAACGACGCTCAGTCGGCGTCCTGGCCGGCTCCGATCCGCTCGCGCTCGAACATCTCCAACTGGCGCCAGCGGTTGACGATGTCGCAGAACAGCAGGGCGGTGGATTCGGCGTCGTAGATCGCCGAGTGCGCCTCGCGGGTGTCGAACGCGCGGCCGGAAGCCTGCACCGCCTTGCCCAGCACGGTCTGGCCGTAGGCGAGGCCGCCCAGGGTGGCGGTGTCGAAGCAGCTGAAGGGGTGGAACGGGTTGCGCTTGTTGCCGGTGCGGCGCACCGCGGCATTGATGAAGCCGAGGTCGAATGCCGCGTTGTGGCCCACCAGGATCGCGCGCTGGCAGCCGTGGTCGCGCACGGCGGTGCGCACCGCCTGGAACACATGCTCCAGCGCGAGGCGCTCGTCCAGGGCTCCGCGCAGCGGGTTGTCCGGGTCGATGCCGGTGATCTCCAGTGCGCGGGGGTCGAGGTTCGCGCCGGGGAAGGGCTCCACGTGGGCGTGCACGGTGGCCTGCGGGTGCAGGAAGCCGTGCGCGTCCATGCCCACGGTGATCGCGGCGATCTCCAGCAATGCGTCGCGTTCGGCGTCGAAACCGCCGGTTTCCACGTCCACGATCACCGGCAGGAAGCCGCGGAAGCGCGTGGCCATGCGGCCCGCCATGCTGTTGTTCGAAACGTCCATCGACGAAGCATATCAGCCAGCGCCCGGGTTCCGGCGGGCGGCATGATCCTGCGGCATGTCTTCATTCTGTCATGTGATGTGCATGCAAGCGCAAAGATGGAACAGCATGCTGCGACCCGTTCGAGCCTTGCCGACCGGCGACAGCCAGGGGACGGTCGAGGCGGATCCCGCCATCACCAACAGTGGAGAAAAGCATGCACTCGAAGACGCTCGCGCTCGCGATCGCCGCCGGCCTGGGCCTGACCAGCCTCGCGGCCAGCGCCCAGACGGCGACGCCGACGACGCACCACAAGGCTGCGAAGGCCGGCAAGGCCACCGTCACCGCCGACGAGGTGGCCCAGCTCAAGGCCCAGCTCGCCGCGTTGCAGGAGAAGGTGGACGAACTGCAGGCGCAGACCACTGCGCAGAACGAGGCGCAGAGTCAGACCGCCCAGGCCGTGCAGCAGGTGCAGGCGAAGCAGGAAGCCGTCGCCGCCGCGCCCGGCGACGCGCTGAGCAAGCGCGTGGACGCGCTGGACAAACTGGTCAACGACACCAAGGTGTCCGGCAAGATGTTCTTCGACTTCAGCAACATCGACCAGAAGAACAGCGATACCGGCAAGACCGCCGCCAACGGCGTCGGGCTGGACGTGAAGCGCTTCTACCTGGGCATCGACCACAAGTTCAACGACGTGTGGTCGGCCAACCTCACCACCGACTTCAACTACGTCAGCAGCGACGGCGAGACCAACCTGTTCGTGAAGAAGGCCTACGTGCAGGGCAAGTTCGACAAGGCGGCGATCTTCCGCGTCGGCTCGGCCGACATGCCGTGGATCCCGTTCGTCGAGAACCTCTACGGCTTCCGCTACGTCGAGAACACCCTCACCGACCGCCTGAAGTACGCGAACTCGGCCGACTGGGGCCTGCATGCGCTTGGCGACGTCGGGGCCAACAACATGTTCAACTACGCGGTGTCGGTGGTGAACGGCGCCGGCTACAAGAACCCCAGCCGCAGCAAGGGCGTGGACGTGGAAGCGCGTGTGGGCTTCGTGCCGTTCGACGGCCTCACCGTGGCGCTGGGCGGCTATTCCGGCCATCGCGGCCAGGAGACCCAGACCGCGGGCGCCGACCACACCGCGCAGCGCGGCGACTTCCTGATCGCCTACGTCAACAAGCAGTTCCGCGTGGGCGGCGAGTACTTCACCGCGAAGAACTGGAACAACGTGCTGACCCCGCAGGCCGACAAGGCCGACGGCTGGTCGGTATGGGGCAGCGTGGCGCTGACCGACGACCTCGCCCTGTTCGCCCGCTACGACGAAGCGAAGCTGAGCAAGGACCTGGACAACAACGCCAAGGACACCTACTACAACCTCGGCCTGCAGTACCAGGTGACCAAGGGCTTCAAGCTGGCCGGCGTGTGGAAGCACGAGAAGGGCGACAAGTCGGTGACCACGCCGCTGCCGCCGCACGTGCAGAACGTGAAGACCAACGAGATCGGCGTGTTCGGCGAAGTGGCCTTCTAAGTCCCGACGTTCGGAACCCCGCGTTGCTCGTGGACGCGACGGCGCGGTGGAACGCGAACCCGCTCGGCACGTTTGCCCCTTCTCCCCTCCGGGGAGTACGCGGGAGGCGCCAAGGATGGCGCCGGCCCTGGGGAACGAGGAAGGTTGGGATGAGGAGCGGGACTTGCGCCGACGTCCAAATCGTTTATCGCAAGGGAGTTCGACCCACGGACGGAAAACGGCGGGCATGATGCCCGCCGTTTGCTTTTCGCCGGTTGCTCCGACGCAGCACTCAGTACCCGATGAAGGACGACGTCGCCTTGTCCGCCACGTGCTGGCACAGCTTCCTGGCCAGCGTTCCCTTCAGGCTGCCGAGATTGAAGGTCTGGCCGTCGCCACCTTGCAGGACACCGCCGAGGCCTGGTTGGTAACCCTTGTCCTGCGTAGCCGCGGTCGTTCCGCCCCCAAACTTGCCCAGCAGCTTGTCCTTCAGCGTGTCGCTGGCACTGGGCAGGTAGCCGTGCGACTGGCAGTAGCCGAGCACGCCCGCGGCGTTCCGTGCGCTGCCCAGCGAGGACACCGAAGGCAGGGCCGGGCTCGGGCCCTGCTGGCCGAGCAGGTTGCCGGCGGCGCTCTTGAGCGAGCCGAGGTCTTGCGCCGGAATCGCACCGGCGAAGGCCAGGGCGGCGACGAGCAGCAGCGGCCGGGCGGGAAGGGCCTGCATGGGTGGACCTCCGTGTGGACGAGGTCCCGCTAGTACGCCATCTGATGTGGTGGCCGCGTTGCCGCCGGCACCATCAGGTTGCCGGCGTCTTGTCCTTGTAGCGGCACAGGTCGCGGATCACGCAGTTCGGGCAGCCCGGCTTGCGCGCCTTGCACACGTAGCGGCCGTGCAGGATCAGCCAGTGGTGGGCATCGCGCCTGAACTCCGCGGGCACCACTTTTTCCAGCTTGTCCTCCACCGCGCGCACGTCCTTGCCGGGCGCGAGGCCGGTGCGGTTGGCGACGCGGAAGATGTGCGTATCCACCGCGATGGTGGGTTCGCCGAACGCGGTATTGAGCACCACGTTCGCGGTCTTGCGGCCCACGCCGGGGAGCGCCTCCAGCGCCTCGCGCGTACGCGGCACCTCGCCGCCGTGCTGCTCGACCAGGATGCCGCACAGCGCGATCACGTTCTTCGCCTTGGCGTTGAACAAGCCGATCGTGGAGATGTACTTCTTCAGCCCTTCCTCGCCCAGCGCGAGGATCGCCCGCGGCGTGTTCGCCACCGGATAAAGCTTGCGCGTGGCCTTGTTCACGCCCACGTCGGTGGCCTGCGCGGAGAGCACCACGGCCACCAGCAGCTCGAACGGCGTGCGGTATTCCAGTTCGGTGGTGGGCTGCGGGTTCAGCTCGCGCAGGCGGGTGAACAGCTCGACCACGTCGGCGCGTTTCATGGGCATCGCTTCGGGTTCGTCAGGCGATTTTCCGGCCATTCGCGCAGGCGCCGCGAAGTGCACCCCTCTCCCTTCGGGAGAGGGTGGCGATAGCCGGGAGAGGGTACGGGCGGAGCGTGGCGCAGCGGTGTTGCCGAACCCTCACCCCAACCCCTCTCCCGATGGGAGAGGGGCTCAGCGCTGTTGCCGCATGGCATGCAGCTGCGGTGGCGAACCATGCTCACGACGCCTGGTCCTGCTGTTTCGCGCGGGCACGCGCCAGCGCGGCCAGCACCGGGTTGTCCGACGCGGCGGCGTCGACGGCCGCCTTGCGCGCGGCCAGTTCCGCCTCGCGTTCGGCCGCTTCGCGCGCCAGCCGCGCCTCGCGGCGGCGGAAATGTTCGCGCGCCGCATCGGCATGCGCCGCATCGATCTGTTCGGCCGGCATCGGCTCCAGCACGATGCAATCCACCGGGCAGGCCGGCACGCACAGTTCGCAGCCGGTGCAGTCGTCGGCCAGCACGGTGTGCATCAGCTTGGCTGCGCCCACGATGGCGTCCACCGGGCAGGCCTGGATGCATTTGGTGCAGCCGATGCACTCGTCCTCGACCACCTGCGCCAGCATGCGCGGCTTCTCCACGCCATTGGCAGCGTTCAGCGGCAGCACTGGCCGGTCCAGCAGCGCCGCCAGCTTCGCGATCCCGGCCGCGCCGCCGGGCGGGCACTGGTTGATCTCAACCTCGCCGCGCGCGATCGCTTCCGCGTAGGGACGGCAGCCGTGGTAACCGCACTGCTCACATTGGGTTTGCGGCAGCAGGGCGTCGATGCGGTCGGCGAGGGAAGGCGTCACGGCGACACGCTTTTCTCCCTCTCCGCGCCGGGGAGAGGGCAGGGGTGAGGGGCGGGGCTGGCGATGAGCTTCAAGATGGCGAGGATGGCTGCGCGCATGTTGTGGATTATGGCGAGGGTGTCCCCTCACCCTAACCCTCTCCCCCGTGAACAAATTTGTAAACGGGGGAGAGGGAATGGAGCACTCAGCGTACCGTGGCGCCCGGCTGTGCACCTTGGTCGGCGTCGAGCAGGAACAGGTCGCTGCCGCCGTCGCCGGCGGAGAGGATCATGCCTTCGGAGAGGCCGAAACGCATCTTGCGTGGGGCGAGGTTGGCGATGAACACCACGTTGCGGCCGAGCAGCTTCTCCGGCTCGCCGTAGGCGGCGCGGATGCCGGAGAAGATCTGCCGCTTGCCCAGCGCGCCGGCGTCGAGTTCGAAGCGCAACAGCTTGTCCGAGCCGTCCACGAACTCGCAGGCCAGTACCTTGCCGATGCGCAGGTCGAGCTTGGCGAAATCGTCGATGGCGATGGTGGCAGGGGCGTCGGCAGTGACAGCGGCAGGAGCGGCGGCAGGTTTGGCGGTGTCGTTCACGGGTTTCTTCTTGGCGGTTTCGGGGGCGGGTGCGCCCAGCGATTCCCTGGAGGCTTCGACCATCGCCTCGATGCGCTTGGGGTCGAGGCGCGCGAGCAGCGGTTCGAAGGCGTGGATGCTGTGGCCGTGCAAGGCATCGCGCGCGTCGGCGAAGCCGGCGATGGGTGCAGCGAGGAATTGCTCGGCGTCAGCCACGGTGGCTGGCAGGATCGGCTTCAGCAGGCCCGCGAGCAGACGGAACGCGGCCAGCGCGAACGAGCACACCTGGGCAAGCTCGGCGCGGCGCGCCTCGTCCTTGGCCATAGTCCACGGTGCCTTCCCGGCGATATGGCCGTTGACCAGGTCGGCCATCGCCACGAAGCGGCGGGTGAGTTCGGCGAACTCGCCGTCCTCGTACAGCGCTTCGACACCCTCGTACTGCGCGAGCAGGTTCTGCCAAAGCGCAGCGTGTTCGGCGTCGAAGCCGTCGACCAGCTTGCCGCCGAAGAACTTCTGCACGAATCCCGCGGTGCGGCTGGCGATGTTCACCCATTTGCCGACGAGGTGCGAGTTGACGCGCTCCTCGAAGGCCTTGAGGTCGAGGTCCACGTCCACCGGCGTGTCGTTGAGCAGGCTGGCGAAGTAGTAGCGCAGGTATTCCGGGTTGAGTCCCGAGTCCAGGTAGGTGCGTGCCTGGATGAAGGTGCCGCGCGACTTCGACATCTTCGCGCCGTTCACCGTGAGGTAGCCGTTGACGTGCAGCGCGGTGGGCACGCGCATCCGCGCGCCGTGCAGCATCGCCGGCCAGAACAGGCCGTGGAAGTTGATGATGTCCTTGCCGATGAAGTGGTGCATCTCGGCGGTGCTGTCGGCGCCGAGGAAGTCGTCGAACTTCAGTCCGGTGCGTTCGCACAGCGCCTTGAAGCTGGCGAGGTAGCCCACCGGCGCGTCCAGCCAGACGTAGAAGAACTTGCCCGGCGCGTCGGGAATCGGGAAACCGAAGTAGGGCGCGTCGCGCGAGATGTCCCAGTCCTTCAGGCCGCCGTCCAGCCATTCGCGCAGCTTGGCGGCCACGCCGCTGTTCGCCACCGGCCGGCCGTCGGTGTACTTGCCGGCGAACCAGTCGCGCAGCAGGCCTTCGAACTTCGACAGCTCGAAGAAGTAGTGCTCCGAGTCCTTCAGCACCGGCGTGGCGCCGGAGACCACCGAATAGGGGTTGATGAGGTCGGTGGGCGCGTAGGTGGCGCCGCAGTTCTCGCAGTTGTCGCCGTACTGGTCCGGCGTGCCGCATTTCGGGCAGGTGCCCTTGATGTAGCGGTCCGGCAGGAACATCTGTTTCTCGGGGTCGTACAGCTGCTGGATGCTGCGCTTCGCGATGTAGCCAGCGTTGCGCAGGCGCGTGTAGATCAGTTCCGCCAGCTCGCGGTTCTCTTCCGAATGCGTGGTGTGGTAGTGGTCGTAGCTGAAGTGGAAGTCCGCGAAATCGGCCTCGTGGCTGGCGCGGATGCCGGCGATGAACGCCTCCGGCGTCATGCCGGCCTTCTCGGCGGCCAGCATGATCGGCGTGCCGTGCGCGTCGTCCGCCGCCACGAAATGCACCCCGTTGCCCATCATCCGCTGCGCCCGCGCCCAGATGTCGGTCTGGATGTAGCCCAGCATGTGGCCCAGGTGCAGCGGGCCGTTGGCATAGGGCAGGGCGTGGGTGACGAGCAGGCGGCGACTCATGGTGGGCAGGCACTCCTTGACGACCGCGCATTATGGCATCCATGGGTGCGCCACGCCTGCGCTCGCCGCAAGCTTGGAAACTGGTAATGCGTTATGTAGTATTTATGGAGATCGCACGCCACCGGGATCCGACCTCATGGTCGATACGACGCGCCGTACCTTCATCCTCTCCGGCATCGGCCTGGCGGGTTCCTGTCTGTTGCCGCGCGCCGTGTGGGCAAGTGGAACCGGCGGCGCGACTGGTGAAAAGCCGTCATCGCCCGTGCGGCACGGCGAGTCGCCGGTGGCGCCGCGCGAGCAATGGCTGCTCGACTTCGATTGGCGCTTCGCGTTCGGCAACGGCAGCGATCCGGCCAAGGATTTCGGCTACGGCTACGGCCAGGGCGATTTTTCCAAGACCGGCGACTTCAAGATCGCCACGCCCGATTTCGACGACGCCGGCTGGCGTGCCTTGAACCTTCCGCACGACTGGGCCGTCGAGCTGGCGCCCGTGCACGACGACAGCGGCGACGACGACACCAGGCTGACTTCGCACGGCTACAAGCCGCTCGGCCGCCGTTACCCCGCGACCAGCGTGGGCTGGTACCGGCGCACGTTCGAGCTTCCCGAAAGCGATCGCGGCCGCCGCATCTGGATCGAGTTCGACGGCGCGATGCGCGACGTCGTGCTGTTCGTCAACGGCTGCTTCATCGGCCGGCATGACGACGGCTACACGCCGTTCCGTTTCGATCTCACCGATTTCCTGAACTATGGCGGCAAGAACGTCGTCGCCCTGCGCGTCGATGCCAGCTTCGGCGACGGCTGGTTCTACGAGGGCGCCGGCATCTACCGCCATGTCTGGCTGACCAAGCTGGACCCCGTGCATCTCGGTCGCTGGGAGAGCGTGGTGCGGTCGACCGTCGAGGGTAGTGCAGCCGCATTGGCGTTGGCTGCGCTGGTCGAGAACGAAGGCGAACACATCGTGCATGCCGCGCTGGAATGGCGCATCACCGATGCCTCCGGTCGCGTGGTTGCGCATGCGGCGACGCCCGCGCAGCCGATTGCGCCGCATGCATCGGCGGATTGCCGCGCGACCGCGCGCATCGACGCCCCCAAGCTCTGGTCGCCCGACGAACCGCATCTCTACACGGCGCTGGTCAAGGTCGTCGTCGATGGCGCCACGCGCGATGCCGAGCAATTCCCGTTCGGCGTGCGCACGGCGGCGTTCGACCCCGAGCGCGGCTTCTTCCTCAACGGCCAGCCGTTGAAGATCCAGGGCACCTGCAATCACCAGGACCACGCGGGCGTAGGTGCGGCGCTGCCGGACCGCTTGCAGGCGTTCCGCGTGGGCGTGCTGCAGGGCATGGGCTGCAATGCCGTGCGCACCTCGCACAACATGCCGACGCCGGAATGGGTGGAGGCCTGCGATCGCATGGGCATGATGATGATGTGCGAGACCCGGCACATGAGCTCCAGCCCCAGCGGTCTGCAGCAACTCGAAACCATGGTGAAGCGCTACCGCAATTCGCCTTCGGTCATTCTCTGGTCGATCGGCAACGAGGAATGGCGGTTGCAGAAGGGGGCGCTGGAACCGCAGGGCGAACGCATCGGCGCGGCGATGGTCGAGCGCTGCCACGAGCTCGATCCCACCCGCGTCGTGTCGGCGGCGGTCAATGGCGACAACGAGCAGGGCGTGTCGGATGCGCTCGACGTCATCGGCTTCAACTACAACCTGAAGTACCCGGACGCGTTCCACCAGAAGCATCCCAAGCGCGCGGTGTACGGATCGGAAACCTCCAGCGCCATCGCCACGCGCGGCGAATACGTGACCGATCCCAAGAAGAACACCGTCAACAGCTACGACGGCGTGGTGCCGTGGGGCGAAACGCCGGAGCAGTGGTGGAGCTTCTACGCCAGCCGCGACTGGCTGGCCGGCGGCTTCGCATGGACGGGTTTCGACTATCGCGGCGAGCCGACGCCGTATGGTTGGCCCTCGGTGAGTTCGCAGTTCGGCATCGTCGACCTGTGCGGCTTCCCCAAGGATTATTACTGGTACTACAAGGCATGGTGGACGAAGGCGCCCAGCCTGCACGTGTTCCCGCACTGGAACTGGGCGGGCAAGGAGGGCCAGGAAATCCCGGTGTGGGTCTACACCAACCTGGACGAGGTCGAGCTGCTGCTCAACGGCAAGAGCCTGGGCATCCAGCAGGTGCCGCGCTTCGGCCACGTGCAGTGGAAGGTGGCCTACGCCCCCGGCGTGATCGAGGCACGTGGCCGCAGGAACGGCCAGGTCGTGCTGGTCGACCGCCGCGAAACCACCGGCCCCGCGCGCAAGCTGCGGCTGACGGCCGATCGCGCGGAGATCACGGCCGACGGGCAGGACGTGGCCATGCTCACGGTCGACGTGCTCGATGCCCATGGCCGCCCGGTGCCGACCGCGAACCACAAGCTCGCGTTCCGCATTGCCGGCGCGGGCAAATTGATCGGCGTGGGCAACGGCGACCCCAATTGCCACGAAAGCGACAAGGAGCCCCGGCGCTCGCTGTTCAACGGCCTGGCGCAGGTCATCATCCAGTCCACGGACGGCGCCGGCACGATCCACGTCGAGGCAGTCGAAGAGGGGGCGGCGGGTCAGCTGCTGGCCTCGGCTTCGTTGACCATCACGACGCGGAAGGGCGCGCCACGGCTGGTTGTCGCGTAGTTCCGCTCGCCCTGCGTCCCGGAGTCCATGGACAGCCGTCTCGCGGCGACGCGATCGTTGCCGGAGAACCGGTCCGCCGGTTTGCGTATCCCGACGGCGCATGGGCATGCGCTCGTTTGCACGTTTTTGCATGTTTGTATACGATGGCGCCTGTTATATCGAGCGTGCGTGACTGCCTGTGGACATGCTTTCCCAATCCCTGCCGGCCGTGCGCGACCGGCTTGGCGCCGCCACGCGTTCCACGCGGCTGATCTTCCTGGTGTCGGGCATCGGCATGGCGGCGTGGGCGCCGATGGTGCCTTATGCCAAGGCGCGGCTGGGGCTGGACGACGCGCAACTGGGCCTGCTGCTGCTGGCGTTCGGCGGCGGCTCCATGGCCTCGATGCCGTTCGTGGGCTGGCTGAGCCATCGTTTCGGCAACCGCCGGGTGATCGTGGCGTCGGGATGGCTGCTGTGCCTGGCGCCGCCGGTGCTGGCGCTGGCGCCGAACGTCGCCGTGCTGACTACGGCACTGCTGTACTTCGGCGTGATGCTGGGGGCGGTGGACGTGGCGATGAATGCGCACGCGGTCGAAGTGGAGCGGCGCGACGGCCGCATGCTGATGTCGGGTTTCCACGGCTTGTTCAGCCTGGGCGGCCTGGGCGGTGCGGCGGGCATGAGCGCCTTGCTCGCGCTCGGCCTGCCGTTGCCGCTGGCCGCGCTGGCGGTATCGGCCTTGCTGGCCGCCCTCGTGCTGTACCTGCGCGGCGGCCTGCTGCCGAACGTGGACGGCGCGGCCGCCGGGCACGAGCCGTTCCGCGTGCCGCACGGCGTGGTGCTGCTGCTCGGCCTGCTGTGCTTCGTGAGCTTCATGGCCGAAGGCTCGATGCTGGACTGGAGTGCGGTGTTCCTGCGCGATTTCCGCGGTTTCGCGCCGAGTGCGGCCGGGATCGGCTACGCCTGTTTCTCGGTCGCCATGGCGCTCGGTCGGCTCACCGGCGATCGTCTGATCCGGCGGATCGGGCCGGTGTGGGCCGTGCGCGCGGGCGCCGGCCTCGCCGCGACGGGCTTCGCGCTGGCGGCCAGCGTGCCGTGGCCGATGGCGTCGCTGGCCGGATTCGTGCTGATCGGCCTGGGCGCCTCCAACATCGTGCCGGTGATGTTCAGCGCGGCGGGGCGCCTGCCGGGAGGTTCGCCGGCGATCGCGATCGCGGCAGTCACCATGCTCGGCTACGCGGGCCTGCTCAGCGGGCCCGCCCTGATCGGTTTCATCTCCCGGCTGGCCAGCCTGCCGCTGGCGCTGGTCGTGGTGGCGGGGTTGCTGCTGCTGGTGGCCGCTTCCGCAAGGATCGTGCGGCGATGAACGGGAAACACGCGATGATCGACACCGTGGTATTCGACCTGGGCGGCGTGCTGATCGACTGGAACCCGCGCTACCTCTATCGCCGGCTGTTCGACGACGAGGCCGCGATGGAGCGTTTCCTCGCCGAGGTCTGCACCGGCGCGTGGAACGAGCAGCAGGACGCGGGCCGTTCCTGGCACGAGGCGGTGGCCAGCCTCACGGCGCAGTTTCCCGAGCACGCCGGCCTGATCGCGGCGTATCGCGACGGCTGGCGGGAGATGCTGGGCGGCGTGATCCAGGGCAGCGTGGACCTGCTCGCCGAGCTGAAGGCGCGCGGCGTGCGCCTGTACGCGCTGACCAACTGGTCGCACGAGACCTTCCCGCGCGCGAAGGAGATCGAGATGTTCGGTTTCCTGCACTGGTTCGAGGGCATCGTCGTTTCCGGCGAGGAGCGGCTGATCAAGCCGGATCCGCGCATCTACCGGCGATTGTTCGAGCGCTATTCGATCGACCCCGCGCGCACGGCCTACATCGACGATGCGCGACGCAACGTCGATGCGGCGGCGGCGCAGGGGATGCATGCGTGGTGGTTCCGCGGCCCCGAGGGTTTGCGCGAGTGGCTCGCCACGCACGGCCTGGTGTCGGCATGAGCAAGCCACGCGCGGCGGCGCCGATTCCTCCCGGCGAGGCGATGCCGCAGGAGCGGCAGCAGTGGATCCTGCAGCGACTGCGCAGCCACGGCCGCGTGGTGGCGGTGGAGCTGGCGGCCGAGTTCGAGGTTTCCGAAGATTCCATCCGGCGCGATCTCCGCGAACTGGCGGCGCAGGGGCTGTGCAAGCGCGTCTATGGCGGCGCCTTGCCGCTGCCGGTGGCGGTGTCGCCGCTGAAGCAGCGGCGCGTCGAGCACATCGGCCGCAAGCAGGCGCTGGCGCGCAAGGCGGCGACGCTGGTGCGCCAGGGGCAGGTCCTGCTGATCGACGCCGGCTCCACCAATGCCGCGATCGCCGCAGCCCTGCCTGAGCGGTGCGGCCTGACGGTGGTCACCAATGCGCCGGATGTTGCGCTGGCCTTGCTGGATCGCGAGGGTTTCGAGGTCCAGCTGATCGGCGGCCGCGTCGATCCGCGCATCGGTGGTGCGGTGGGCGCGCAGGCAGTGAAGGAGCTGCAGCGGATCCGCGCCGACCTGTGTTTTCCCGGCGCGTGCGCGCTGGATGTGAAAGGCGGCCTGTGGGGCTTCGACAGCGAAGAATCGCTGTTCAAGCGTGCGATGGTGGAAGCCAGCGGTGAAACCGTGGTGGTGGTCACCAGCGACAAGCTGGGGACGGTCGCCACGCACCGGGTGGCCGGGCTGGCGGAAGTGCAGCACCTGGTGGTGGAGCGCGACGTGGACAAGGCCACGCGCAGTGCCTATGCAGCACGCGGCGTGGCGGTGCACCGGGCCGACGTGGCCGGTGACTAGGGCGACGAAAAGCGCGGGCCATCGGCCCGCGTTCCGTCATCGCTCAAGCTCGGCCACAGGCACTTACTGCTGACGTTCCCACACCTGGCTGCGGCCCAGCAGGGCGAAGCCGATGTAGCCGTGCACGTCGAGTTTCCGCCCGCCGTCCTCCAGCGTGAGCTTCACCTTGTAGATCTTGCCGTTCTTGGGATCGAGGATCTTGCCGCCATCCCACACGTCGCCGTCCTTGCTGACGCCCCACATGATGGTCATGCCCTCGATCGGCTGGTCCTTGCGTTCGCCGTCGCACTTCGCGCATTTCGGATGCTCGCCGTCGCGGGCGATGGCTTCCGGGCTGCGGTTGAGCAATTGCATCACCTTGCCTTCCAGCGTGCCATTCGTCTCGCTGATCTGGATGATGGACTTCACCTTGCCGGTGACGTCGTCCACCTGCTTCCAGGTGCCGACCGGCGTGCTCGTGTCGGCGGCGGACACGGCACCGGCGCCAAGCAGCAGGGCCAGGGTGAAGGCAAGACGAACAGCGTGCTTCATGGCGATACTCCCCGTACGAAACAGTATGGTCCGAGCCTGCCGGGGCCCGGCGAGGCCGTCAAGCTGCGCCGCGCCATGCTGATCTGCATCAGCCGGCGCCGTGGCCTCGGCTGGCATAATGGGCTGTCCCCATTGAAGCATTCCGACACGACATGACGCAGGCGAACGAAGCCTTGGTCCGCCAGATTCTCGGCGAAACCATCGATCTCCATACCGGCGCGCCGCTGGCCGAGGCCGTGCGCGCGGTGGGCGTGGACGGTGCCAGGGTGTCGGTGGACCTGCGGCTGGGCTATCCCGCCGCCGGCGCCGCCGAGGTACTGGCCGCACAGGCGAGGCAGGCGCTGGAGGCCGATCCGGCGATCGCGGCGGCCACGGTGTCCGTCACCAGCCGCATCCAGTCGCACAAGGTGCAGGGCGCGCTGGGGCCGCTGCCCAACGTGAAGAACATCATCGTGGTGGCCTCGGGCAAGGGCGGCGTGGGCAAGTCCACGGTGGCGGCGAATCTCGCGCTGGCGCTGCAGGCCGAAGGCGCCAAGGTGGGCGTGCTCGACGCCGACATCTACGGCCCCAGCCAGCCGCGCATGCTGGGCATCGGTGGCAAGCCGGAATCGCCCGACGGCAAGAGCATCACGCCGATGCAGGCGCACGGCCTGCAGGCGATGTCGATCGGCTTCCTCGTCGACGAGGAGACACCGATGATCTGGCGTGGCCCGATGGTGACGCAGGCGATGATGCAGCTGCTCACCGATTCGCGCTGGGAAATGCTCGACTACCTGGTGATCGACCTGCCGCCCGGCACCGGCGACATCCAGCTCACGCTGGCGCAAAAAGTGCCGGTGGCCGGCGCGGTGATCGTCACGACGCCGCAGGACATCGCCCTGCTGGATGCACGCAAGGCGCTCAAGATGTTCGAGAAGGTGGGCGTGCCGGTGCTCGGCGTGGTGGAGAACATGGCCACCCACGTCTGCTCGAACTGCGGCCACGAGGAGCACATCTTCGGCGAGGGTGGCGGCGCGCGCATGGCGGAGCAGTACGGCGTGCCCTACCTCGGCTCGCTGCCGCTGGACATCCGCATCCGCGAGCAGGCCGACGGCGGCACGCCCACCGTGGTGGCGATGCCGGAATCCGACCTCGCCGCGCGCTATCGCGAGATCGCGCGCAACACCGCTGGCCGATTGTCGCGCCAGCCGCGCAACAAGTCGCTGGGGCTGGGCAAGATCGTGGTGCAGGGCACCCCGTGAGAACCCGTCCGGAAGCTGCTGCGCGAACGCAGGTCGGGCGCGGTCGATGCCCGAAATCCTCATGTATCGATCCATACGCTCCGGTTTCTGCGCGTCGCCCGCATCCACCCTGCGTCCGCTCGCTACGCTTCCGAACGGATTCTCAAGCATGAGCGCAACCCGGCGCGTGCTGTGCCTGTGCGGCAGCCTGCGCCGGGTTTCTTCCAACCGCGCCGCGCTGGAAGCCGCACGGCAACTGGCGCCTGCGTCGCTGGAACTGGCGATGTACGACGGTCTCGCCACGCTGCCGCTGTTCAATCCCGACGACGAACGCGATCCGCTGCCGGCGTCCGTGTTGTCGTTGCGCGGAGCAGTCGGGCAGGCCGATGCGCTGCTGATCGCGTGTCCCGAATACGCCCATGGCGTGCCCGGCGCGTTCAAGAACCTGCTGGACTGGCTGGTCGGCAGCCTGGAATTCCCCGGCAAGCCGGTGCTGTTGCTGAACGCCTCGGCGCGTGGCTCGTACCACGCGCAGGAGGCGTTGGCCGGGATACTGCGCACCATGTCGGCGGAGTTGCTGACGTCGGCACCGCTGCCCGTGGCCCTGCCGGGCGCCGGCTGCACGGTGGGACAGGTGCTGGCACATGCGGAACGTTGCGCGGAGCTGCGGGCTGCGCTGGACGCGCTGGCTGCGGTATTCGCCGCCTTGGACCCATCTGCCGACGCTCGGTAGGAGCGCACCCCGTGCGCGAAAAACTCTTGCGACACCCGGCCAAAAGCTTTTCGCGCACAGGGTGCGCTCCTACCGATGTGGGGCGGGGCGGCTCGTGCTGGCGTGGTGGCACCCCGACCATGTATTTTTGCCGCTTTCGCCCGGCTTGGCCGGGCATCATGCCGACCGCGGAGCGCACGTGAGCATCAAGTCCGACAAGTGGATCCGCCGCATGGCCGAGGGCCACGGCATGATCGAGCCGTTCGAGCCGGGCCAGATGAAGCAGCGCGAGGACGGCAGCCGCGCGGTGTCCTGGGGCACCTCCAGCTACGGCTACGACGTGCGCTGCGCGCGCGAGTTCAAGGTGTTCACCAACATCAACTCCACCATCGTCGACCCGAAGGCGTTCGACCCGAACAGCTTCGTGGACGTGACTTCGGACGTATGCATCATCCCGCCGAACTCCTTCGCGCTGGCGCGCACGGTGGAGTTCTTCCGCATCCCGCGCGACGTGCTGGTGGTGTGCCTGGGCAAGAGCACCTACGCGCGCTGCGGCATCATCGTCAATGTCACCCCGCTGGAGCCGGAGTGGGAGGGTCACGTGACGCTGGAGTTCTCCAACACCACGCCGCTGCCCGCGAAGATCTACGCGAACGAGGGCGTGGCGCAGTTGCTCTTCTTCGAGTCCGACGAGCCCTGCGAGACCAGCTACAAGGATCGCGGCGGCAAATACCAGGGCCAGCAGGGCGTGACCTTGCCGCGTACCTGAACCGGCGCTCGCCAGCCATTCGCCGCCACCGCCCGGCGCAAGGCACCGCGCTAAACTCGCAAAGCCATCACGACCGCTTTAATGCAGGAGATCCCGATGACCCGTTTTTCCACCCTGTTGACCCGCGCCGTCGCTGCGCTGGTGCTCGGCAGCGTTTTCCTGCTCGGTGGCTGCCACATGTTCGGCGGCGGTACCAAGGGCACGGTGAACACGGCCCAGATGAAGGGCAAGTTCGACACCACCATCGAGGCCTACAAGGAAGGCCAGTTCGTGATCGACGGCGCGGTATTGTCGGCAATCGATGCCGGCAGCCATTTCGCCTACCTCAAGGACACCGGCAAGCTGCCCAAGACCGTGCTGCTGCTGCCCAGCGACGATTCCAAGATCCGCAAAGTGCACCTGCAGTACCTGGCGCGCATGTCGATCGACTACGGCTTCACCGCTTACTACGACAACGGCGGCCAGCTGACCGAGATCAACGCGATCAACACCAAGGCGCGCGCGCTGCAGGACCACCATGCGCCAGTGAAGATCGACGACGGCCAGCAATGCAAGACGGCCGCCGGCTGCGACTCCGTCGACCAGGCCGCGCAACAGCAGCACTGAGCCGCGTTGCCTGATCCGGCAAAAAGCCCGCGGAGCGATCCGCGGGCTTTTCTTTAGTTTTGCGACCATCCCTGGTCGCCAGAGTCGGATGGGCGGCCATCCATGTCGCACTTTTCATGGTTTTTGCGACCATCTTCGGTCGCGAGAGTCAAACGGGCGGCCATCCGTGGCCGCACTCTCCATGGTTTTTGCGATCATCCTTGATCGCGATAATCAAACGGGCGGCCATCCATGGCCGCACTCTTCAGTTCTTCGAGCTTTTGCCGCAGCGAGGACAGTCGCGTTGCCAGCGCCTCGGCGGCGTAGGGCACGGCGGCGCCGCTGCCCCAGACCGGGCCGGGCCAGACCGCATCGTCCTGCGTGCGCGCCACCACGTGCAGGTGCAGCTGGCGCACGATGTTGCCCAGTGCGCCGAGGTTGAGCTTGTCGCAGGGCGCCACGGCGCGCAGCGCGGCGGCGGCCTGGTTCGCCTCGCGCCACAGTTGCGCCTGCTCGGCCTCGGCGAGGTCGGCGATCTCCACCATGCCGGTGCGGCGCGGCACCAGGACCAGCCACGGGTAACGCGCATCGTCCATCAGCCGCAGCTCGCACAGCGGCAGCATGGCGACGTGGCGGGTGTCGGCCTGCAGCCGCGGGTCGAGCGTGAAGCCGGCCCCGCTCATGCGCCGGCCAGTTGCCGGTCGAAGAATTCCAGCGTGCGCTGCCACGCCAGCATCGCGCTGGCCCCGTGGTAATGCTTGTCGCCCGGCACGTCGCGATTGAACGCGTGACCCGCGCCGGGGTAGCTGAACACTTCCATCTGCGGCAGCAGTTCGCGATGCTGCGCCACCGCCTCGGGCGGGATCGAGGGATCGTCTTCGCCGAAGTGGAACATCACCGGCGCCTTCGGCTTTTCGCCCAGGAACGGCACGTTGCGGGCGCCGTAGTAGCTCACCGCGGGCAGGCCCAGCCGCAGCGCGGAGAGCAGCGCAATCGTGCCGCCCCAGCAGTAGCCCACCACGCCGACCTTGCCGGAGGAGGCAATCGATTCGGCGGCGCTGGCCACGTCCTCCAGCGGGCGATCCAGCCCCAGTTCGCCCACCAGCGCCTTGCCGCGTGCCATGCCCACTTCGTCGTAATCCAGTTCCAGCCAGGCTTCGAGGTGGTCGAAGAAGGCCGGCGCGATCGCCGTGTAGCCGGCGGCGGCGAAGCGGTCCGCCACGCTGCGGATGTGCGCGGTGACCCCGAAGATCTCCTGCACCACCACGATGCCGCCCTTCGGCCGGCCTTCGGGCTGGGCGAGGTAGCCGCCTATGCATTGCGTGCGCGAGGTGGGAATGTTGATGTGCTGGCCCATGGCCGGCGTCTCCTAGGCGACAATGCGTGGGATTCTAGCGGGCTGGGGTGCAAGGGGGCGGTGAAGGCGCAGCCGCAGCCGCGCACGGCCGAGCCGGCAGCGCGGATCCCCGTATAATTCTGGGTTTTCCAACAGCCACGGTTGCCGTCGCATGTCGCAGGCCACGCAGAAGATCGGTTTCGTCAGCCTCGGCTGCCCCAAGGCGCTGGTGGATTCCGAGCGCATCCTCACCCAGCTCAAGGTCGAGGGCTACGAGATCGTGCCCAGCTACGGCGAGGCCGACGCGGTGGTGGTGAACACCTGCGGCTTCATCGACGCGGCGGTGCAGGAGTCGCTGGATTCGATCGGCACGGCGCTCAACGAGAACGGCAAGGTGATCGTCACCGGCTGCCTCGGCAAGCGCGCCGAGCTGATCCGCGAGGCCTATCCCGACGTGCTCTCGATCAGCGGCCCGCAGGACTACGCCAGCGTGATGCACGCGGTGCACGAGGCGCTGCCGCCCTTACGCAACAAGTTCCTGGATATCGTGCCGGACACCGGCGTCAAGCTCACCCCGAAGCACTACGCCTACCTCAAGATTTCCGAAGGCTGCAACCACCGCTGCAGCTTCTGCATCATCCCCTCGATGCGCGGCGACCTCGTCTCGCGCCCGGTGGACCAGGTGCTGCTGGAAGCCGAGAAGCTGGTCAAGGGCGGCGTAAAGGAACTGCTGGTGATCTCGCAGGACACCAGCGCGTACGGCGTGGACCTCAAGTACGCCGAACGCGAATGGCGCGGCAAGGCGTACCGCACGCGCATGACCGAACTGTGCGAAGGCCTGGCCGAACTGGGCGCGTGGACGCGCCTGCACTACGTCTACCCGTACCCGCACGTGGACGAAGTGATGCCGCTGATGGCGGAAGGAAAGATCCTGCCGTACCTCGACATCCCGTTCCAGCACGCCAGCCCGCGCATCCTGAAACTGATGAAGCGTCCCGGCAACATCGACAAGACACTGGAGCGCATCCGCAACTGGCGCAAACAGGTGCCCGACCTCACCCTCCGCAGCACCTTCATCGTGGGCTTCCCCGGCGAGACCGATGCCGAGTTCGAGGAACTGCTGGACTTCCTGCGCGAGGCCGAGCTCGACCGCGTGGGCGCCTTCGCCTACTCGCCGGTGGACGGCGCCAAGGCCAATGAACTACCCGGCGCCGTCTCCGAGGAGCTGAAGGAAGACCGCCTCGAGCAGTTCATGGCCGTGCAGGCGGAAATCTCCGCCGGCAAGCTGCAGCGCAAGATCGGCCGCACGCTCAAGGTACTGGTGGACGAGGCGAACGCCGATGGCGCCGTGGCCCGCTCCGCCGCCGACGCGCCGGAGATCGACGGCACGGTGCTGATCGCCGATGGCCAGGGCCTCAAGCCGGGTCAGTTCGTGGATGTGGTGGTCGAGGGCGCCAGCGAGCACGACCTGCACGCGCGTTTGGCGCATCCGGCGCTGCAGATCCTGTAACGCGCCATGCGCTACCTGGCGCCCGCCCGCGACGCGGTCGATCCGCAGGTGTTCGGGCGGATGCCGCTGGCGGCGTGGCGCGAATACGCCGGGCTGATCGAAGGGCGCGACTGGCCGAGCATCGATGCGCTCAACGCCGCCCGCCCTGCCGGCATGCACGAGCGCTTCGTGGCGCAAACCCGCGAACTGCTCTCCGACGACCTGCACTACGAACAACGCATCGCCGAGCGCGGCGAAATCGCCACCCGCGAAAACAACTGGCACGACCTGTTCAACGCGCTGGCCCGGTTGCGTCATCCCGCCTTGAAGCGCGCGCTCAACGCGCGGCAAGTGGCCGAGATCGCGCACATGGGGCCGAAACAACGTTCCCGCGCCCAATACGCGCTCACCCATTTCGATGAAGCCGGCGTCATCGTCACCCTGCGCGATCCGGCGCTGCTCCCGCTGTGGGATGCCCATGACTGGCACGGCCTGTTCTGGCGCGAGCGCGCGGCATGGCTGGACGGTCGCATCCGGGTGGAGCTGTTCGGCCATGCGCTGCTGGAACATGCGCTGACGCCGGCGCAATTGCTGGTGGGGAAGGCGTTGGTGATGGCTGGTTCCGACGCATCGCCAGTGGAGGCCATCGACGCCTGTGCGCGAGCGATCAGCGCTGGTGAGGTGTTGTGTGATCCGCTGGAGTTGCGGCCCTTGCCGTTGGCCGGAGTGGCCGGTTGGCATGCCGGCAACGAGTGCGAGGCATTCTTCGTCGAAGCTCCATGCTTCCTGCCGGCGCGAGCAGGACGCAGCTATCCTGCGCCGTTGGCTGGCGGATGAATCCGGTGGGAGCGCATAAGTAACCGGCTGTCGCGCGATGGAGCGCGGAAACGGCGCCATCGCTCCTGTGAGGGCCTCTCAAGGCAAGCGAGGCGACCGATCAAGCATCTCACGTACGCAGGCCTCCAGAGGATCGAGTTGCTGGGAAACAACGGCAGCAATGGTCAGCGGGTCGATATTGCCAAGGCAGTTGTGCACGAGGATGTTGCGGAACCCGCTGATCTGTCGCCACGGAATCGTGGGGAACGCCGCCTTGAGCTCATTCGGGAGAGATTGAGTCGCCTCCGAAAGCGTTTGCAGGTTGCGCATAGTGGCGTCGTAGTGGATGTCGTCCCGCGTGATGTCGCCTCGGCTCTGGATGCGACGAATCTTGGCAATCGCATCCAGGATGTGCAGCGCATAGGACATTGTTCACAGCTCGACCGCTTCACCAACGACGCGGGAGCGGATGTGCGGACTGAGCTCGTGATCCGGTACGACGTCCACGGCGCGGCCCAGCAGCGACGACAGCGCTTCGGTCAGTGGGAAGCGCTGCCCGAAGAGGTCGTAGCCTCGGGGCAGCTCGACCAGGAAATCGATGTCGCTGTGGTCGCTTTCCTTGCCGCGAGCGACGGAGCCGAACACACGGATGCGCTTGGCTCCGAACTTTTGTCCGAGCGCCTGGATGGCTTGGCGTTTGGCGTGGAGTTGTTCGAGCAGCATGCGTGCGAAGCGGACCGTGGCATGTGCGGGCATCCTAGCAAGCTGTCGAGGCGCGGGCTGCATGCACGCAATGCGTGTGTTCCTTGTCGCCAGTGGGCCGCCTTGCGGGATGTGGAGCCGGCGTGATGCTGCGTGGATTCGACTGACGGCAGGCGTACGATGCAGCATGGTCGCCAAGCCCCAGGTGAGTCGCCATGTCCCCAAGCCCATCTCACGTTTCAAGAACAAGCCGCGTCCAGGGCGCCCTGCTGGGTGCCTTCATCGGCGACGCGCTCGCGCTCGGCCCGCACTGGTACTACGACCTCGACGCGCTGAGGCGCGACTACGGCGACTGGATCGACGACTACACGGCGCCGAAGCCCGGGCGCTACCACGAAGGGTTGCCGCCAGGCGCGTCGTCGCAAGCGGGGTTCATTCTCGCACTGACAGCGCGCTCGCTGGTGGAGCGCGGCGGCTATGACGAGGCGGACTTCTGCGCGCGGATGGACCGCGAACTGTTCCCGCTGCTGGACGGCACGCCGATGGCGGGGCCGGGCGGCTACACCAGCCAGTCGATCCGCGAGGCGTGGCGCAAGCGCCGTGCCGGCTTGCCGTGGGGGCAGGTGGCGGGATTGGCGGACAACACCGAGGCGGCGGAACGGGTGCTGGCGATCGCGCTGCGCCACGCGGGCGAGCCGGCGCAGCTGGCGCGGCACGTGAGCGGCAACGTGGCGCTCACCCAGCGCGATCCCACGGTGGGCGCGATGACGCTGGCGTTTGCCGTGGTGCTGGGGCAGCTGGCGAACGGCGTGCCGCTGGATGGCGATTTGTCCGGCCGGCTGATGGGCATGGTGAAGTCCGGCGAGCTGCCGTTCCACACCGTGACCAGCGGCGAGCTGGACGTGCCGCAGGGCGCGGAGGCGCCCTTGCAGGCCGGGCAGTTCGCCTCGCCCGACGCCTTGCTCACCGTGTCGTCCATCGCGCGGGCGGCGCGCGATCCCGGCGTGGCCATCGAACCGGCGTCGAAGGTTGGCCTGGTCTACGGCCTGCCGTGCGCGGTGTACCACCAGTTTCCCGCGGCCTACTACCTCGCGGCGCGCTTCCAGGGCGACGTGGAACAGGGCGTGCTCAACGCGGTGAACGCGGGCGGGCAGAACCAGGCGCGCGCCATGCTCACCGGAGCGCTGTGCGGTGCCATCGGCGGGCTGGAAGCCATACCCGCCCGCTTCATCGATGGACTGGAAAAGGGCGAGGAATATCTGGCGCTGGCGGAGGCACTGGCGAACCAGTCGGACTGACACGACCGGGAGGTCGCTCATGAAACGCACATGGACCATCATCGGCGTGCGCGATGTCGCCCGCAGTTTCGCGTGGTACCAGCGCCTGTTCGGCCAGCCTGCGACGGCGCCTGAGCACGACTACTTCGGGCAACTCGTCGATGCCGACGGCACGGTGCTGCTGTGCCTGCATGCGTGGGGTGCGCACGACCACCCCTCGCTGGCCAGCCCCGACCTCGCCACGCCCGGCAACGGCCTGCTGCTGTTCTTCCGCGTCGACGATTTCGAGATGGCGCTGCAAAGGGCGCGCGACCTCGTACCCCGGCTGGTCGATGGACCCCAGCGCAACCCGGCCACGGGAACCCTGGAGTTCGCGCTGCGCGATCCCGACGGCTACTGCGTCATGGTCAGCGCGCTTTCCTGATGCAGGTTGCGTCGCGGCTTGATGCCCCCTCCCTTGCATGCAGGGGGCATCACCCGAGCGCTCAAACCTCGTAGCGCACCTCGACGATCAGGAACCGCGTGCGCCCGCCGGGCAGCTCCGCCTCGAACTCGTCGTCCAGCCGCTTCTTCAGCGCCGCGCGGGCCAGCGGTGAATCGATGCTGATCCAGCCGAGCTTGGCGTCGGTCTCGTCGGGGCCGACGATGCGGTAGCGGACTTCCTCGCCGCTGGCGAGGTTCTCCAGCGCGATGGTGGCGCCGAAGAACACCGCCTCGCGGTCAGCGGGTGCGCCTTCGGCCACCTTGAGCGAGGGGATGCGCTTGCTGAGGTAGCGCACGCGGCGGTCGATCTCGCCGAGCTGCTTCTTGCGGTAGGTGTATTCCGCGTTCTCGGAACGGTCGCCTTCGGCGGCCGCGGCGGCGAGCGCCTTCACCACTTCGGGGCGCAGGGTGTGCCACAGGTGGTCCAGCTCGGCCTTGAGCTTCTCGAAGCCGGCGCGGGTGATGATCGCGGTGGAGCGGGGAGCGGGTGGGCGCCAGCGGCTCATGCGCGCACCCCGTCACGGCCTGGGCCGCGCAGCAGGCGCCATGCCGCGGCCATCAGCCAACCCAGGATCAGCACGATCAACACTTTCTGGCTGAGTCCGCGCGGCAGCGCGCGCCAGAACGCCTGCACCCACAGCAGCACGAAGCAGAGCGCGGCATACGCAAGCGCGGACCGGAACCAGCGTCGCCAGCGCGCATCGCCGCGCAGCCGCCAGGCCTGCAGCAGCATCGCGGTGGTCGTGCACAGGAAGGCGGCTTGCGCCGCCACGCCATGCACGTAGCCGTGCAGCGTGGGTGGGCGGTTCCAGGTATCGGTGGTGGCGAGCGCGGTGAGCGCCAGCGCCGCGCCGCCTGCGATGAACAGCAGCAGCGGTGCGGCGCTGCGAGCCGTGGGCGCCAGCGTGCGATACGCGTCGACGCCGAACAGCACCAGCGCGAGCGCCATCGCATAGTAGCCAGCGCGTACCACGCCGCCCCACGGCCCGATCAGGTAGAAGCTGTTCGGCACGCGCACCCAGTCGAGGTCGGGGCGCAGGCATTGCGCCGCGATGCCGGTGGCGAGGAAGGCGAGCATGCCGGCGAGGGCGATGGCGGCGGCGATCCGGGGCGTGTTCATGCGGTGCCCGCCAGTTGCCGTTGCAGGGCGGCGATGTCGTCGCGGTGCGGGTGGTCGGGCCAGGCGGCGGCGAGCTTCTGCAGCAGGACGATCGCTTCGGCGCGCCGCTCGGGCCGCGTGGCCAGCAGGCGCGCGACCAGCAGGCCGTAGTGCGGTGCCTGCGGGTCGCGCGGCCAGTGCGCGAGGTAGCCGCGGCCGAGGTGGATGGCGAGGCGTTCCATGCCCAGGCGCGCGGCGAGGTCGGCCAGTTCGCCGCAGGTGCGCGGGTCGTCGGGCACGAAGGCGGGCTCGATGGTGCAGCATTCCTGCAGCACGCCCAGCGCGCGGCGCGCTTCGTTCTGCGCGATCAGCGCCGCGATCCAGATCTGGCCGTGCACCAGCAGGTCGTCGCGCAGGCCCTGGCGGCGCAGCAGCTCGCGGTAGAGCTGGTGCACCGGCGCGGGCGCGTTGCGCTGGCGCAGGCGTTCGGCCAGCTGGCGCAGCGCCGCCATGGGATCGCTGCCGGCCAGCGCGCGCGTTTCATCGACCAGTCGACCGTCCTCGTCCTGGCCCGCGGTCCTGGCCAACTCCGGCGCCTCGGGTACCAGGCCGAAGCGCTCGTGGTGCAGGTGGATCAGCGCGCCCATCAGGTGGAAGGCCAGCACGATCAGCCAGGTACAGGCAAAGGCGAACAGCGGCAGCGCGAGGAAGCGCGGCAGCAGGTGCGAGCCGAGCGAGGCCAGCACGATCAACAGGCCGAGCAGCAGGTTGATCGCCACTGGCACCAGGTAGACCGGCCCGAAGGTGTTGACCACGCGTACCCAGTTCAACGGGTTGAGCGCCAGCGCCAGGTTGCCGTCGAAGGCCAGCGACATGTCCACCGCCGGCAGCGCCAGCGCGGCCACCACCAGCACCGGCCACAGCGCGCGTGGAAAGAACACCACCGCCAGCACGCACAACGCCACCAGCAGCAGGTGGACCGCGGTGAGTCCCCAGCCGCTGGCGCCGTTGCCTTCGCTGCCCACATTCGGCGGGTCGGCGTAGCCGTTGGCGGTGTGCAGCAGGCAGTCGGCGGCGTAGCGCCAGGTGGCAGCCCATACCAGCAGGCTGGCCAGGGTGCCGACGGCGGGCAGGAAACCCGCGTAATGCGCCAGCGTCAGCGCGGTGCAGGTGGCCAGCCCGGCGCCGCGCAGCGGATAGCCGAAGCCCGCGACGAGGCGTTCGCCAAACGGCGTGTCAGCGGGAATCACTTCAATGCGCGGCATCAGGGGCAGGCTCTCACTCAGCGCTTGCCGCCGAAGATGCCACCCAGCACGCCACGCAGGATCTGCCGGCCGAGCTGGCTGCCCATGGTGCGCACCACCTGCTTGCCCATGGTCTCGACCATGCCTTGCCGGCGCTTGGTGCCGAACAGCGCGTCGTGCACGGCGCCGCCCCAGGTCGAGCCGCGGTTGTCGTCTTTCGCCTGCGCTCCGGTTGCGACTGCGTTGGCGTCCGCGGCCTTGTCGTCCGCGCGCCGGGCGAGGATCTCGGCGGCAGATTCGCGGTTGACGGCGGTGTCGTATTTGCCGCCCACCGGCGAGCGCTGGCGCACGGTGGCGCGCTCGGCGTCGGTGATCGCGCCGATGCGGCAACACGGCGAGGCCACCAGCACCTGCTCCACCGGCGAGGGCACGCCGCCGTCGCGCAGGGTGGTGGCCAGCGCCTCGCCCACGCCGAGCTGGCCGATCGCCGTGGTGACGTCGAGCTTCGGGTTCGGCGCGAAGGTCTCGGCGGCGGCCTTCACCGCCTTCTGGTCGCGCGGGGTGAATGCGCGCAGCGCGTGCTGCACGCGGTTGCCGAGCTGGCCCAGGATGTTGGCGGGCACGTCGTCTGGGTTCTGCGAGCAGAAGTACACGCCCACGCCCTTGGAGCGGATCAGCCGCACCACCTGTTCCACGCGCTGCAGCAGGGCGGGCGGAGCGTCGTCGAACAAGAGGTGCGCCTCGTCGAAGAAGAACACCAGCTTCGGCTGGTCGAGGTCGCCCACCTCGGGCAACTGCTCGAACAGCTCGGACAGCAGCCACAGCAGGAAGGTGGAGTAGAGCCGGGGTTTCAGGATCAGCTGGTCGGCGGCCAGCACGTTGATGACGCCGCGGCCGCTCATGTCCTGGCGCATCAGGTCGGCCAGTTCCAGCGCAGGCTCGCCGAAGAACTGCGCAGCGCCATCCTGCTCCAGCTGCAGCAGGGCGCGCTGCACGGCGGCGAGGCTGGTCTTGCTGACCAGGCCGTAGTGCGTGGAGATGCCCTTGCTGTTGTCCGCCGCGAAGTTGAGCAGCGACCTCAGGTCGCCCAGGTCCAGCAGCAGCCAGCCGTTGTCGTCGGCCAGCTTGAACACGATCTCCAGCACGCCCTGCTGGGTGTCGTTGAGTTCCAGCACGCGGCCGAGCAGGGCGGGGCCCATCTCGCTCACGGTGGCGCGCACCGGGTGGCCGAGCTTGCCGTAGAGATCCCAGAAGATTACCGGGTTGGCCTGCGGCTTCCAGTCGGCGAGCTGGAGCTTCTCCAGGCGCGCCTTGAGCTTGTCGCCCGGCTCGCTCGCAGCCATCGCCAGGCCGGCGAGGTCGCCCTTGGCGTCGGCGAGGAAGCAGGGCACGCCCAGCTTCGAGAAGCCTTCGGCCAGCACCATCAGCGACACCGATTTGCCGGTGCCGGTGGCCCCGGCGATCATGCCGTGGCGATTGCCGTAGCGGGTGTCGAGGTTGACGCTGGCGTGGTCGTTGCGGCCGATCAGGATGTCGGTCATGGGAGTCCCTTCGTTGCAGTCGAATCCGATTGTAGCCAGCCGCCGCCGAAGATCGGTTCATTGAGTCCGCGGGGGCCGCGGGCTATGGTGTCCGCTTTTCGTCGGGTGGTTTTGCTCATGCGGTCTGTTCGTGTCGTTCGATCCCTGCGCCTGGCGCCGCTGGCGATGGCCTTTGGCTTGCTGGCCGCCTGTGCGGGCGCGGGCGGCAGCAAGCCGCCGGCGACGGTGGCTGCGCTGTACACCCGGCTCGACCAGGCCACCCAGGGTTACCAGAACGCGCTGCAGCAGGTCCGTTCCGGCAACGACGCGGCGGGGCAGCAGACGCTGGCCCAGGCGCTGGACACGCTGAAGAACGCCTCCGTGCAATGCGGCAGCACCGCCGGTTGCGACCCGCAACGCTTCTTCTCCGCCTACGACCGCATGCTGCGCCTCAAGGACGGCAGCTTCATCGGCGACGAGACTCCCGACGACGAGCCGCAGACCGGCATGGCGCTGGACCAGCGCAGTGCCGCCGCGCTGCCCGAGGCGCAGCGCAGCGTGACCCTGCTGCACGGACAGAAGCTGTCCGAGCTGATCGCGATGAACGGCGCGGTGAAGGCTGCGCTGCAGATGTGGCTGACCCAGTGGCGGCCGAACCTGATCGATGCCTGGATCAACTACCAGTACCTGCGCAGCGAGATGTGGCCCCAGTACAAGAACGCCGACCTGCCCGAGGCGCTGCTGTTCGGCATCATGGCCAAGGAATCCGGCGGCAAGGTGCACGCGGTGTCGCGTTCCGGCGCGGCCGGCCCGTTGCAGTTCATGTACGCCACCGGCATGCGTTTCGGCCTCACCAACTACAACGGCTTCGACCTGCGCTTTGATCCGGCCGCCTCGGCGCGCGCGAACGCCGAGTACATGAACGAGCAGCTGAAGGTGTTCAACGACAACCTGGAGCTGACGCTGGCGGCCTACAACGGCGGCGAGGGGCGCATGAAGCGGCTGGTGGGGCCGGACACCTCGGTGAGTTTCTACGACCCGCGCATCTACGGCCAGCTTTCGCAGGAGACCCGCGACTACGTGCCCTCGGTGCTGGCGGCGGCGTGGCTGTTCCTGCATCCGGACAGCTACAACCTGCGCTTCCCGAAGATCGACGGCGTGCCCGGCAGCATCACGCTGAAGCGGCCGGCCTCGCTCGACGAGCTCACCGTGTGCCTCGGTTCGGCGGGCGGCATGGAGGAAGGCTGGTTCCGCACCCTGCGCAACCTCAACCCGCGGCTGGACCCGCAGCAGGAGCAGCCGGCCGGCGTGGTGCTGCAGGTGCCGAAGCTGCTGGAACATTCCTACGCCTCGCGCTGCGTGGACGGCCCGTGGCCAATCCTCGCCGCCGACCTGCACAACGCCGCCGCACCGGTGGTGGCTGCGCCGCCGCCGCCCAGTCCCGCGAAGACCCGCCGCTACAAGGTGCGCCGCGGCGACACTCTGGTCGGCATCGTGCGCAAGCTGCGCTGCTCCAGTGTGCAGGAGATCGCCGAGACGAACCACTTGCGCCACCACCATATCTCGGTGGGGCAGGAGCTGGATGTGCCGGTGTGCCGCTGATCAGGCGGTGGCGCCGGCGCGCATCCAGTCCTTGATCGGGTCGGCTGGGCGGTGCAGCCGCTTGAGTTCCTGCAGCAGTTGCAGCACCTGGCGGTGTTGCGGCTGCAGGCGATCCTGCGGCGAATGCTTGGTCTCGTGGTAGGCCACGGCCAGCCACAGCGCGATGCCGCGCAGCGCCACCTCGGGATTGTCCGAACGTGCCCGTTCGTAGCCGGCCCCGGTGCCCTGGCCCCAGGGCAGGTAGCGCGCTTCCGGCGGCGTACCGTACAGGTGCGGGTATTCGCTGCGCGAAGCCTGGCCGATCTCGCGCAGGGTGAGCAGGCTCAGCTGGGCCCGGTTGCGCTGGGGCAGGGCACGCACGCTGCGCTCGATTTCGCGCAACTGGCGAGTGAGCTGGTGTGCGCGGAGGAAGGCGATGGCCGGGCTGAGCAGCTGCATGGAATCCTCGTCGGCTGGCACCGCGACGGGCGCGGCAACGGCGGGAGGATAGTGGGCATGTGATGCGCGGGGCGCCCAGTGCGTCACAAAATGACGTCTCGCGTCAGTTTGTGCGCGCGAGGCGTCCCAGCCGCTGACCCACCTGCACCGGCTGCTGCGGCTGCAGCGCGTCCAGTTCGGCCGTGCCTTCAGGCAGCAGCACGATCACGGTGGAGCCCATGTTGAAGCGCGCCATCTCGGCGAAACGCTCCAGCGTGATGTTCCGGCCGGCGAAGGATTTGCGCCGGATCGCGGGCGCGTAGGGCGGGATCACCAGCCCGTCCCACACCGTGGCCACCGAGGACACCAGGATCGCGCCCACCATCACCACCACGAACGGGCCGCGTTCGCCCTCGAAGTGGCAGACCAGCCGCTCGTTGCGCGCGAACAGCCGCGGGATCGCCGCCACCGCGAACGGCGCCACGCTGAAGATGCGCCCCGGCACGTGCACGGTTTCCTTCAGCATGCCGGCCAGCGGCATGTGCACGCGATGGTAGTCGCGCGGCGACAGGTACACGGTGGCGAAGTGGCCGTTGCGGTAGGGCGCCGCGGCGGCTTCGTCGCCGCCCAGCAGTTCGGCGGCGGCGTATTCCTGCCCCTTGGCCTGGAAGATGCGCCCGTCCACGATCCTGCCGGCCTGGCTGATGCGGCCGTCGGCGGGCGAGAGCAGGGCGGCCGGGTCGGCGTCGGCCGTGCGTGCGCCTGGCTTCAGCTTGCGGGTGAAGAACGCATTGAAGTGCTGGTAGGCCAGCGGATCGGGCTGCGCCGCCTCGGCCATGTCCACGCCGTAGTTGCGCACGATGGTGCCGATCAGCCAGTTCTTCCATGGCGCGAAGGTCCAGCGCGTGCCCCAATAGACCAGGCGTGACAGGAAGCGGTGCGGAAGGATGTATTGCAGCAGGATCTTGAAAGTCATCCGGCGAAGTATACGGGTGCCAGAGCTCTTCATTGTGGAGTCCCTCTCCCTCCGGGAGAGGGTGCCGGCAGGCGGAAGAGGGTTCGGTCGAAGCGCGGTGTTGGGGCGCCGCCGAACCCTCACCCCAACCCCTCTCCCGATGGGAGAGGGGCTTGAAGCGCGGCGGGCCGTATAATTGCCGGTCCTTTGCATTGCGCACGCCAGGATCAGGCCCGTGACCGCCGAACTCGCCACCATCATCGACTTCATCCGCTACGGCGCCAGCCGCTTCTCGGCGGCCGGGCTGACCTTCGGCCACAGCCACGACAACCCGATCGACGAGGCCACCCACCTGGTGCTGGCCAGCCTGCACCTGCCGCCGGACATCCCGCCCGCCTATGGCGCAGGCCGGCTCACCGCCGAGGAGCGCGCGAACGTGCTGGCGCTGATCGAGCGCCGCGTCAACGAGCGCCTGCCGGTGGCCTACCTCGTCGGCGAAACCTGGTTCGCCGGCCTGAAGTTCAAGAGCGACCGCCGCGCTCTGGTGCCGCGTTCGCCGATCGCCGAACTGATCGAATCGGGCTTTGCGCCGTGGCTGGACGAGCGTCACGTCGAACGCGCGCTGGACCTGTGCACGGGCTCCGGCTGCATCGGCATCGCGATGGCCGAGTACAATCCGGAGTGGCACGTGGACATCGCGGATATCAGCGACGAGGCGCTGTCGCTGGCGCGCGAGAACATCGTGTTCCAGCATGTCGAGTCGCGCGTCGAGGCGGTGAAGTCCGACCTGTTCGAGGGCGTGCGCGGGCGCAGGTACGACCTGATCGTGTCGAACCCGCCCTACGTCACCGAGGACGAATACGCCGCACTGCCCGGCGAATACGCGCACGAACCCAAGCTCGGCCTCACCTCGGGCGAGGATGGGCTGGACATCTGCCTGCGCATCCTCGACGAGGCCGCCGATCTGCTGAGCGACGACGGCCTGCTGATCGTCGAGGTGGGCGAGAGCGAGCACGCGCTGGCGGCGCTGCTGCCGGAAGTGCCGTTCGTGTGGATCGAGTTCAAGGTGGGCCAGATGGGCGTGTTCGCGCTGGAGCGGCGCGACCTGATCGAGCACAAGGCGGCGATCCACGCCGCCGCGGCCGCGCGCCGCTGAGACCATGGAGCTCGTCACGGCGCGGCTGCGACTGGATGCGCTGCGGCGTGACGATGCCGCGGCGCTGTTCGCCTATCGCGCCGATCCCGAAGTATGCCGTTACCAGCGCTGGCGTCCGGCCGCATTGGCCGATGCCGAGCGCTTCATCGACGATCAGTCGGCGATGGCCGCGCCAGCGCACGGCCAGTGGTTCCAGCGCGCCATCCGCAGCCGCGACGATGGCGCGCTGATCGGCGACCTTGGTTTCTGCGTTGCCGATGCGCAAGCCGAATTCGGCATCACGCTGGCGCCCGGCACCCAGGGCAGGGGGTTTGCCCGCGAGGCGCTGCATGCGCTGTTCGGCCGGCTGTTCGGCGAGGCGGGCATGCATCGCGTGCATGCGTCGGTCGATCCGCGCAACGCGCCGAGCATGGCCTTGCTGCAGGCGATGGGCATGCGCAAGGAGGCCCATTTTCGCGAAAGCCTGCTGCTCCATGGCGCATGGGTCGACGATATCGTTTTCGGGCTGCTGGCGAGCGAATGGCCCGGTGCCGCCGGCAAGGGCGCAGGGATTGCTGCATCGCGGTAAGCTGTGACAGTTTCCCGCGGACGTCCAAACCCCGTGTCCAGCAATTCCTTCGGCAAGCTCTTCACCGTCACCACCTTCGGCGAAAGCCACGGGCCGGCCATCGGCTGCGTGATCGACGGCTGCCCGCCGGGGTTGGCGATAAGCGCGGAGGAATTCCGCCACGACCTCGACCGTCGCGCCACCGGCAAGTCGCGCCATACCTCGCAGCGCCGCGAGGCGGACGAGGTGGAGATCCTGTCGGGGGTGTACGAGGGCAGGACCACAGGCACGCCGATCGCGCTCTTGATCCGCAACACCGACCAGCGCAGCAAGGATTACGGCGACATAGCCTCGACCTTCCGCCCCGGCCATGCCGACTACACCTACTGGCAGAAGTACGGCATCCGCGACCCGCGCGGCGGCGGCCGCTCCTCGGCGCGCGAAACCACCATGCGCGTGGCCGCCGCGGTGATCGCCAAGAAGTGGCTGGCCGAACGTCATGGCGTGCGTGTGCGCGGCTACCTGGCGCAATTGGGTGAAATCGCGCCGGCCGGCTTCGACTGGGCCGCGGTGGAGCAGAACCCGTTCTTCTGGCCCTGCGCCGAACAGGTGCCGGCGCTGGAAAAGGCCATGGATATGCTGCGCAAGTCCGGCGATTCGGTGGGCGCCCGGGTCAGCGTGGTCGCCGAGGGTGTGCCGCCGGGCTGGGGCGAACCGATCTACGGCAAGCTGGACGGCGATCTCGCCGGCGCGCTGATGTCGATCAACGCGGTGAAGGGCGTGGAGATCGGCGACGGCTTCGCCGCCGTCGCGCAGCGCGGCAGCGAGCACCGCGACGAGATGCGTTTGGACGGCTTTACGTCCAATCATGCCGGTGGCATCCTTGGCGGCATCAGCACGGGGCAGGCGGTGATCGCCTCGATCGCGCTGAAGCCCACCTCCAGCATCCTGATCCCCGGCCACAGCGTGAACCTGGCCGGCGAACCGGTGGATGTGGTCACCAAGGGTCGCCACGACCCCTGCGTCGGCATCCGCGCCACGCCCATCGCCGAGGCGATGATGGCGCTGGTGCTGGTGGATCACGCGCTGCGCCATCGCGCGCAGTGCGGCGACGTGGGCGACGTGGCGCCGCGCATTCCCTGAGAGCCTGTTCAATGTCTCCACGTAGCCCGCGTTGCCCTCGAATGGCCGTCAGGTGGTGGCGCGTGGCGCAGCGCCTGCCTGGCTGGCAGAGCCTGCCCCTGCGAAGGCAGGGGTCAAGCCGCGCACCGCCGCATGACGGCCATTCGAGGGCAACCCGAAGGGCCGGGTCTGTTTGCCCGCATCCCTGCGTCATCACTCGGTCGTGGACGGACGTCCATTCCCTCGTTCTTCCTTGGCCTGCGTGCAAACAGCTCCCGGCGCGGGCCACGCGGAGACATTGAACAGGCTCTGACAGAGGCGCAAGACGATGAAAACGCATTCCAGCCCGGCCACCGGCCTGCCGCCCCGTTTCGGCGGGATCCTCAGCGATGCGATCTCCTACTGGGAGCGTCGGCGCATCGCCTACAACATCGCGCTCGCGGTGGTCGTGCTGGGCTGGACGGCGTCGGCATGGGCCAGGCTGCGCGGCCAGCTGGATGTCGAACACCTGCTTGCGCTGTTTGTGCTCGCGGTGCTGGCGAACGTCTGCTACTGCGCGGCGTACCTGGCGGACGTGCCGATGCAGCTCTCGGCGTTCCGGGCTGGCTGGTGCCGCCGGCGCTGGCTGCTGTGGCTGGTCGGCACCTTGTTCGGCATGGCCTTGACCTGGTTCTGGATCGCCGACGAGATCCTGCCGGCGGTGGGGCGACCATGAGCGACAGGCCCAGCGTGTGGGTGTCGCGCCCGACCTTCGATGACGTGATCGCACGGCTGGCACCGCATTTCGAGGTGGCTGTCGAGCCGGAAGAGAGGAAGTTCACCCCTGCCGAGCTGGCCGCGAAGCTGGCCGGCCGCGACGCCGCCATCGTGGGCCTGAAGGAGCGCGTGGGCGCGGCCGAGCTGGCCGGCGCGAAGCGCTTGCGCATCGTGGCCAACCTCGCCGTGGGCTATGACAACCTTGACCTCGCCGCGCTGGGTGCCGCCGGGATCGCAGCCAGCAATACCGCCGACGTGCTCAACGAGAGCGTGGCCGACTATGCCTGGGCGCTGCTGCTGGGGGCGTCGCGGCGCATGGGCGCCGCCGAGCGCTGGCTGCGCGCGGGGGAGTGGCACACCACCGAGTTCAAGGGCTGGCTGGGCACCGACGTGCGCGGCCGCACGCTGGGCATCCTGGGCATGGGCCGCATCGGCCAGGCGATCGCGCGGCGCGCGCAAGGCTTCGGCATGCCGGTGCTCTACCACAACCGTTCGCGCCTGCCCGAGGGTACCGAACGCGAATGCCGTGCCCGCTACATGGACAAGGCCTCCCTGCTGCGCGAGTCCGACTGCCTCGTGCTGGTGCTGCCGCTGACGCCGGAGACCCGTCATGCCATCGGCGCCGCCGAGCTGGCGCAGATGAAGCTGACCGCGGTGCTGGTGAATGTGGCGCGCGGCGGCATCGTGGACGACGCGGCGCTGGCGGAGGCGCTGCGCGGAGGCCGCATCGCCGCCGCTGGGCTGGATGTGTTCGAGGGCGAGCCGCGCGTGCATCCGGACCTGCTCGCGCTCGACAACGTGCTGCTCAGCCCGCACATCGCCAGCGCCACGACCGATACCCGCCGTGCCATGACTGCCGTGGCGGTGGACAATGTGCTGGCGTTTTTCGGCCACGGTCCGCATGCCGGGCATCCGCCGAACCTCTTGAACGCCGAAGCGCTGGCCGCGGCCGGCGTGGCGTTCCCATCAACCCACCACTTTCCAATCCACCCATAACTCACCTGACGAGCAGCACCCAATGAGCAAGAAGAGCAGTTACAAGGTTGCGATGGTCGGCGCCACCGGCGCCGTGGGCGAGACCCTGCTCGCCATCCTCGCCGAGCGCAATTTCCCGGTCAGCGAGCTGGTGCCGCTGGCCAGCGAGCGTTCGGCCGGAGGCACGGTGGGGTTCGCGGGCAAACAGGTGACGGTGAAGCTGCTGGATACCTACGATTTCGCGGGCGTGGATATCGCGTTCTTCTCGGCCGGCGGTTCGGTGAGCAAGGTGCATGCGCCGCGTGCGGCGGCGGCCGGCGCGGTGGTGATCGACAACACTTCCGAGTTCCGCTACCAGGACGACATCCCGCTGGTGGTCAGCGAGGTGAACCCGCATGCGATCGCGCAGTACACCACCCGCGGCATCATCGCCAACCCGAACTGCTCGACCATGGGCATGCTGGTGGCGCTGGCGCCGATCCATCGTGCGGTGGGCATCGAACGCATCAACGTGGCCACCTACCAGTCGGTCTCGGGCGCGGGCCGCTCGGGCATGGAGGAACTGGGCAAGCAGACCGCGGCCCTGCTCAACTTCCAGGGCGTGGAGTCGAAGAAGTTTCCCAAGCAGATCGCGTTCAACGTGATCCCGCACATCGACGACTTCCAGCCCAACGGCTACACCAAGGAAGAGATGAAGATGGTGTGGGAGACGCGCAAGATCCTGGAAGACGAGTCCATCGCCGTGAACCCCACCGCGGTGCGCGTGCCGGTGTTCTACGGGCATTCCGAGGCGGTGCACATCGAGACCCGCGACAAGATCACCGTGGAGCAGGCCCGCGAACTGCTGGAGCAGGCCGAGGGCGTGGTGGTGATGGACGAGCGCAAGGCCGGCGGCTATCCCACCCCGGTGGGCGACGTGGCCGGCAAGGACCCGGTGTTCGTGGGCCGCATCCGCGAGGACATCTCGCACGAGCATGGCCTCGATCTGTGGATCGTCTCGGACAACATCCGCAAGGGCGCGGCGCTGAACGCGGTGCAGATCGCCGAGCTGCTGGTCGAGGATTACCTGTGAGGCGCGGCCTGTGCTGGCTGGCGCTGGCCGGGGTGCTGGCGGTCACGCCGCTGTGGGCGAGCGCGCAGCAGTCCGCCGACGGCCATGCCTCCAAGGCCGTGCGCAAGCAGACGGCCGCGGTGTCCCGGCAGCGTGCCGAGGTACAGCGCCTGCAGCGCGACGTCGCCGCACAGGAGTCCGGCAGTCGCGCAGCCGCCGAGCGGCTCAAGCAGCAAGACGCGGAAATTGCCGAACTGCAGCGACAACTGCAGACGGCGCAGCAGTCCGGGGCGGCCGCCGGCAAGGGACGCTGAGAGGGGCGCCGAACGTTCTCCGGGCCTTTGGCAAGTTCTGGAATGCGCAACAGCAATACGTCGCAAGTCTGCGATCCTGCTATTGTTGATCCGCCCGCATCTAACTAAAGTGGCGCCTCGTCCGGGCGAAGCGCCATCATCGTGGTGGCCTTACCTGACGCCAAGGCTTGTTCGGGGGAACGCGTGATGAATCGTTCGTTGAAACTGCCGCTGCTGGTGGCATTGGCCCTTGGCAGCGGCCATGCCCTGGCGCTGGACCTGGGCCAGATCCAGGTCAAGTCGGCGCTGGGCCAGCCGCTGCTGGCGGAGATTCCGGTGCAGAAGGCCACGCCGGCCGAGTTGCAGCAGCTCAACGTGCAGCTGGCCTCGGGCGAGGAATTCGCACGCGCGGGGGTTGCCGGGGGGCGGCCCACGATCCCGTTGCATTTCGACGTGGTCGATGGCGGCAACGGCCGCAAGGTGATCCGCATCACCAGCGATACGGCGGTCAACGATCCCTTCCTCGACCTGCTGATCGAGATCCACGGTGGCAGCGGCAAGAGCGTGCGCGAGTACACCATCCTGCTCGATCCGCCGGGCAACGGTTCTGCGCCGACGCGGGTCGCATCGCGTCCCTCCGCTCGCGCGGCGCGCCCGGCGGTTGCCGCGCCGGCAGCGCGCGCGGCCACCCACGCGGGTTCGGGCGAACAGGTGGCCAATGGCCGCTTCGGGCCGGTCGAGCGCGGCCAGACCCTGTCCGCGGTGGCCCACCAGACGGCGCCGGCCGGCATCGACATCAACCAGATGCTGCTGGCGCTGAAGCAGGCCAACCCCGACGCGTTCTATCGCGACAACATCAATGCGCTGAAGGCCGGCGCGGTGCTGCGCATTCCCGACAAGGCCGCCGCCGAAGCGGTCGCGGTGGCCGCCGCCGCCGCGGAAGTGCGTCGCCAGAACGGCGACTGGCGCAGCGGCACGGTAAGCAGCTCGCCGGTGAGCGTGGCCGACGCCGGCACGCGCGCCACCACGTCCAGCTCGCCCACGACGGCCGCGGCCAGCTCCGGCGACCACCTGGCCCTGGTGCCGGCGAAGCAGGGCAGCAAGGCTGCCCCGACGGCGTCCGGATCGGACAAGGGCGATGCCCTGCGCCAGGACCTGCTGCGCAGCCAGGAAGCCATGGCCAACCTGCAGCAGCAGGGCGAGGACCTGAAGTCGCGACTGAAGGACCTCAACGACATCAACAGCAAGAACGAACGCCTGCTGGCGCTCAAGGACAACGAGATCGCCGAGCTGCAGCAGAAGCTGGCCGCGGCACGCAAGGCCGCCGGCCAGCCGGCGGAGCCGGCGCATGCGGCCACGGCGGCCGGCGCGACGGCCGCCGCCGCGGCCGGCGCGAACGCATCGAAGCCGGCGGAACAGCCGGCCAGCGCCGCCTCGGTCCCGGCTGCCGGCGGCGAGGCTGCGTCCGCGGCCTCGACCGCCAAGGCGGAAACTCCGGCCGCCGCGTCGACCGCGCCTGCGGCGAGCAAGCCGGCCGCCACGCCGGCCACTACCGCGCCGATCAAGCCGACCGCGATCAAGCCGGCGGCACCGGTCGCCAGCGAGGAACCCTGGTATACCCAGCTGTGGGCACAGGCGCTGGGCGCCGCCGTCATCGTGCTGCTGTTGCTGGGCGCGTTGCTGGGTCGCCGCCGCAAGGCGAAGCCCGCGGCCGCGTCGTCGAAGCTGGCGCCGTCGCTGGCCGATCGCTTCGGCGACGCTCCGCCTGCCGATGGCGGTGACGATGCCGACCAGAACATGCTGCTCGACCAGCTGGCCGAGCATCCTGACGACATCGGCCTGCACCTGGAACTGGTGAGCCTGTATTACGGCCGCCGCGACGTCGAGCGCTTCGAGGCGGCCGCCGAGGCCATGCATGCCCACGTCACCGACCCGCAGCAGGAAGAGTGGCAGGACGTGGTGCACATGGGCGAGGACCTGGTGCCCGGCCATCCGTTGTTCGCCCGGCACGAGGGCATGTCGGCGGACGAAGTCGAGGCGCACCACGGCTTCGACATCGACCGGTACGCCGCCGAGCCAGCGGCGGCACCGGCGCCTGCGCCGGCCGGCCCGCCGCCGTTGCCCGCGAATCCGGTGAAGGTGAGCGAGTACAACTTCAACTTCGATCTGACGCCGGCACACGAACCGGCGCCGAAGCAGACCGACGGTGCCGAGCCGGCCGTGACGCACCACGCCGCCGACGAGGACGCGACGGTGTTGCGCGAGACGGCGTCGAGCTGGCGCTTCGACGAGCCGGAAGTGCAGGCGGCCGGACACGACATCGAACCGCGCGAGTTCAGCGACGACCCGGCCGACACCAAGCTCGACCTGGCGCGCGCCTACCTCGACATGGGCGATCCGGACGGTGCCCGCGCCATGCTCGAAGAGGTGCTGCACGAGGGCAGCCAGATGCAGCGCGACGTGGCCAAGCGCATGCTCGACGATCTGCATTGAGCGGTGTGCCACACGCCTGAATCCCGAACGGGCCGGCCATGCCGGCCCGTTTGCGTTTGAGGAGTGCAGCCACGGACGGCCGCCCATTTGATTTTCGCGATCACGGACGATCGCAAGTGAACAGGCCTGCTACGCTGCGCACTTTCCGCATCCTCACGATCCATGCGCATTGCCCTGGGCATCGAATACGACGGCACCGACTTCCTCGGCTGGCAGCGCCTGAGCCATGGGAGCACGGTGCAGGGCGCGCTGGAACAGGCCTTGTCGCGCGTCGCCGCGCAGCCGATCGAGGTGACCTGCGCGGGCCGCACCGATGCCGGCGTGCACGGCCGTTGCCAGGTGGTGCACTTCGATACCGAGGTATCGCGGACGTTGCGCGGCTGGCTGCTGGGCGCCACTTCCAACCTGCCGACCGGCGTGGCGGTGCTGTGGGCGCAGCCGGTGGCCGACGAATTCCATGCGCGCTTTTCCGCGCGCAGCCGGCGCTATCGCTACACCCTCCTCAACAGGCCGATACGCGCGGCACTGGACGCACGCTACGTGACCTGGGAACGCCAGCCGCTGGATGCCGCGCGCATGCATGCCGCCGCACAGGCGCTGCTGGGCGAGCACGATTTCTCCGCGTTCCGCGCGGTGTCCTGTCAGGCCGCGCATCCGCGCCGCTGCGTGATGGCGGTGGGCGTACGGCGCGAGGGCGAGCAGGTGATCGTGGAGATCGAGGCGAACGCCTTCCTGCACCACATGGTGCGCAACATCGTGGGCTCGCTGCTGCCGGTGGGGCGCGGCGAGCGGCCGGTGACATGGGTGGCCGAATTGCTGGCCGGCCGCAATCGCGAAGTGGCCGGGCCGACCGCGCCATCGTCCGGGCTCACCTTCCTCGGGCCGCGCTACGAGGCGCACTGGGGCCTGCCCGCCGAGGTGAGCCAGCCATGACCCGCATCAAGTGCTGCGGCATGACCCGCGTCGAGGACGCGCTGCTGGCCGCGCGGCTCGGTGCCGATGCGATCGGCCTGGTGTTCACTGCGCGCAGCAAGCGGCGGGTGTCGCTGGAACAGGCGCGGGCGATCCGCTACGCGCTGCCGCCGTTCGTGGACGCGGTGGCGCTGTTCATGGACGACGGCGCGGACTTCGTCGCGGAGGTGATCGCGGCGGTGCAGCCGGACCTGTTGCAGTTCCATGGCGGCGAAGCCGACGACTGGTGCGTGCAATTCGGCCGGCGCTATCTCAAGGCCGTGGCGATGGGCGAGGGTGCCGCGGCCCTGCCACGCCTGCACGATTACCCGCGTGCCGCCGGATTGCTGCTGGACGGCCACGCCGCGGGCGAGGCCGGCGGCAGCGGCAAGGCCTTCGACTGGTCGCTGCTGCCGCGCGATCTCATGCAACCGGTGATCCTCGCCGGCGGCCTGCATGCGGGCAACGTGGGCGCGGCGATCCGCGCGGCCCGGCCGTGGGCGGTGGACGTGGCCAGCGGCGTGGAATCGGCGCCCGGCATCAAGGATGCGGCGAAGCTCGAAGCATTCGTCCGCGCCGTGCGCGCGGAGACCCCGCCGTGACTGTCGCCATCGACGAATATCCGGCGGATGGCGGCAGCTTCGGCGCGGCCGACCTCGTCGGTCGCGAGCGTCCGCTGGTGATTCGCGGCCTGGTGCGCGACTGGCCCATCGTGCAGCTGGCGCGGCAGTCGGATACGGAATTCGCGAGGCGGCTGGCCGAGCTGGACAACGGCGCTCCGGTGGATACCTTGCTGATCCCGCCGGAATGCGACGGCATCGTGGGTTATGCGCCGGACCTCGGTGCGTTCAATTACGTGCACCACCGCGTCACGCTGACCCAGGGACTGCAGCGACTGGCGCATTACAGCCGGCAGGAACACGCGCCGGGGCTGGCGATCCAGAGCGCCCTGATCGACGCCTGCCTGCCGGGCTTCCGCGAGGAGCATGCGCTGCCGTTCATCGATGCCGGAGTGCAGCCGCGGCTGTGGATCGGCAACCGGGTCACCACGCCGGTGCACTTCGATGCGTACCACAACATCGCCTGCGTGGTGTGCGGTGTGCGGCGCTTCACGCTGTTGCCGCCGGAGCAGCTGCCGAACCTCTACATCGGCCCGCTGGATTTCGCGCCCACCGGCGCGGCGATCGGCATGGCCCGGCTGGATCGCCCGGACGACCCGCGTTATCCGCGCCTGCAGCTGGCGCTGGCCGCGGCGCAGGTGGCGGAGCTGCATCCGGGCGATGCGATCTACATTCCGCCGATGTGGTGGCATCACGTCGAATCGCTGGAACGGCTCAATGCGCTGGTGAATTACTGGTGGCAGCCCACCACGGCGGCGGGCCGTTCCTCGGACCTCGCGCTGGGCGCGCTGTTCCACTGCATTCTCGGTTTCGGGGCGCTCACGCCCGGCGAAAAGGCGGGCTGGAAGAACCTGCTCGACTACTACGTGTTCGGCGACGGCGACGCCGCCGCGCACATCCCGGAAGAGTGCCGCGGCATGCTCGGCCCCATGACGCCCGAACAGGTGGAGCAGCTGCGACAGCGCATCCGGCGCTATCTCTGATCCGACAGTTCCGCGTGCAGCCAGCCGGCCAGCGCCGTGATGCGGCTGTCGTCCGCGAGCCGTGGGCTCGCCAGCACCCAGCACGCCGAGGTTTCGCGGAAACCCCAGGGCGCCAGCAGGCGGCCGCCGGCGAGGTCGTCGGCCACCAGCGGCTGCGGCGCGATCGCCACGCCCAGCCCGGCGGCGGCGGCTTCGAGCAGGAAATAGAGGTGGGGCAGGGCCTGGGTCTGCTGCAGCGAATCGGGCGGAAGCTCCATCGCGCGCGCCCACTCCGGCCACGCTTGCGGGCGCGAGGCGGTGTGCAACAGCGGCTCGTCGCACAGGGCGCTGGCGGGTAGTTCGCGCAGGCGCTCGGCGCCGGGATAGCGCGGGCTGAGCACCGGGCCGATGCGCTCCGGCGCCAGCGCGTGCACCTGCCAGTCCGCGGGCCAGGGCGGCGCGGCCAGCAACAGCGCGGCATCGACGTCGGCCAGATGCCCGGCGACCGGTTCCTCCTGCACGGCCAGGTGCAGGGTCAGTGCGGGCAGCTCGTGGCGCAGGCGTTCCAGCCGCGGGATCATCCAGCGCGCCAGCACGCTGCCGGAGCAGCCGAGCACGAAGGCCGCCGTGGTGCGCGCGTGGCGCAGCTGCAGCCAGGCCTCGCGCAACTGCCCGAACGCGGCGCTGCATTGTTCGCGCAGTTGCTGGCCGATCACGGTGAGCGCCACGCCGCGCCCTTGGCGCAGGAACAGCGGCTGGCCCAGCGCCTCCTCCAGCGCGCGCACCTGGCGGCTCACCGCGCCGTGGGTCACGTGCAGTTCCTGCGCGGCGAGGCTCATGCTGCCCAGCCGCGCAGCGGCCTCGAAGGCACGCAGGGCATTCAGCGAGGGCAGGTCGCGATCCGACATGCTGTGAGTCTAGCTCAAGTATCGGGGCGATCTTTTCGCTTTTTCATGGCGCTGGGCGGCGCTAAGGTGTGAGCCTGTTGCTTCACTTTGCGCTGGAATCGTCATGCAAGAAATCCGGGATTTCCATGCTTTCCCCGACGCCCAAGGCCGCTTCGGCCAGTTCGGCGGCAGCTACGTGGCCGAGACCTTGATGGCGCCACTGGCCGAGCTGACCGAGGCCTACCTGCGCCTGCGCGACGATCCCGCCTTCATTGCGGAACTCGACCGCGACCTCACGAACTACGTGGGCCGCCCCAGCCCGGTCTACCACGCCGAACGGCTGTCGAAGCACGTGGGCGGCGCGCGCATCCTGCTCAAGCGCGAGGACCTCAACCACACCGGCGCGCACAAGATCAACAACACCGTGGGCCAGGCGCTGGTGGCGCGGCACATGGGCAAGACCCGCATCATCGCCGAGACCGGCGCGGGCCAGCACGGCGTGGCCAGCGCCACGGTGGCGGCGCGGCTGGGGCTGCAGTGCGTGGTCTACATGGGCGCGGTGGACATCGAGCGGCAGAAGATCAACGTCTACCGCATGAAGCTGCTCGGCGCCCAGGTGGTGCCGGTGACCTCCGGCTCGAAGACGCTGAAGGACGCGCTGAACGAGGCGATGCGCGACTGGGTCACCAACGTGGCCGACACCTTCTACATCATCGGCACCGTGGCCGGCCCGCACCCGTACCCGCTGATGGTGCGCGACTTCAACGCCATCGTGGGCCGCGAGGCGCGCGCGCAGTTGCTCGACCAGTACGGCCGGCTGCCCGACGTGCTCACCGCCTGCGTGGGCGGCGGCTCCAACGCGATGGGCCTGTTCCACGCCTTCCTCAACGACCGCGAGGTGCGCATCGTTGGCGCCGAGGCGGCGGGCGAGGGCATCGCCACCGGCCACCACGCCGCCTCGCTGGCGGCAGGCCGTCCCGGCGTGCTGCACGGCAACCGCACCTACGTGCTGTGCGACGACGACGGCCAGATCACCGAGACGCATTCGATCTCCGCCGGCCTGGACTATCCCGGCGTCGGCCCCGAGCACGCCTTCCTCAAGGATGCCGGCCGCGCCGAGTACGTGGGCGTCACCGACGACGAGGCGCTGGAAGCCTTCCACCTGCTGTGCCGCACCGAGGGCATCCTGCCGGCGCTGGAATCCAGCCACGCCGTGGCGCAGGCGATCAAGCTGGCGCGCGACTACCCGAAGGACGGCATCGTGCTGTGCAACCTCTCCGGCCGCGGCGACAAGGATGTGCACACGATTGCGGCGCGCGAGGGCGTCGAGGTGTAGCGGAAGAGCGAGGAGTGAGTGGAGAGGAGTGAGAAGTGAGAGAAAGCTTCGCACCCGGAAACTGCTTGCCCTTGCCGTAGTTCTCTCTCACTTCTCACTTCTCTTCACTCACTTCTATCCTTATGAATCGCATCGACGCGCGTTTCGCACAACTCAAGGCCGCCGGCCGCACCGGCCTGATTCCGTTCGTCACCGCGGGCGATCCGTCGCCCGGACACGCGGTGGCGCTGATGCGCGCCTTGGTCGAATCCGGTGCCGACCTGATCGAACTGGGCGTGCCGTTCTCCGACCCGATGGCCGACGGCCCGGTGATCCAGCACGCCAGCGAGCGGGCCATCGCCAAGGGCGTGGGGCTGGCCGAGGTGCTGGGCTGGGTGGCCGAGTTCCGCGGGCGCGATGCCGACACGCCGGTGGTGCTGATGGGTTACCTGAACCCGATCGAGATCCATGGCTACGCGCGCTTCGCCGAAGAAGCCGTGCAGGCCGGCGTGGACGGCGTGCTCGTGGTGGACTGCCCGCTGGAGGAATCGGCGGTGCTGGCGCCGCTGCGCGAGGCTGGGCTCAGGCAGATCCTGCTCGCCGCGCCCACCACGGCGCCGGAGCGCCTGGCGAAGCTGTGCAAGGCCGCGGAGGGCTTCCTCTACTACGTCTCCTTCGCCGGCATCACCGGCGCCGCGCGCTTGAGCACCACGGATATCGCCGCACGCGTGGCCGATATCCGTGGCCATGCGAATGCGCCGGTGGCGGTGGGCTTCGGCGTGCGCGACGCGCAGAGCGCGAAGGCCATCGCCGGCTTCGCCGACGCGGTGGTGATCGGCAGCGCGCTGGTGGAGCACCTGGAGGGCGCGGCGTCGGCGACCGAGGTCGCGAATCGCGTGCGGGGCTTCCTGGCGCCGATCCGCAGCGCGCTGGATGCCGGCTGATCGAACGGTGCGCGACACCACACGCCGGCGTCCGGAGCGCCCCGTCGTTCTCGGCTAGAATGCGCGCTTCACCAGAGGCGTCGCTATGAACTGGTTGCAGAAGATCATGACACCGCGCGTGCATGCGCAGGGTTCCGTCGCCGGCAAGGGCAAGGTGCCCGAGGGCGTGTGGGAGAAGTGCGCGGGCTGCGGTTCGGTGCTGTACAAGCCGGAACTGGAGCGCAACCTGATGGTCTGCCCGAAGTGCAGCCATCACCACGCCATCCGCGCCCGCACCCGCCTGCTCGCGCTGCTCGACGAAGGTTCGACGCAGGAGCTGTGGCCCAGCATGGAGGCCACCGACCCGCTGAAGTTCCGCGACTCCAAGAAGTACCGCGACCGCATCGTGGCCTCGCAGAAGTCCAGCGGCGAGAAGGATTCGCTGATCGCGATGAGCGGCCGCCTGAAGGGCCGTCCGCTGGTCGCCACTGCGTTCGAGTTCGGCTTCGTGGGCGGCTCGATGGGCTCGGTGGGCGGCGAGAAGTTCGCCCGCGCCGGCGAGCGCGCGCTGGCCGAGAGGAGCGCGCTGGTGTGCTTCGCCGCCAGCGGCGGCATGCGCATGCAGGAAGGCCTGTACTCGCTGATGCAGATGGCCAAGACCTCGGCGGTGCTGGCGAAGCTGCGCGATGCCGGCGTGCCCTACATCAGCGTGTTGACCAACCCGTCCACCGGCGGCGTCTCCGCCAGCATGGGCATGCTGGGCGACATCAACATCGGCGAGCCGAAGGCGCTGATCGGCTTCGCCGGCCCGCGCGTGATCGAGCAGACCGTGCGCGAGACCTTGCCGGAAGGCTTCCAGCGTTCCGAGTTCCTGCTGGAGCACGGCGCGATCGACATGATCGTCGACCGTCGCGAGATGCGCGACAAGCTGGCCGACCTGCTCAACCTGATGCAGAAGGCGCCGCGCGCGGCGTGATGCCTCGTGCCTTGCGTACGCGATGCCGCCCGCGGGCGGCATCGTCGTTTCCGCGACCGGGTTTTCCACAACCGGTGTGGATGCCTGCCGGACAAAGCTGTGGACAAGCCGCGTTCACCGCTTCGACTACAGGCACTTGGCACGCGCTGGCGAATTTCTGCGCAGCGCGCCGCGTCTTTTCCACAGCGATTGTGGAAGCGCATGGGCACAGCCTGTGGATAGGTGCCGCAAGTGCTTGAGCGCGCAACGATGCGCGACGCGTTGCGCAGGGACTGCTCAGGCGAACGTGATGATGCCGTGCACCAGCCACAGCGACGCCGCACCCAGCGCGCCACCGATGCCGATCGCGGCCAGCACGTCGCTGGGATAGTGCAGGCCGAGGATCACGCGTGATGCGGCCACCAGCGCGGTGAACGTCAGCAGCAGCGGCGCCAGCAGCGGATACCAGGCCAGCGCCACCACGGTGAAGCCCATCGCCTGCAAGGTGTGGCCGGACGGAAAGCTGAACTCGTCAAGCGGCGGCACGTGCGCGATCACGCCGGGGCAGGCGCGGAACGGTCGCGGCCGGCGCGTGTGCCGTTTCAGCAGGCGGTAGAGCAGCAGGGCGGCCAGCCCGGTGGCGGCCATGTGCGCGGCGGCGAGCAGGCCGCGCCTGCCATCCAGCGCGACCAGCACCAGCATCAGCGCATACCAGAACATGCCGTTGCCGAGCCGGCTGATCGCGCCGAAGAACACGCCCACCGCACGACGTGCGCCCCAGCGGTTCGCCGCCACGCAGACGCGGCGATCGAAGGCGAAGCGGGGCAGTTCAGGCGTGGACCGCAACGGTGTCGTGCCCATGGTCGCGCTCCTCGGCCAGTTCGCGCAGCAGGGTTTCGAATTCGCGTATCACCATTTCCGGCGAGAGCCGTCCCATGCTCTCGCGCGCCGCCCGGCCCATGTGCCGGATCAGGCCGGGGTTGCCCGCCAGTCTGGTCGTCGCCTCGACGAAGGCGGCGGCCTCGCCGGCGGCGATGCAGTAGCCGTTGTAGTTGCTGCGCAGGTGTTCGCGCGCCGCGCCTTCGCGATAGGCCACCACCGGCAGGCCGCAGGCCAGCGCCTCCAGGATCACGTTGCCGAAGGTTTCGCTGAGGCTGGGGAAGGGAAACAGGTCCGCGCTGGCGATGTGTCGCGCCAGTGCCTCGCCGCGCTGCGTGCCGACGAAGATGAAGTCCGGATGCGCGGCCTGCAGCGCGGCGCGCGCCGGGCCGTCGCCGACCCACACGTAGCGCATGGCCGGCAAGTTTTGCTGCGCGGCGCGGAAGGCCTGTATCGCCAGTTCGAGGTTCTTCTCCGGCGCGACGCGGCCCACGTACAGCATCACCGGCGTGCCGGCATCGACGCCCCATTGCGCGCGCAGCGCCGGATCGCGCCGGCCGGGATGGAACAGTCGCGTGTCCACTGCGCGGCGCAGCAGGCGCGCGTTGTCCACGCCGAGTGCGGCGAGCTCCTGCGTCAGCGCGTCGGTGGGCACCAGGGTGGCTGCGGCGCGGCGATGGAAGCGGCGCAGGTGGCCGCGCACCAGCGGCGTGAGCCAGCGCAGGCCGTAGTGGCCGGCGTAGCTGTCGAAGCGCGTGTGGAAGCCGGTCGCCGCCGGGATGCGCAAGGCGTTGGCCGCGCGCAGCGCCGAACCGCCCAGCGGGCCTTCGGTGGCGACGTAGATCGCGTCCGGGCGCTGCTGCGCCCAGCGTTCGTGCAGGGCTTGCCCGGCCGGCAGCCCTAAGCGCAGGCCGGGGTAGCGCGGCAGCGCCACGCCGCGCGTGAACAAGGTGTCGAAGCCCGGTTCGGCCACGCCTTGCCGCGCCTGGCGCGGCCGCACCACGTCGATGGAATGGCCCCGCGCGGCGAGTCCGGCGGCAAGCCCGTGCACGGTGAGCGCCACGCCGTTGATCTCCGGCGGCCAGGTTTCGCTGACGATACCGATGCGCATGACGGCGGCCCTCGCGTGGATTGCGTGCAGTGTCGTGGCAGCGGTTTGCGCAGGCGTGGCGACCGCATGACGCGACGATGACGCGGCTGGATCCAGGCGCGGCGCCGTGCGGCTAGACTCAGGGTTCAGTCATGAGGAGATACGCCGATGAAACGCCTGCTGCTCGCCGCCCTGCTGCTCGCCGCTACGGGCAGTGCCGCCCAGGCCATCGCCGGCCTGCCGATTGCCAAGGCTCCGGCCGGTGCCGGCGTCTATTTCATTTCGCCGCAGGACGGCGCCACGGTGCCAGCGACCTTCACCGTGCGCTTCGGTCTCAAGGGCATGGGCGTGGCCCCGGCCGGCGTGGCGAAGGAGAACACCGGCCACCACCACCTGCTGATCGACGCGAAGCAGTTGCCCGCCGCCGGCCAGCCGATTCCGAACGATGCGCAACACCGGCACTTCGGCGGTGGCCAGACCCAGACCACGCTCACCCTGCCGCCGGGCACGCACACTTTGCAGCTGGAACTGGGCGACGCGAACCACGTGCCGTTCGATCCGCCGCTGGTGTCGAAGCGGATTACCGTGCAGGTGCAATAGTCAGCGGCCGAAATACACCGACACGCCGAGCCCGGCCTGCCATTCATCGGCGTGGCCGGACAGGCGATGGCGCGCGCTGGCGTCCAGTTGCACGCGCGGCGTGGCCTGCCAGGCCACACCGGCGCCGGCGAGGCTGCCGTGGCCGGCCGTGGCGTCGTGCAGCAGTGCCGCTTCGGCGTAGACGTTCAGCGTTGGCGTGAGCGCGTAGCCGTCGTTCAGCGCCAGCAGCTGGCTGTCGCGCCCGCCCGCCCGCACGTCCTGCAGGTACAGCGCCGCGGTGTTGCGCGCATTCCACTGCGAGTTGAAATCGGCGCCGAGCAGGTATTGCCGCTGCGGATTGCGGAACGCGCGCTCGCCGTCGGTGAACTCCACGCTGCCCAGCAGGCCCCAGCTGAAGGCGCCGGAAGCGGGCAGGGCGAATTTCATGCCCAGCGTGCTGTCGCCGCGGCCGGCGCTGCGGAGGTCCGTGCCCGCGCCGCTCTGGCGCTGGCGATTCCACGAACTGCCCAGTTGCAGCTCCAGCGGGCCGCCCAGGCCCACGCGCAACAGGCCGTCGGTGGTGTATTGCGCGCTGGCGACGCCTGCGTCGCGGCCGCGGCTCCAGTCGGGCAGGCCCTGTTCCCAGGTGACGTCGCCGGCTCCGAGCACGACCGGCGTGAAGCCGAGGCCGGGACGGTCGTATCCGGGGTTGCCGTCGGCCCGTGCCGCATGAGGAAAGACCAACGCGGACAGCGCAGCGAGTGCGGCAGGGATGTATCGATGGCGATGGTCGCTTCGTCGGGATCTCATGCCGGGGTTCCGTGGTAGGGGCGATGTCGCAATGACGGTCACCACATACGAGCGTAGTATGCGGTACGGGCCCATCCGATCCCCACGGAGGTGCGCCATGCAACGCATGCTGTTCGTCCTCATCCTGGGCATGGCCGGTGCTGCCTGGGCCGGTCTGCCGATGCAGCAGGGTGCGCCGGCGCCGTCCACCGCACCGAGCCACCATCCGCGCCTGTTCGAGGTGAAGTTTGTCCTGCGGCCGGCGCCGAAGCAGGGCGACGGCTTGCCGCGGATCCGGTTCGACAACCAGGCGGCTGCGATCGTGCCGGTGTCTCGGGACCGGCAGGCCTATCGCCGACTCGGCATGCCAGGCCCCGGCCCGAACGCGGCAATCTGCGAGAGCTGGGCCTGCGAGACCTTCGGTCAGCGATAAGCGTCGCGCGGCCATCGGGTAGAATCACGCGTTTCCAGTCGTTGCCCGTGCCCCGATGACCGTCCGCACCCGTTTTGCCCCCAGCCCCACCGGCTTCCTGCACATCGGCGGTGCCCGCACCGCGTTGTATTGCTGGCTGGAGGCGCGCCGGCGCGGCGGCGAATTCCTGTTGCGCATCGAGGACACCGACCGCGAACGCTCCACCGACGAAGCCGTGCAGGCGATCCTCGATGCGATGGCCTGGCTGGATCTCTCCGCCGACGAGGCTCCGATCTACCAGACCCATCGCCTCGCCCGCTACAAGGAGGTGGCCGAACGCCTGCTTGCCGAAGGCAAGGCCTATTACGCCTACGAGAGCAAGGAGGAGATCGAGGCGATGCGCGAAGCCGCGATGGCGAAGGGCGAGAAGCCCCGCTACAACGGCTGGTACCGCGACCGCAACGAACCGTACCGGGAGGATCCGAACCGGGTGATCCGTTTCAGGAATCCGCTGGAGGGTTCGGTGGTGTTCGAGGACAAGGTGAAGGGCCGCGTCGAGTGGGCGAACAGCGAGCTGGACGACCTGGTGATCTTCCGCTCCGACGGCTGGCCCACCTACAACTTCGCCGTGGTGGTGGACGACATCGACATGGGCATCACCGAGGTGATCCGCGGCGACGACCACGTCAACAACACGCCGCGCCAGATCAACATCTACAAGGCGCTGGGCGCGGCGGTGCCGGAGTTCGCGCACTTGCCGATGATCCTCGACAAGGAAGGCAAGAAGCTCTCCAAGCGCACCAACTCGGTCAGCGTGATGGAGTACCGCGAGGAAGGCTACCTGCCGCACGCGATCCTCAATTACCTCGTGCGCCTCGGCTGGTCGCACGGCGACCAGGAGATCTTCTCGCGCGAGGAGATGGTGAAGCTGTTCGACGTCGCGGACGTCAACAAGGCTGCCTCGCGCTTCGACACCGAGAAACTCAACTGGCTGAACCAGCATTACCTCAAGACCGACGACCCCGCCGCGCTGGCGCCCGAGTTCGCCTGGCACCTGGCGCGCGCCGGCATAGCCGCGGCGAACGGTCCCGCGCCTGCCGATGTGATCGTGGCGCTGCGCGACCGCGTGCACACGCTGAAGGAAATGGCCGAGCGCGCGAAGATCTGGTACGGCCCGGTCACCGAATGGGACGACAAGGCCGTCGCCAAGCACCTGAAAAGCGACAGCGCCGTCGCCGTGCTGGAAGCGGCCGGGATCCTGCTGGCCAGTGTGGAATGGAAGCCGGAACCCATCCACGGCGTGATCGAGCAGGTGGCTGCCAGACTGGAACTGGGCATGGGCAAGATCGCCCAGCCGCTGCGCGTGGCGATGACCGGCACCCAGGTGTCGCCGTCGATCGACCACACCATCTATCTGTGCGGCCGCGACGAGGCGCTGAAGCGCATCGACCACGCGCTGACCCTGGCGCGCGGCTGAGGCCGGCGGGCGGGGCGGCGCACCATGCATGAGCTGCTCGCCCGCGCCATGCAGGGCGTCGATCCCGACGCGCCGGGCGCGTTCTGGCACGTCTTCCTCAACCTGTGGGCGATGGTGCCTTGGGCTGCGCTGTTCTGGTGGAACCTGCTGTTCGTGGCGGTGGGTGCGCTGTTGGGCTGGTGGCGCGGCCGGCTATGGGAAGGTGTCGCCTGGGCCTGGGTGCTGGGGCCGATCGGCTGGCTGGTACTGTGGTGGCGCACGCGCCCACGCGCCGTGCCGCCGCCGCTGCCGCGTTGATTCGCCGGCCAGCGGCCACATCTTCCTGCCCGTGGACCTGCATGTATCATCGTCCGCAAGGAGAGACCCTTGGCCCACGACGCCGCCGGCAAGCCGCATGCCCATCATTCGCATCACCACGACGCGAAGGGTTTCGTGCGCGAGGTGGCGCACGTCAGCGAGGAGCGCGGCCTGCGCCTGACCCCGCTGCGCATGGAAGTGCTGGAGCTGGTCGCCGCCGCGGCCAAGCCGGTGAAGGCCTACGACCTGCTCGACCAGTTGCGCGAGAAGCACGGCAACGCGGCGCCTCCCACGGTGTACCGCGCGCTGGATTTCCTGCTGGAGCAGGGCTTCATCCACAAGCTGGAATCGATCAATGCCTTCGTCTCCTGCCATCACCCGGCCGAGGCGCACCAGGTGCCGTTCCTGATCTGCGACGTCTGTTCCGGCGCCGAGGAAGTCTGCGACGAACGCGTCGCGGAACTGATCGAGGCGCAGGCCAGGGCGCTGGGTTTCCGCGCCCAGGCGCAGACGCTGGAAGTGCACGGCGTCTGCAAGCGCTGCCGCAAGGCCTGATCCGGTGCCGCCGCAGGCCGCACGGCCGCTTGTGCAGTGCGATTGTTATAAAGTAACATTGATCGCATGGACAGGATCGCAAGCTCCGCCGAAGCCGACAGCGTGCTGCTTGACCCCATGGCGATGGGGTCCGTCGTCGTGGGCAACGAGCCGAAGTCCGCGCGCTGGTGGCATCTCGCCGACCGCCTCGGCGCCACCGCCTCCTTCCTCTGCGCGATCCACTGCGCGCTGCTGCCGTTCGTGCTGACCGTGCTGCCGCTGCTGGGCCTGGGTTTCCTGGCCGGGCACCGCTTTGAGCGCGGTTTCGTGATGTTCGCCGCCACGCTGGCGTTGTTCGCCCTGGTCAACGGCTGCCGCCGGCATCGTCGGCCGCTGCCGCTGCTGCTGGCGGCGCCGGGGCTGGCGTTGCTGCTGCTCGGTGTCACCTGGGGACTGGCGTATCCGATCGTCGTGCACAGCGTGATGGTCACCTGCGGCGGCCTGTTGCTGGCTTCGGCGCATTTCGTGAACCTGGCCATCGATCGCCGGCATGTGCATGCGACGGCGCATGCGCACGGCGCACATTGCGTGCATTGAACCTGGCGAGGAATCCGCGGCCCGTGCCCTCCGCTCCCACCATCCTCATCGTCGGCGCATCGCGCGGGCTCGGTGCCGCCATGGCTGCGGGATTCCTTGGCCGGGGATGGAACGTCATTGGCACGGTCAGGACGGCTTCGCGCACCGTGCTGCACGATCTGGCGGAGAAGCATCACGGCCGGGTCGCGATCGAAGCGCTCGACATCGACGAAGTGGGGCAGGTCGCCGCCTTGCGCGGCCGCCTCGCCGGCAAGACGCTCGACATCCTGTTCGTCAACGCGGGAACGACCACGCACGACCAGCGCGTGCATGTCGGCGACGTGGCGACGGAAGAGTTCGTCCGCGTGATGGTGACGAACGCGCTCGGTCCCATGCGCGTCATCGAAGCGCTCCAGGATCTCGTGCCGGCGGATGGACTGATCGGCGTGATGTCGTCCGGGCAGGGCAGCATCGCGAACAACGAAACCGGGATGCGCGAGGTCTACCGCAGCAGCAAGGCCGCGTTGAACATGTCCATGCGCAGTTTCGCCGCGCGCGAAGCCGAGCATCCGCGGGCCATGGTGGCGCTCGCTCCGGGATGGATCCGCACCGATCTGGGCGGCCCGGAGGCGCCTTACACGATCGAGGAGAGCGTACCGCTGCTGGTCGACCTGCTGATCTCGAAGCTCGGTGTGCCCGGCCTGCAGTATCTCGATCGTTTCGGCCACACCGTGCCCTGGTGAGGGGGCGTCGGCAGCCCGTGCGGTGATTGTGTAACGCCGCCCGTGATTCCTAGCATGCGCGCATGAGTGTCACGCATACACACGATCACGAACATCCGCACGCGGCGGATGCGCACGACCACGGCCACGCGTCGCATGCCGGCACGCGCGGCCGCAAGCTGCTGCTGGCCTTCGTGCTGACCACGCTGACCATGCTGACGGAAGTGGCCGGCGGCCTGTGGTCGGGCTCGCTGGCCCTGCTCACCGATGGCGGCCACATGATGGTGGACGCACTGGCCTTGCTGATGGCCTTCGTCGGTGCGCGCCTGGCGCTGCGACCGGCGGACGCGCGGCGCAGCTACGGCTACGGGCGGATGGAGGTGCTGGTCGGCTTCGTCAACGCGCTCAGCCAGTTCGTGCTGGTGGCCTGGGTGGCGTGGGAAGCGGTGCAGCGCCTGCTGCATCCGGGCGGGATCCTGTCGGGCGTCATGCTGGTCGTGGCCATCGTCGGCCTGCTGGTGAACCTGCTGGTGCTGCGCAGCCTGCACGGCCATGCGCACGACGACGTGAACCTGGCCGGCGCCAGCCTGCACGTGCTGGGCGATCTGCTCGGTTCGGTGGCGGCGGTGCTGGCCGCGCTGGCGATCCGCGCGTTCGGCTGGCTGTGGGCCGACCCGCTGCTGTCGCTGCTGGTGGCGGTGCTGATCCTCGGCAGCGCGTGGCGCCTGCTGCGCCGCTCCGCCCACATCCTGCTGGAAGGCGTGCCGGACGGCATGGACAGCGCCGAAGTGGAGACCGCACTGCGCGGTGCGGATGCCTCGATCCGCGGTATCCACCATCTGCACGTTTGGCAGCTGGCCTCCGGTTCGCGCATGGCGACCCTGCATGCCGAACTGCATGATCCGGTGGATGCCGCACAGGCGCTGCGCGCGATCAACAGGCTGCTTGGCGAACGTTTCGGCATCCAGCATGTCACCGTGCAGATCGATCCGGAGGCCTGCCTCGACCGGCCGCAGGGTTGCGCCGGCCACGGCCACGGCTGAGTTCGCTGCTCCCGGCTATGGCGCCGGCGAAGGCGCTGCTATCATGTGCCGCCATCACGCATTGAGGAGATTCCCATGGGCAAGGGCGATCGCAAGACCCGTCGCGGCAAGACCTACCGCGGCAGCTACGGCAATACCCGCGCGCACGGCGCGCAGCCGGCCGTGGTCGGCGCCAAGCCGACCGTGACCAAGCCGGCGGCCGCGAAGAAGGCCGCGCCGAAGAAGAAGTCGGCCTGAGCCGCTTCCGCCACGTGTCACGAAAGACCCCGCCACGGCGGGGTTTTTTTTGCCCGCCGTTCGCTTAACGGTAGCACTCGCACATGATGCGGAGTGAAGGCCACGCCTACACTGGGCACATGACAAGCACACCTAGCTCCTTGATGTGGCTGATTCGTAAATACAGCCGGCGCGAAGGCGAGAAGCAACGGCATGAAGAGGGCATGCGACGCGCACTCATCGAACTCTCGGCGCGCCGCCTTGCAATCCGGCAACTGAATCAGGAACTACGGCATATCAAGGCCGTGATGCGGATGCATGAAGTTCGTGTTGATCCTCGAGATCTCAAAGCGATCCGACCCCATCGTCAGCCCGCGGTGCTTGAATACGGCGGTATCACGAGGACGGCTTTTCGCACCTTGCGGCAAGCCCAGAAAAACACGGCCACCACGAGAGAAATCGTGGCGGCCGTGTTCAACGCCATGCCGAAGCGACCCGAAGGTGATGATGCTAAACGTATCACCGAGCGCGTCCGGATCCGACTTTGCATCATGGCCCGTCAGGGGATGATCACGCGACTTCCCCGCTCGAACCCAAGTCAGCCTTGCTGCTGGCAACTTCCGGCAGAACCAGCTCCTTCCTCACCCGGCGCCGCAATTTGCGTTGCTGCCCACCGTGATAGCCGCGCCAGTAGCGCGAGTACCCCGGCATGAGTAATACCCGGGCCATCAGGCCGACTTTCACACTCTGCGGTGATCTCCGATGCGTCTCCCGCCAGGCGTACTCCCATCCGTAGAACGCCATGTACTGCGGCCGAAATCCATGATGTACGCCGTACTGCCCTCTACGCATTCGAGAGAAAAACGACTCAGCGAGATTGTCGCTGACGCCTTCCGGCGTGCAGTATTCCTCCGAATGGTTTACCACGAAGTGCTCGTAGCAGCGTCCTAGCTCGTTGTAGGCCGGGTTTTCATCAGTAAAGATTCGCGACCCCGGCATGATGTACCGCTTGGCAAGTTCATTCACATCTTGCGCGTTCTCTGAACGGCACATGGCAACGATCACGCGTTCAGCTCCGCCCTCGGCGCTTACCTGAACCAGGCACATCAAAACGCGCTTGTTTTTCGCCCTGCGTTGATTGGCTCGGGACTGTGGGTTGATAGCGCGAAGGCGGCGTTTGACCTCTGACGTCCCATGAATTTCGAGTACCGACTTTGGGTCGATCTTCTTCACCCTCCGATTCGAGCGGCGAAACTTGCCGCAGACATGCGCGCCATCTATATGGATCGTCCCCGTCATAGGTGCTCGATCGGCATGTACCATCAGTGCCTCGCGGAACTTCATTAGGTTTTGAAGGGCACATTTTTCTGTCATCAACACCGCATTCGACAGCGCGACCAGCGAGGTGCCCTTGGGCGAAGCTTCAACGTGAACAAGGAAGCGCAACAGCTGACGATAACTCAGCTTGCGACCATCCAAGGCCGTGCCGCTCGTTACACTGAAAGTATGCCCGCACTGAACATGACGGCATCGCCATTGCCTCCGGGTTTGCAATCGGTAGTGGCGCGCTAACGAACCGCAGGCTGGGCAGCATTGCAGGTTTCGGGAGCCAAAGCGGTATTCAGCCAAGAGCATCTCAGCTTCGTCTTCGGTGATGTTTTCGATTCGGCGAGCCATGTCCCGGCGCGCGGCACCGCGGACTGGTTTCATTTGATTTTCCATCGTTCGTGTCCCTTGGATGGCCGGCTAGCGGGCAATACAGTCCCCTCCAGCCGGCGTGCTGGTACAAATCCGGGCAAGGACTCTCCGCAACATGCCGATGGCATGTTGACAAGCGAGATAGAGAGGGTCACGATGGCACAGCAGAGAGTGAACTACTGCACCTTTCGAAGCCTACGCTGTTACAGCAGCGTGGGCTTCGCCGTCTCTTGCCGACGTGTTTTTGCTAACCGGGATCGTTAGATATCTCTGGTGGCAATCTCCTCTATCAGGGTTCGAACAAGCGTCGGGCCAGAACTCGACGGGTTAACTGGGTACTGACTCTTGATCGACCGACTCGATCCAACGAGCCACGTCCGACGTATGGGCGAACCAGCTGTGGCGACCTGGCAGTCGGTGCAATGGGAACGGCAGCAGCCCACGTTGACGTGCGGCACTGAAGGCTGCGTATGACGGATACGACAGCAGCGTGGTGAGCTTGGCCGAGCTGATGTACGGCCCGTGCTGGAGCAGCAAAGTCAGCTCTAGTGCGGATCGGTGCACGATAACCTCGCGGCACGATTGTCTCGTTACCGCAATGCTGGCCTGCACAGCGAGAAGTGTCAACAAAAAAACAATGTAACTACTTGATTTATGACGTCATTATGTCATGGCGTCATGGCGTCAAGCGGTCTGGCACGATCAAATGAGCCGGTGAACGCAGGAACCTGAGTGACGTCGAAGGCCCCCGGAAGCGCATCGATGGATCAGCGTGGTTCTGACGGCAACGACAATAATCGACGATGGGGACGCAGCATCCACCGGGGCGGGACACGGTAGCGAGGAAGAATTTTGAGAAGGCGCTTCCACTGTATGCAGCCGCATGCGAGTGATGCGTTCAGACGACTTTGTCTCATATGGGATATTCTTAACACTCAAACGGTACGCTTGCGAGGTAGCTCAGATGACCATCACTATTCGCAAAGGACCTCGCGCTGCCGGTGGCGGCGTTGGAACATCTGCATCGGGCCACGGGCGCGTGAAGCGGGTTGAGGATGTTGCTGCGCGCGTTCACGGGAGGGACGCGACAGGGCGGTTCTACGAGGTGCACGTCGACCGGGTTGGCCCTGTCCCTCTTGAAGGGATAGTTAGTACCTTGCAATCACCTGAGCCCGAAGATCTACCGTATGCGGCGATGGTCACGCAGACTCTCTACGAAGAGTCGCGCGTGGTGAAAGCCAGGCTGCGCGCGTGGGTACTCAAGCGTTTGGCCAGCGACCTCAAGATGGACACCACCACGCTTATTGATCATCTAGCGATTCCGCGCAGCACCTTCCACCGGAAGTACAGGGATGCCGAGCTCTTGAGCGTGCCTGAGAGTGAGCGGGTTCTTGGCGTGGCTAAACTGGTTGGTCAGGTCAAGGCCATGCTGGCCAACAACGAAGATGCTGCCGACTTTGATGCGGCGGCATGGGTTGGCGCGTGGCTAGAGGAGCCATTACCGGCTATCGGTAATGAAAGGCCCATCGATCTGATGGATACTGCGGCCGGCCAAGAACTCGTATCGAAATTGCTGTTGCAGGCGCAGACGGGCACCTATGCATGACGCAGCCGTTATGGCGGATTGGGGCGGATACGCCCAACTACACCGCTGACGATTCGACAGGCGCGGGCGCCAGGGATGGAGGTGGACGATGGAATCGCAAAGGTTCGGCTCTCGTGTACGCGTCAACAGAGATCGCGCTTGCCGTTCTAGAGACGGTTGTCCACTTCAATTTCGGCGGATTGCCGCTCAATCGTTACTTGGTCCGAATCGACGTTCCTGACGATGTTTGGGCGAAGGCTGGGCGACTTGAGTTCGAGGATTGCCCGGTGGGGTGGGATGCTATCCCGGAGGGCATGGTGTCGCTGACGGTTGGTGAGGAATGGCTGGCGGGGGCCAATTCGGCTTTGCTGCTTGTGCCGTCCACCATCGTGCCGGAGGAATTCAACGTGTTGATCAATCCTGCGCACCCAGACGCCGTTGGACTTGTCTACACAAAGATCCGGAAATTCCTCTACGACCCGCGTCTGCGCGCAACAGGCGCGCCATAGCTGGTGCGTATTGCCAGCGAACTGGCCACTCTAACAGTTTAAGTCGGCTGAGAACGACCCGTTGCTGACGTTCGATAACTCACGACGGAAGCCGTCAGACGCAGTCGCTTCAGCTACATCTGATAATCGACATCGAGCAGTCGTTCAGCGTACCCAATGACTGTCGACTTCAAAGCCTTGTGCACCGGTGCATCTCCATCAAAGACCGTACTTGCGCTTCCGATTCTTAAAGGCGGGCTCCGTGCCTTCAAGAATTTCGACGACCGTGCTCTTAATGGCGGGCGACTCGATACCGCCAGAGACGTAATTGAACGTGTTGGTCGCCTTGTCGCAGGTCGCGCAGATGATTTGCTCTGCGTCGCAGACCACGGCCAAGTTGGGGTTGTGCGTCACCATGATCACTTGGCGCCGCTGCTTGGCCGCCTTGATGCACTTGACCAGCACTTTGAAGATGGTCTGATTGTCCAGGTTTTCTTCGGGCTGGTCGATGATGATCGGGATGTCGTCCTTGTCCACGAGTAAGTAGAAGACGAGCAAGAGCAGGCCACGCTCGCCGGGAGAGAGCTGGCTGATCTCTTGCTGGTCGAACGTCAGCGAATACCTCGGCGCCAGATAGCTCATGCCATAGAGATAGTCGAGGATGTCTTGGGGGTCGCCACCCTTGCGGAGCTGGTCGACGATCCGAGTCTCGCGGCCAGCGCCGGACTCGCGTCGGTCGAAGTGCAGCATGTCGTCGATGGTCTCGAGGAATTTCAGCGTCGAGTCCACATCTCCGAAGTTGACCTCCTTGAGCAGCCCACGCATGAGCTGGTTGCTCTCGTCCACGCCTGAGAAGCTGCCCCGCGACTGCCGATTGATGCGGGGGAAAAACTGTTCCTGGAAGTTCGACTCTTCGATGCGCACGTCGAAGTCCAACGGAAGGTGCATGTCCATCTGGGCGGCGGACTTGACGAACTGCTGCACGGGCTCATACAGGCGGCGGTATTCCTCGACGGTCTTGCCGATTTGCTCGTGGGTGGCCCTGGCCAACTCCACCCGGTTTGCGCGCAGTGCCGCTAGCTTGTCGGGCAGGGCGGCCAAAGATTCGATCTCGGCCTTAAACCATTCAATCGACTGGGGCTTGAGCTTGTTGCCGACAAGCTCTTCCTTGGCCCGCTCCCACTTGGTGACCTGGTCCTTGAAGATGATGAATAAGCGCTGCTTCTCGCCAAGTTTGCTCTTGATTTCAGCCATCGCCGCCTCGGCCACCTCGCGCCGCTTGGAGAGGCCCAAGGGCTCTTGGCTAGCGAGCGCCGCGTCTACGCCGGCAATCGATTCTCTTGCGGCCTTGGCCAGCGTGTCGATCTTCGAAGTGTCGATCTTCAACTCGACCAGCTCGGCGACTTTCAAATCCGCGCCAGCGTCGGCCAGCATGGGAGCCAACTCAGCCACGAATTGATCGTGGGTCTTCTTGTGGTTGGCGATAGCCTGGGCGATCCGGCTCAGGACGGCTTGACGCTTAGCGTCGGCAGTCTTCTTGTCGCGCAGCAGCTTCTCCTCATCGCGAAGCTTTTTAAGTTCATCCTCGAGCGCCTGAATCTTCTCGGTGGCCGATTTCGATTCTTCCTGCGCGGCATCCGATGCCGCGGGGTCTTCCACCTGAGCGGGCTTCGAGGCCACCAGAGCGTTGTACTCGGCGACCTTGGCGTCGAGCTGCTCTTGCAGCGACTGCTTGAACTCCGGAGTGAGCCGGCGCTCGGCCTGCAAGATCTCGGCATTGGCCTTCGAGATTTCCCTGATGACTTGCTCGCGCGCGCCCGACGTCCCCCCGGTTTTGAGTAGCACGGCCGTTTGGAGTCCAATCCCCCAACCGAAGGAGATTGGACGTGAAGAAGCGTTTTTCCGAGGAACAGATCATCGGCTTCCTGCGTGAGGC
>Ga0068856_100000240_pt1 | contig 59772 bp, 54 predicted proteins | sample KBSCornC62_FD_66595 | JGI IMG/M metagenome (GOLD analysis project Ga0068856, IMG submission 66595) | Corn rhizosphere microbial communities from Kellogg Biological Station, Michigan, USA - KBS Corn C6-2 | ecosystem: Host-associated > Plants > Roots > Rhizosphere > Soil ...
CATCCTTATCCTATGGCTCGCTTCGCCGTTACGCATCCCTGGTAAGAGCCGTATGCGTAAACGCGCACGTACGGATCTGTGCGGGGGGCGATCAGCGATGGTCGTCCCTACCGCGACAGTTATTTCGGGCCGGAAGCCGCGACTTACCGGGAAGGCAAGCGTTATAATCGTGGCCCGCCGATTTCCGTGGCAACGGATTGCCCACCCACCACGAACGAATCGTGCCTTAACTCGGGCCTCTATTGTGCGGCGTTCCGGCGGGCGCCTGAAACACCCTCCGCACCAAAACCCATCCAAATGTGTACACCGACGTGAACCAGGGCTCCGGGATTAAAGCGATTTCCACAGCCAAAATTCCATTTCATGTGACCGATAACCTTTACCGTGGAAATAGAAAGCTCATACTGGTTTCGTGCAAGAAGATCTTCAGAACGAAAGAGACAGGAATAATCCCAGCCCTAAACCTTTATTCCAGAATACTTTACCCATAAGTCCTCTGTTTCGAAGACTTTGCAGCGACAACGCGAGTACCCCGCAGCCAAGCCCTCTCAAATGAATACTTTGCCGGATCATCCCCAAAAAAATTCACCCGAATTGGAGCCGGAGCGCAAGACATGTCTGATCCAAAGCACCTTCCAATCGACCTCGAGGCATTTTCCTGGACCTACTCTCAAACGACCGGCGAGCTGCAGCAAGACGGCGAGCACGTCGCAACCGGCTATTCCGGTACTGGGGCGGGAAAGAACAATCCCGCTATGCAGAACGTGCCCAACGTTGGCCCAATCCCTCGCGGAAACTGGACCATCACCGGGCCGCCAGCGGATACGCGCGACCACGGCCCCTGCGTGCTGCGACTGGAGCCCGCTCCCGAAACCGACACTCGCGGTCGCAGCGGTTTCCTCATCCATGGAGACTCCAAAGGCCAGCGCGGAACCGCTTCTCACGGATGCATCATTTTGCCGCGAGCCGTTCGCCAACAGCTATGGCAAAGCGGTGATCACGATCTTGAAATACTCGCGGAAGTTTCTGTGGAAAAGAGACGAGGAGAGCCAGACGAATAGACTCGTTCCTGTCTGCCGCGGGCGCGCCACCCCGCGCTTCGACCGAACCGCAACGAGAAACATTCGACGCGGTTTACCAACCGTGCTTCATGGCCTGCGCAAATCTATCCGCAGGGAACGTGTTCAGCACGTCCTCTTTGGTGAGCCACGCGCGGCGGGCTTGCAACACTCCGTAGCGGATTTTTTCCATGTGCGACGTGTGATGGGAGTCGGTATTGATGACGATCTTCACGCCGTGCTGCTTGGCCTGCCGCAAATGATTGTCGTTCAGATCCAGGCGATCCGGATAGGCGTTCAACTCCATCGCGACTTTGTGTTTGGCCGCTGCACTCAAAACTGCATGCATGTCGAATGGATAGGAATCACGGCGCAACTGGATCCGGCCCGTGGGATGTCCGATGAGCGACACGTGCGGGTTTTCGATGGCTTTGATCAGCCGCTCGGTCATCTTCGCTCCTTCCATGTTGAAGACCGAGTGCACGCTTGCGATGACGATATCCATTTGCGCCAGGACGTCATTGGAGAGATCGAGCTCCCCCTCGGCGAGAATATCCACTTCCACGCCGGCGAAAACCGTAATTCCTTCCATCTTCTTAGCGGCTTCGCGGATGCGCTGGATGTGCTCGACGGCACGTTTGTCATCGAGGCCGTTGGCGAAGGCGAGATTCTTCGAGTGATCCGTAATGGCCATGTATTGATAACCGCGCTCCTTGGCGGCCTGGGCCATCTCCTCAATCGTGTTGCGGCCATCCGTCTCCACCGTGTGCATGTGCACGTCGCCTTGCAAGTCGGATTGCGTGATCAGGCGGGGCAGGGCATGGTTCTGCGCAAGATCGATCTCGCCAAGGTTCTCGCGCATCTCGGGCGGAATGTAATCCAGGTTGAGCTTGCCGTAGATTTCTTCTTCAGTTTTTCCCGCCACCGGCTTCTCGCCTTCGAGCGTTGCCAGGCTGTATTCATTCAGCGTGTATCCCATCTTGAGAGCGCGCTGGCGAAGCGCGACGTTGTGCGCCTTCGATCCCGTGAAATACTGCATGGCCGCGCCAAACGACTCCGGCGGCAGAAGGCGCACATCGACCTGCATACCATTGCGCACATGGAAGCTGATTTTGTTGTCCCCGCTGGCAATGACGTCCATCAGCGGCGGATACTGGGCGACGTAGGAGATGGCTTTCTGCCGGCCCTCCTCTGTAGTGCACGCACTGCCAGTGACCAGAATATCGAGGTCTCCTACAGTCTCCCGTCCACGGCGCAGCGATCCAGCCGGAGTAATCTTGTCGATGCCGGGAAATTTTTCTACGTAGGCCGTGATCTTTTCGCACTCGATCTCGGCCGTGTCGATAAGGAAGCGTCCACCGATGCGGCGATAATCTTCGATTGCCTTGAGCAGCTTGGCTTCGTGCTTCTCGCCCATGCGCGGCAGTTCGCGAATTTTTCCCTCCCGGGCAAGTTTCTCGACGCCGTCCACGTCGCAGATCTTATAGGCACTCCAGATCAGGGCAATCGTCTTCGGTCCCAGCCCCTGAATCTTCAGCAGTTGCAGCATCGAAGGGTGATATTTCGCGAGCAGTTCGGCTTGCACCGCGAGCTTGCCGGTATTGAAGAGTTCCTGCAAGTTCGTGAGCATCCCCTTGCCGACGCCGGGAATGGCAAGGACCTGCTTGGGATTGCCGATAATGTCTTTGATCTGATGGGCGTGGCTCTCGATCGCCTGTGCAGCGTTGCGGTAGGAGCGAATGCGGAATGAATCCTGCCCGTCGATCTCCAGCAGGTCGGCGGTCTCGTAAAGAATGTTGGCGATGGCCTTGTTATCCACGCCTTAAAGATAAACAAGAACAGCGTGTGTAACAAAGTAGATGAAGGGGGTGCCCCATCCTGGTCGCAGCTTGTGCGACAGGGTGGGGGTCTTGACTTACTGGAGAGCAGGACTAGCGTGGCGGAGACGTTGCGGAAACGTCTCCTTCCACAGACGAGCGCAATTAAAGTGCGGGGAGAGAATCGAATCAGGCCACTTTCACGACATTGGCCGCCTGCGGACCTTTTTGACCTTCGGCGATTTCGAACTCAACCTGATCACCTTCCTGCAGGCTCTTGTATCCCTCAGAGGTGATTGCACTGTAATGAACGAAAACATCTGGCCCATCGTTGCGTCCAATGAACCCGTACCCTTTCGCGTTATTAAACCACTTCACTGTACCTTTCAAGCGATCCACCTCTAAACCCCCTTCTTTCGCACGCCCTTTTCATGGGGGTCAGGACGTGCACGCAGGGTTAGGATGCAGTTTGGGAATGAATGGTCAATCTGCCAATCGCATTGTTGGTGCACAAATGGCGCAACTTAGCGGACAACAGCAGTGTGCTTTTGCAGCACCTCAATACGGTTTCCCCTTAGTGGCAGGACCTAGCGGAGCAAGGCTTTGTTGCCGTGTTTTTCCCAGGCACGATCCAGCCAGAGGACGGAAGAAATCGTTTTGGCGTCGCGGATCGTACCTTTCACAACCATGTTTACCGCAGCCGGCAGTGGGAACATTCGTTTGCGAATGATTTCATCCTCTTCGGGCTCGGCGATTCCGATCTGCAGGCCTGTCGCGAGATAGACCGCCATGGTCTCCGCCATGAATCCGGGGCTGGCATAGAACTTCAGAATGCGTCGCCAGCGACTCGCGCGATATCCTGTCTCCTCGATCAACTCGCGTTGCGCCGCCTTCAATTCGTTTTCGCCCGCATCAATGCGCCCCGCGGGTAATTCCCAAAGATAATCGCCCGCGGCATGCCGGTATTGACGTTCCAGCAGAACCCGCGGGATGGAGCGAGAGTCGTCGACGGCCAACACTACGACTGAACCAGAATGGTGGATAAGGTCCCGGCGAACTTTCACGCCCCCGGGTTCCTGCACCTGGTCGGTGGTGATCCAGAAAACTGGTCCACGGTAAACCACTTTGGAAGAAACGATGATGGCGCGGGCGGAGCTCTTGATTCCGGATTTCGTTCTGGACTTCGGCGAAGCAGATCTGGCCATGCCTCCAATATAAAGCACGGGCGAAAGGGCGCACGGTGAGAAATAGAAGGCGAACGGGAGCGTGCGAGCGCGCATCGTGACCTCCAGTTGTCTTTCTGTGGGGAGAAACCGCATACAACGGTTTCGAAAGAAACGAGTAGAAGCTTCTTGCCGCGCTGCCTCGCATGTGATTCGGGTTTGTGAACAACAAGGTGCGAAGCGGCGCGGAGCCCATGCGGATCCCGTGCTCTGAGCTGGTCGCGTTAGTCGCAGCACGGTTCTGCTATGCTGCCCCGCATGGAACGTAAGAAGCGTGTTGGGATTGTTGGCGCGGGACGCCTTGGCAGCGCGCTGGCAACGTCGCTCCACGATGCCGGATTTATCATCGATGCGATTGTCGCGCGCACGCAGTCGAAATCGAGGAAAAAAGCAGCCGCGTTGGCCCAACTTGTCGGCGCGCGGACCATTGTGGAGATCACGGAAATGTGGGCGGATGTGGTGTGGTTTTGCGTTCCGGATTCTGACATCGCAAGCGCAGCTGCTGCTCTCGCCAACAAAATCCCGTGGCAGGGAAAAATCGCACTGCATTCCAGCGGAGCCTTGACCAGCGACGAACTGAGTAGCTTGCGCAGCAGGGGGGCGGCTGTGGCTTCCGTGCATCCCCTGATGACATTCGTCGAAGCAAGCAGGCCGGGGCTGGCAGGCGTGGCCTTCGCGGTAGAAGGAGATTCGCAGGCCGTGCGGGTCGCGCGCAAGATGGTGCGCCAGTTGCGGGGACGCGCGTATTCAATTCGGAAACAGGACAAGGCTGCATACCACGCATGGGGAACGTTCGCTTCCCCGCTGCTGACAGCCTTGCTGGCGACAACGGAGCAGGTAGCGAGGCTTGCGGGTGTGCAAGGAACGGAGGCCAGGAGGAGGATGATTCCAATCCTGTCACAGACACTGGCCAATTATGCGGAATTGGGAGCGGCGCGAGGATTCAGCGGGCCGATAATTCGTGGAGATGTGGAGATCGTGAAACGTCACCTGCACGTGCTGCATGCTTCCCCGGCTGCAATGGAAGTGTATGTGGCGCTGGCGCGAGCGGCCGTGCACTACCTTCCTGCCAGGAACATAGCGGCGCTCCGGCGTTTACTCAAACGCTAAAAATGCCTGGTGTCTCTCAGGATGTTAGTGACTTCGGTTGACTGATTTTCCAGGTCCAAGCGAGCAGCGCGAGCACGGCGAAGGGGAGCGAGGCAGCGGTGCGCATAGGCAGCGCGAAAATGCGGATGGCATAAAAGTCTCCAGGAGAGATCCAGCCACGCACCACAAGCAAGGTGAACGCGGACAACCAGGGCCAAACTAGCACGATAGCGCCGGCGACGAGTAGCGCCCGCTGAATGCGTCCCGCTGCAGCAAACTCGCGACGATAACGCAGGACGAGAAGAATCCCTGGAATAAGAATGATGTGATCGTAGATGGCTTGCCCAGGGAGCAGGGTGATGGTGGTAATAGCCAGTAACAGAGCCAGCGTGAACCAGAACCGGAGCGAGTCTTGAACTGCGCGTCGATTCCTCCAAGCGATGACTAGACCCACCGCCAGCAGAACTACGATTACCACCAACGCTACATATTTCGGAACCCTCGGCCCGAGCAGCATGCTGACGAGCGGCGGCATGGCGTAATTGTGATATCCGAGCAGGACGGCGATCCAGCCACTGATCCAGTGAGGCCAGATCCAAAGCGATCCCAGCGTAAGTGTGAGAGTGGCAGCCAGAAAGCCTTGCCAGAAACGCGCGCGTATTCTGTCTGAGAGACTCCACAGCAGCAGAAAGAGAATCGCGAGCGCCGTCACCTGCGGTTTGATCAGCGTGAGGGCGGACAGTACTCCGCCGAGCATCAGGCGATTGTTGCGGATCGCGAGTACGGCGCCAGCCAGAAAGAATCCTACGAAAAGTCCGGGTTGCAGTGCGAAGAAGGCTTCGAGTAGTTCGTAGGTCCCGAGCGTGAGCACAATGAGCACCGCGCGCCACATAGGGTGGAGATCCCAGCGCAGGGCTTTCAGCCACATCCAGAAACTGAGTGCGGTGAGTACAGGCAACAGCAGAGTTAAGACGATCCTCAGAGTGGGGAAATCGAGCAGGGCGGACGGCCAAAGCAGCAGCTCAGTGAAGGCGGGATAGGCATATTGACGGTAGTCGATGGACGGGTCGAACTTGTTGCGCGGGTCGAGAGCCCGACCAAAGAGCCCCGTCTGGATTTCGCGGGTCGTTTGGTAGCTATAGAGATCACGATGCCCCGAACGCGATTGATGCGCGGTGAGCCATATGGGATAGAAATCGTCGCCGAAGGAATAACCGTTGCCGATTCCTATCGAGGAGCGCACCTGCAGCATGCGTGGAATGAACAGGCCGAGATGGTAGTAGACCATCGAAGCCGCACCGATACACGCCAGGGCTAAGGCGAGCGCGGGGATGACCTGGGTGCGTCGAAATTCTGAATCAACGTTAGCCATGGACCACAGGAGTAGGAAAAATCCCACTACTCGCGCAAAAGGAACGCGAGAAATGGGCAACCCAAACTAGATGAGAGTACACAGGTTACGTTGAGGTGAAAAGGTGCCCCAGCTTCGCTTTCTTGGTTTTCAAATACTCTTCCGCATGCTTGCTGGGAGTAACTTCGCAGGGAACGCGCTCTACCACCCGGATTCCGGCGCGTTCGAGGGCCTGCACTTTATCAGGATTATTGGAGAGTAAGCGCACGCGCGTCACTCCGAGGGTCTTGAGAATTTCGCCGGGGAGTGTGAAATCGCGGTGGTCGGCTTTGAAACCGAGGCGTTCGTTGGCTTCCACGGTGTCGAGACCGGCGTCCTGTAATTCGTAAGCCTGGAGTTTCGCCATAAGTCCGATACCGCGGCCCTCCTGCTGTTCGTAGATAAGAATTCCGGCGCCTTCCTCGGCAATCATTGCCAGTGAAAGTTCAAGCTGCTGGCGGCAGTCGCAACGCAGCGAATGGAACACATCACCTGTGAGGCACTGCGAGTGGACGCGGACAAGGGCAGGGGCGGAGGTGACCTCTCCCATGACCAATGCAACGGCTTCTTCGACGCGGCGGTCACCGTCTTGCCCGGTCTGAGCGCGGAAGCCGTGGATGCGGAACTTTCCCCAGCGAGTAGGAAATTCCGCGGAGGCTATCTGCCTTATTTCGCTGGGCACATTATCCATTATAGGGCTTGGCAGGCAGCCATGAGGGCGGATCGTCTCAAACCTTCGACAAGATACCGTTTGCGCGCGCTTATGGGAGCCGGGGAGGTTGATCCTCGTTAAGAGCGATGAATCACGGTCAAGAGGGATGAATCACGTTCTTCGGCCGGGTGAAGAGTATCTCAAAGACCAGCAATGAGGCGCCTACCACGATGGCGCTATCTGCCAAATTAAAAACGGGCCATTGATACTGCTTCACATACAACAGCAGGAAATCGACAACCCGCCCGCTGGCGACGCGATCCCACAAATTTCCTACCGCGCCGCCAAGGATCAGCGAGAGCGCAGCCCCCGTCAGAGTTACGCCGTGCTCCTGTTTCCATAGCAGCACGAGCACAACCATCATGGCCATCACTGAAAATCCAATCAGGAGTCCTGTCTTCCAGTGCGATGGGGAATCGGCGAACAGGCTGAACGCCGCGCCGGTGTTTTCGGTATGGGTGATGCGGAAAAATCCCGGGATGATCTGAATATGCGCATACATGCCAATATGAGTTGCGACCACTCGTTTGGTCCAGCGGTCGAGCAGCACAACTAATAGCGCGATCAGGATGTGTATGGCGCGAGCGCTATTGGTGGTCATGCGTAGGCTGGGTTTCCAATTCTTTCAACACCGCGCTGCAGCGCTCACAGACTGTGGGATAAGTCTTGTCCTCGCCAACGTGCGTGGAATAGTTCCAACAGCGATCACACTTTGCACCATCAGCTTTTTTTACTTCGACGTGTACACCTCCGGTGCCGTTGCCGGAACCCTGCGCCAATGTGACCGCCGAAACGATGAAGAGGTATCGAAGTTGATCCGCGTGGCGTTTCAAGACCGAATAAACCGGCTCGGAAGCGGTAATGATCAGCTGTGCCTCCAAACCTTTGCCGATTCCTTTATTGTTTCGTTCCTCCTCCAGCCCTTTGAGTACCTGCTCACGGACGCTCAGGAGCGTTGCCCAGTCTTGCGAAATCTGGGAATCGCTCTCGAAAACCGATGCCCCGAAAATGTCTTCGGCATTGGGAAACAGAGCCATGTGCACGCTTTCCACTCTACCCGGCACTTTCGGCAAGTGTTGCCACACCTCCTCGCAGGTGAAAGTCAAAATCGGTGCCAACAACCGTGTCATCGCTTCGCAGATGCGCCATAGGGCAGTTTGCCCGGAGCGGCGCCCCATGGAATTCGGAGCATAGGTGTAGAGACGATCTTTGATGATGTCGAAATAGAACGCACTGAGCTCGACAACGCAGAAGTGATTCACCCGGTGATAAATCTTGTGGAAGGCAAAGTCGTCATACCATTTGCGCACATCCCGGGTAAGCGACCACGTCTGCCGCAGCATGTACTGGTCGAGCGGATCCATTTTGTCAAACGGCACCGCGTTTTTCTGCGGATCGAAATCGTACAAATTTCCCAGCGCATTTTTGAAGAGTTTGTTGCGGATTTCCCGATAATTCTCGCCAACGCGCTGCATGAGCGCTTCGGAGCCGACGACGTCTTCGCGGAAATCAACCGAGGCCACCCAGAGCCGGACCACCTCTCCGCCCAGGCGGCTGGAGATGTCCACCGGATCGACGTCATTGCCACGCGACTTGGACATGGCTTGGCCCTTCTCGTCGAGCGTCCAACCGGGAGTAACAACGCCTTTATACGGAGGCGTCTGGTGCGTGCCCATGGCGCAGAGCAGGGAAGATTGGAACCAACCGCGGTACTGATCACCGCCTTCGAGATACAAATCTGAAGGCCATGGATAGTCGGGTTCGTCGGCCACCAGCGCCAGATAGCTTGCGCCCGACTCCAGCCATACGTCGAAGATATCGGTCTCTTTTTCAAATTTCACGCCCCCGCAGTGCGGACACTTCGTGCCGGCTGGGAGAATGTTGTCAGATTCAGGAGTGAACCAGGAGTCGGCGCCGGACTTGGCAAACAATTCCACCACTTTTCGATTCACTGCCTTATCGTTGAGCGGCTTGCCGCAATCCCCACACAAAAAAACGGCGATGGGAACACCCCACACGCGTTGTCTGGAGATACACCAATCCGGGCGAGTCTCAATCATGTTGGACAAGCGCTCTTCACCCCAGGCCGGATCCCATTTCACTTTCCTGATTTCCTGCAGGGTACGAGAACGCAGCGTATCGTTCTTGCCCGCGCCGCCCGGCATTGGCGTTTCCATGGAGATGAACCACTGCTCGGTGGCACGAAAGATTACTGGATTGTGACAGCGCCAGCAGTGCGGATATGAGTGTTCCGTCTTCTCGGTATGCAACAGCGCTCCGCGGCTGCGCACCAGGTCGATGATGGGCTGGTTGGCGTCCCACACGCGCTTGCCGGTGTATTCGGGGAGTCCGTTGCGCAGGATACCCTTCTCGTCGACGTTGCTGGTCGCATCGAGCCCGTATTTCATGCCGGTCATGAAATCTTCGGCGCCGTGCGAAGGTGCGGTATGGACAACGCCCGTTCCGGTATCCATGGTGACGTAATCGGCGAGCACACCCAGAACCTTGCGGTCAAGAAACGGATGTTGGAAGTTCAGGCGCTCCAACTTGCGGCCGGGGAAGTGCGCGAGCGGTTTGGGATCGGCAAGATTGCATTTTGCCGAAACCTCCTCCGCTAATTTCGAGGCGACGATAAAGACTTCTCCGCGCGACTCGAGCGCAACGTATTCCTCGTCCGGGTGGAACGCGACGGCCATGGAAGCAGGCAGCGTCCATGGAGTCGTCGTCCAGATGATGGTAGAGACTGTCTTGCCGGCGAGTGACGCATCGATCACGGAGGGATCGTCCAGCATTCGATATTTCACCCAGACGGTACTGCTGGTGTGGTTCTCGTACTCCACTTCCGCCTCAGCCAGGGCGGTTTCGTCGTGCATGCACCAGTAAACGGCGCGCAGGCCCTTGTAGACGAATCCGTTCTCGTAAAACGAAAAGAACGTGGACAGCACCACGGACTCATACTGCGGAGTCATGGTCGCATAGGGGCGCTCAAATCTGCCGAAGACGCCAATGCGCTTGAACTGCTTGCGCTGCAGATCAAGGTATTTTTCGGCATATTTCCGGCAAGCAGCGCGCACGGCGGTAGGCGCCATCTGCAGCTTCTTTCCACCCAGTTCCTTATCAACCTTGATTTCAATGGGGAGGCCATGACAATCCCATCCAGGAACGTAGGGCGCGTCGAATCCTGCCATGGTCTTCGACTTGACGATGAAGTCCTTCAAGCACTTGTTCAGCGCCGTACCCATGTGGATGGGCCCGCTCGTATACGGGGGACCGTCGTGCAGGATGTAGCGCGGTGCGCCTTGACGGACTTCCCGGATGCGCCGGTAAATCCCCATTTGCTCCCAGCGTTCGAGGGTTTTGGGCTCGTTCTGGGGCAAGTTGGCCTTCATGGGGAAGGCGGTCTGGGGCAGATTGATCGTTTTTTTCAGTTCGAACGGCACCTAGTGGCGTCTCCCAAATGATTGAATCTTCTCATTATAGGGAGTGTGGGTGAGGAACGTCCATGCGGTGGGGAAGAGGCTCATTCGCCCAGGCGAGCGGTTCGGCTGGAAAACCGAAGTCACCCGATTTGTTGAAGGCATGCGTCCGGAAAGGACATGTCTACATGCCGTTCGGACCGTGATCCTAAATGCACTGTTGAAAGGATCGAACTAGAGGTACAATTTTAGGAGGCGCAAAGTTCTTGGCCCAACAGTCTGTTGGGGGCAGGGGCCATCTTCGCCAATAAAATTAGACTGGAAATCGAAGCAACTTGTCGGGAGTGCCGCTCATCTTTCTAAGAGGCACGTGTCACGCGAGTTAGCTTCCACGCAGCGCAGTAACAATAATATCCAGAACGGCAATTATGGGATCCGAACACGTCAATCCGATTGGTTCCGGCGGGGAGCCGGAACTGCACCTGCTCATAACGGATAAACAATTCGAAGAGCCTCTCTACAAATCCCTGTTCCGTGAACTGGATGAATTTTTCTTTCCCAAGAAACTTCCACCCCTCAAGCTGGAATCGAAGCCGGAACCGGTCAGAGATATCTGGGGGTTCTACGATTACAAGAAGAACGGCGCACTTGGATCGACGGGCGTGCATGTCCTGATTGTTGCCGTGGTGGTCGCAGGCGCGCTGATCGAACGTCGCATCGTGAAAGCCGCGCCGCAACCGGCGAAGGTTACGGTGACACTGGTGGACCCGGGCGACATTCCGGCGTTAAAACCCTCCAAGACACAGGTCGGGGGTGGTGGCGGTGGTGGCGATCGCGACGTCCTGCAGGCGAGCAAGGGCAAGTTGCCGAAGCTGTCGATGCAACAGATCACTCCGCCCGTGGTGGTTGTAAGGAACGAGCATCCCAAGTTGGCGGTCGAACCAACGATTGTAGTTCCGCCTCAAGTGCAATTGGCGTCGAATAACATGCCCAATTTGGGCGACCCGATGGCTCACGCGATTCTGCCTTCAAACGGCACGGGATCCGGTGGTGGTATTGGAAGCGGCAGCGGCGGCGGAGTCGGATCCGGCAAGGGTCCCGGATTCGGACCTGGAGAAGGCGGCGGTACTGGCGGCGGAATTTTCCATGTCGGCGGCGGTGTCTCAGCTCCCCGCACTATCTATGCGCCCGAGCCGGAATTTTCCGAAGAAGCTCGCAAAGCGAAATATCAGGGCGTCTGCACATTGTCCTTGGTCGTGCGTTCGGATGGACGCCCCAGTGATATCAGGGTCTTGAGCAGTCTTGGCATGGGCCTCGACGAAAAAGCTATCGAAGCGGTCAAGAACTGGAGATTCGAGCCCGCCATGAAAGACGGTCACCCCGTCAGCGTGCAGATAGCAGTCGAGGTTGATTTCCACCTTTACTGATAATCACCAACTTTCACTGAACCTCGACTTGGTAGTCGAGGTGTCCCCGCCTCGCTTTTTAGTTCTATTTCAATTTTCGCAGCACGGCGAAGTGCAGCAGTTTGCGAGCTTGGAATCCTAATCGTTCATAGAGAGTAATTGCCCGCGCATTGTCTTGTCTGACATGCAGGAAAGCTGTCTCTCCGCGATCTCGAATTCTGTGCATGATTTCTGTCATTAACAGCCCGGCGTAACCTTTGCCGTTATGCTCTGGATGCGTACACACGGCGCTGATCTCTGTGTATCCAGGTATTTTGAGCCGTTCCCCCGCCATCGCAACCAGCTTGCCCTCTTGGCGCAGGCCGATGTAAGTTCCCAGTTCGTGAGTGCGAGTGCCGAACGGGCCGGGTTTTGTCAACGCGGTCAGCGCCAGCATCTCCGGCGAATCAGCTGGTCCTAATTCGAGAAGCTCATAGCCGTTCGATGAAGTGGGATGCCCAGATCGGCTGGCAGGCTCCGCGACCATTTGCAACAGAGGAGCACCAACGACGAATTCCCATCCGGAGCGCTGGCTGTATGGAATATCTAGAAACACCGCTGCTGTAGTGCCGGCACCGACTAGCTTAGACAGAGAAGCGTAGCCGTTATCGTTCGGTTCTTCGAATCCGGCCAGAGGGGAGACCTCGTGAACGAATCGTCGCGCACGATCGGAAATTTCTGCGAATCGCGCCTGCCGGGTGATGAGCGCCTGCCAGATGACATTGTCGAGAGCATGCATTGTATCTTCGCTGGATGTTTTGATTTGCGCTCCGCTTCGAGGACACATTAATTGTGTGTCCCATGCAAGCGCCATCCGGTTCTTGCGAATGAATCAAGAAAAGTGAGGTAGGATTGCGTCGCAAGGATCGGCAAATTCAGCTCAGATTACGAGTCAAACTTCACTCTTTCAGATCAACGTGCTGTACGCCCTCGATCGGCAATCCCAGAAATCTTTGCCCTAGTTGTTGAAACTTCTCAGTCGAATCCGTGGCGAAGAATTTCAGCCGCGCTTTCGCGCGGCGCTCCTCGCCATTCTGAGTTGAAGACAGGAGATCGTGAAAGCGCGCCGCCACCAGCTGCGCGGTGGACTCGGCGGAGTCCACAATATTCACGTGACCCGGGGTGACCCGCTGCAGCAATGGCTTGAGCAACGGGTAATGGGTGCAGCCGAGCACCATAGTGTCCGCGTCGTGAAACCCGTCCGCGAAAGCCTCGGCAAGATAGATCCGCGCAACTTGCTCGGTAACGGGATGTTCCACCCATCCTTCTTCGACCAGCGGAACCAGCAACGGACAAGCTTTCTCGCGCGCGCTCAGGCCGCGAGCCTCAAGCGCCTTTCGGTAGGCGTGGCTGCTCACGGTTGCCTGAGTTCCTATAACCACCGTCTTGCGATTGTTGCTAGCTGCGGCCGCGGCATTGGCTCCAGGCTCCACCACACCGATAACGGGTACATGAGCGGCTGACGTGATCTGATCCAATGCCAAAGCGGTGGCGGTGTTACACGCGATCACAAGCATTTGAGCCCCATGCGACTCAAGATAATGCGCTGCTTCGACCGCGTAGCGTGCCACCGTTTCCACCGATTTTGAGCCGTAGGGAAGACGTGCCGTATCGCCGAAGTAGGCATAGTCGGCATCGGAAATCAGTTCAAGGAGAGCTTTAAGGACTGTCAGGCCGCCGAAGCCCGAGTCGAATACGCCAATGGTGGGACGTCTCGATGTCATGTGCTGGGATGGATCGATGATAACAGCGTGAAGTGGGGAGCGTGACCGGAGGGATTACGAATGCGCATGCTAGGAGCGGTGGACCCTGCCGGCCATCGGCACCGCCGAAACATCTGCCGCGCGTCCACAGCAGGGCCCAGGCGGAATGGGAGCGCCATGTGGACAGGTTCTCGGATGACCGAGAAAAGTGCAGATCTTATCTGTGGCTTCTGGCGATAGAATGTGCTCGAATTTGCAGGCCTGCTGTTCGATTTCAGTTTCGCTGTCCATGGCCAGGCTATCGGTAAATAGCCGCTCTGCGAGACGATGGCGGCGGATAATACTGCCGGCGCGCTCGCGTCCGCGAGGAGTAAGTTCAACGACCATGGTCCCGTCTCCAACGGAGACCGACACCGGCTTCAGGGCGTCATGACAGGGGTTCACGAACGGCTTGTGGTCGTGTATCTCGGGCGGATGCGGCGCTGCAACGACGTGTCCCAATTCGATCATTTTTTCGATGGCCAAACTTACCGGCAACGCGCCGTGCACTTCCATGCGCTCAACTTCGGCGATCTCGCCGTGCTCAGCCAATACCCACAGTTCTTCGAGGACCTCGTCCAATTGCTCTTCGTCTGCCAGTGAAAAGATTTCCTGCGAAGCAATCTTTCCATGGTGCAGTTCAATGCGACGATCCGCCAATCGCGCGACGACGGGATCGTGCGTGACCATCACAATGGTGCGTCCCTGCTGATGGAATTCACGCAGCAGGCGCAACACAATTTCTTCGTTCTGCGCGTCCAGATTGCCGGTGGGTTCGTCTGCCAGGATGATGCGAGGATCATTAATCAGCGCCCGCGCAATGCAGACCCGCTGTTGTTCTCCTCCGGATAATTGCGAGGGCAGATGGTGAGCGCGATCGCCCAAGCCCACGCGCGCCAACGCTTCGACCGCTTCCTTCTCATCCGTCATACTGTGGAAGTATTGCGCCAGCATTACATTTTCGACCGCCGTCAGGAAAGGAATCAGGTGAAATTGCTGGAAGATAAAACCAATCTTCTCGGCGCGCACGCGGTTCAGTTCGGCGGCCGAGATGCCGGCAACGTCCTGTCCATCCAGCCAGATCTCGCCCGAGGAAGGCCGATCCAGGCAGCCAATAAGATTCACCAGCGTTGATTTGCCGGAACCTGAGGGCCCCATGATCGAGAGCCATTCCCCTGAAGCGACGTGCACGGAAATGTGATCGAGAGCATGGATAGCGCCCGGGTCTTTCCCGCCACCGTTTCCCGTTTCTTTGGCAGGGTAGAGCTTGGTTACGTTCTTGATCTGAATCATTTCACTCTCCCCTCAGGATAACCGCCGGCTGCACGCGGCGTAGCAATGAGATCGGAAGAATGGCCGAGAGCAAAGTGACAATGATGCTTCCGCCGATCACGATGGGCAAGACACTGAAGCGCGGTACTACGGCGGCGTGGAAATTGGCGCGTCCAATCCAGGCCGCAATGCCGATACCCACGATGAACCCCAGTACAGCTCCGGTAGCGCCTAGGGCCGCAGCCTCCATTGCAAAGAAGCCGTTGAGCAGTCGTCCCGACGCTCCTAGCGCTTTCATGATTGCAAAATCGCGTCTTCTGTCGAATACCCAACCCATCAGCGTAGAAAGCACGCACAGCGCTGCCGTCAAAATGATCAGCGCTGCCGCCGCGAACAGAGTGGCGCGAGTCTTGCCCAGCACGCGGGCTTCCCCTTCCATGATCTGGCGAACCGGACGAACATCCGCCGCAGGAATTTCCTGGCCCAACTGGTTCAGCACTCGCGCGACTTCCTCCGCTGACCCGCTGGCGGCTACTTCGACGCTGGAGGGTTGAACTCCTGTCCATTTCACGAAATCGGCTAGCGATATATACACGCGGCTATCCTCGGCCGCCCCTGTCTGAACAGCACCGGCGGGAGCAAGGGTCAGAGTCCTTCCCTGAAACTTCAAATCGAACGCCTGATTCTTTGGCGAGACAAGAGGCAGGGCGCGGACTCCGATAAGAGCCTGATCGGCAGCCGAGGGCCACTTTGAAACGGACCACCACTGGTCTAGTTGACGCACACGGTCGAAATCCGTGCCGGCAACTACGACCGCATGACCATCTGCAGTCCTTGCGACCACCAACCCGAATGGGGCTGCCACCCCATGTCCGCTTAAAACAGAATCCACGCGCGCCAGCGCGTCTGACGGAAGCGAGCTGCCGTCTTTTCCGACGAGGATGATGTTCGCGCCGTAGTTGCGGAACTCACGGCGAAGCTTTGCCTGCACGTCGACATAGAGGTTGAGCATGGCGGTTGCGACCGCGGCTGCGACCACCATGGCGAACAAAGCAGAGGCCGCTCTGCCCCGGCGCAAAATCGCCGCGCGGATCAACATGCGGAGCAGCATTGATCGATGCGGCGCATGCTCGCGCCGAGCCACGAGATCTCGCGCCGGATGTGATATGGGCGTGCTCATAGCTCGCCTCGTAGCGCGAATACCGGATCGAGCCCAACTGCCCGCCGGATCGCCGCCGCGCTGCCTATAAAGGTGACGATGACCGCAATCGCCAGGATGACCGGCAACAGCACCGGCGAAATGGAAATATCGGAACTGAAGATGGAACGCCCGATCTGATGCGCCAGCATCGTGCCGATGCCAAACCCCACAATCCCGCCCAGCAATGCGAGCAGGGCGGCTTCGGCGAGGAATACTGAAGCCACAATGAGTTTGCCCGCGCCGAGTGCCTTCATCAATCCCACTTCTGTGCGGCGCTCAAAGATCGTGGTTGCCATTGCGGCCGATACGGCCAGCGCGGAAGCCAGCAGGGCAGCCAAAGTGATGAAGAAGATCAGGCCTTCGATTCGCGTCAATACCGCGCCTTCATTCTGCGAAACTTGCCGGATTTGCGTGGCATTAGAGTTTGGAATCGCCTCGGTAAGCTGCAAGGCAATGGCCTGCGGATAAGGTGTGCAGTACCAGCGATCGTAGATGGCCCCAGACAGGCTTTTCGGATCGCGCCGGCCAAAAGCATCTTCGGGTTTAGTAAGAGCGCTCACGTAGACGCGGCGAACCGCCCCCGGTCTGCCGAGCAGATCTTGCGCCAGTCGCAGTGGTGCGACGATTTCGTTATCCTCCGCGCCGCCGCTCGACAGTATGCCGCTGACGTGCATTTGCCGTCCTGAGACGTTCAGCATGGTACCGGCATTTGCGCCAATGCGAGGCGCCAGCCTCTCGCCTACGAGGACATCACCCGACTCATCGCTGGGCCATGCGCCTGAGACCTTCCACCAGGGATGCGTGTTGCGTACCCCCGTGCTGAACTCTTCAGATCCAAACTTAAGCCGCTTCGCAAAATACGTTCCGAGCAGGGTGACATCGTGTCGCGTCCCCTCATGCTCGAGCGTCGTATTAACGGGCAGCACGGGCGTGAACCCGGTGATGTTGTTATGCCAGAAAATACCCTTGATCTTCGGCAGGTCAGCTTCGTTAAGGAAGGCGCCGTCGCTGGGAGGCTTGAGATTGACTCCTCCGATCTCGACGTCGAGCGAATCCTCTTGCGGAGTCACCACCAGATTGGCGCCAATGGTTCGGAGCTCACGATTGATTTTGTCGCCAATGTCGGTGGCTACGGCGATCATCGCCGTGGCCACGGTTACGCCTAGAGTGATAGCTGCACCGGCCAGGATTTTGCGCCGTTGCTGCCGGCGAAAGGACTCGTATACGAGGCGCACGAACATGGACTATTGTTGCCCGAACATGTGGCTTCCGGCCGCAACGTCCGCCTCCTCGATGATGATCGCATCGCTGGTCTGGGTCGCTTTGAGCGGGACAGGGTTGCATCCGCCCGGGGTGCCGACCGATTGCGGGTTGATCGGCGCCGCACAGTTCTTACAAACTACGCCGGTCGCGGACTTGTAAAATCCCACGGAGCCGCAGATTTCGCAGGCATCAAAGACTGTTGCCAGCTTTCCATCGGGCTTTTGGTAAAGCCAAAATCGAATGTCGGTGCCGTTCTCTTTCGCCTGAAACCGGTGCAGGTCGCCATCGGAGACTTGCGCCAGCGGAATGGAAAGTCTGCCGTTCGTGAAGCTTACAACCGCGGCCGGGGAAAGCGCGCTAACGTTCTTGGTGTAAACGAATTCCGCTGTGACCATGGCGATGAACACGAAAGAGAAGGTGTATACGGAGGCCATCCACAACCGCTCGCGACGCGCCGTCCAAGCTGCTTTGCGACGTTCCGCCGGAGAAGCATCAGGGGCCACCACAGGCGCGCGCCGCTTGGCTTCAAAGAGCACCATTAGGGCCGCCATGGCAAAGATCGTCACAAAGAAGAACCAGTCGTTACTGACGATCGGCCCGATGATCGCCATCTCCCGTTTCGAAGAAGCAATCACCCCGCTTTCAGAGAGCTCATGCAGTCCGGAGATCAGCAACTGAGCCGCGACCAGGAACATAATCGCGGTCGTGACCTTGAAGAACTTCTGCAGGTTGATGCGCACGCTGCCTTTTACGAACATCACGCCAAACGCGATGGCGCACAACACGCCCAGCAATGTTCCCAGGAAACTCATCAGTTCGGTCGAGTTCAGCGAAACCGCGGACAGGATCAATACCGTTTCCGCGCCCTCTCGCAGCACCATCAGAAAAATGAAAATGAAGAGCCCGAACCAGGCGTCGTTTCCCGCCAGCAAGCCGACCTTTCCCTCGATTTCACCCTTCAGCTTGCGGCTGGTCTTCATCATGAAGACGACCATCGTGACCACGAAGAAGGCCGCGACCAGCATGATCCAGCCTTCGAACACATCTTCGTTGAGATGGGTGCGGGAGATAACAATGGCCACGCCAATGCTGCCCAGGAAGGCGGCCGCAAGCGCGGCATAGACCGTTTTCCGGAGTTCGGCCCGACCGATTTTTGTCAGGTAGGCCAGGGTGATGCCGACGATCAGCGCGGCTTCTACCCCTTCGCGGAGAGTGATGATAAAGGCATCTAACATTCTGAACGAACCTCTGGAAACGCCTGCTTACATGGCATGGATAGGGAAGCTTCTTGCCATCCGCCCATGGCCGTGATTTTGAAAATGAATTTCAATTTCAACTTCAAGGATAGTCTTTCCGCGCCAGACCAGTCAATCCGAGGCCTCACAACAGCGTGTGATTTCAATCACACAGCGCGTTTGGACGCGTGAACCGCTGTTTCCTGCATTGGCCGCGCTCGGGCAGCAGCAATTCGCTCGCATGACCGCATCCAAGGGCCATGCATCTCCTTGTCCTTGCTGCGGATTACGATGGCACCCTGGCATCGGATGGAAAGGTCGATGACTCGACAATCGAGGCCCTGGAGCGGGTGCGCTCTTCGGGACGCAAGCTCATCCTGGTGACTGGAAGACATTTGCCCGACCTGTGCAAGATCTTTCCAAACCTGGAGCTTTTCGATCGCGTGATCGTGGAGAACGGCGGCGTTCTCTACCGTCCGCAGACGCGCGAGCAGAAGCTTCTGACCGAGCCTCCCGACGAGCGCTTCGTCTCGCTGCTGCAGCAGAGGCAGGTTCCTTTTTCCACGGGACGAACGATTGTGGCCACTTGGCATCCTCATGAAGAAGAGGTTCTCAAAGCCATTCGTGATCTCGGGCTCGAGTTGCAGGTCACTTTCAACAAGGGCGCGGTGATGGTTCTGCCTTCGGGGGTAAACAAGGGCACGGGGCTCGCGGCGGCGTTGCAGGAGCTTCAATTTGTCACCACACAACGCAGTCGGGGTCGGTGATGCGGAGAACGATCATGCTTTCCTGAAACTCTGCGAATGCGCCGTGGCCGTCGACAATGCCTTACCAGCTCTAAAGGAGCGGGCTGATGTAGTGTTGTCAAAGCCGCGCGGGGCAGGCGTTGAGGAATTATGCCGTCAACTGCTGGATCGAGACCTCGCCAATTACGATTCGCTTCTCAGGCGACACTCTCTGGCACTGGGCAACCTGGTTGGGGCGGGTAAGGCTCCGGTGCTAATCAATCCGCGCGGGCAGAGCATTCTAGTGGCCGGACGCTCTGGGAGCGGCAAGTCCACGGCTGTCTCAGGAATTCTTGAGCAGCTTGTAGAACGGGCCTATCAGTTCTGTCTGATCGACCCGGAGGGCGATTACGACGGTTTCACCGATGCACTCTCTTTTGGAAGTGCGAAGGAAGCGCCTGATGCCAAAGCGGTGGTTCGCGCGCTGGAGTCGCCCGACGAGAGCGTAGTGATAAATCTGCTGGGCGTGTCGTTAGACGACCGCCCTTCGTTTCTCGCCGGCTTGCTACCTCATATCCAGCACCTGCGAAATCGAACGGGACGCCCGCATTGGCTGATCGTGGACGAAGCGCACCACCTCTTGCCCACTTCCTGGTCCCCCGTGGAAGGCTCGTTGCCGAGAGTTCTTGAGAACACAATTTTCATCACGGTGCATCCTGAACAAGTCGCAAAGCCGGCTCTTCAGATGGTGGATGTAGTGCTCGGAATCGGGGAGTCCGCGCTGACTGTGTTTACTTCGTACGCAGAGCACATGCAGATTCAGCCACCGCAATACGCGGGACGGGCGCCAAAATCCGGCGAGGCACTGGCATGGTCGCTAAAAGCGGGCAGAAACCGCTACTTCTCGAGCCCGTACGTGGGTCGCGGGAACGCGTCCGCCACGTCCGGCAATATGCTGAAGGAGAGTTATCGCCGCAACAAAGCTTCTTCTTTCGGGGCCCGCAATCCAAGCTGAACCTGCGCGCACAGAACTTAGAATCTTTTCTGCAGCTTGCCGAGGGTGTGGATGACGACACGTGGATGTTTCATCTGCGCCGGGGAGACTTCTCGTCCTGGTTCAAGACGATCATCAAGGACGAGGAACTAGCCCGGGAAGCCGCAGAGATCGAGTGCGACGAAACTGCCTCGCCTGCGGACAGCCGTGAAAGGATCAGGGAAGCGGTCGATGGCCGTTACACGGCGTCTGCGTGATATGTGCCGTGTACTGGAACGCACTGGCAACACAGTCACGGCGAATCGCACCAAAGTTTGAAGGAGGCAAGCGATGCCGAAACGAAGTGGTGCGGAGTCCGGCGCAGGCGGGGGCAGTTCCCACCGGGGTGGCGTAGGTCATGCCGGAGCGGGTGCCCAGAGCGGCGCCGGAAACAGCAAGAAGAACTCAGTCGGGAGGAAAAAGAGTACCAGCGGCCCTAAGAAATAGGTGACAGCAGCAGGCGCCCCGCCGGCTGCGTGCAGGTCAGTGTCGAGCCCTTTCCCATGCCTAAAACCCAGAGGTCCACTTTATCTTCGCATCCTGCGATTGACCGCGCCAGCTTGCGAGAAGCCGCGGAGCGCTTCAACATCCACCATTTTCGCCCAGGACAACTCGAAGTTATGGAAGCAGTCCTCTCCGGCAGGGACGCTCTTGGCGTGATGCCGACCGGCAGCGGCAAATCGCTGACTTTCCAGCTCCCATCCTTGCTCTTGCCTAAGGCCACGGTCATAGTCTCTCCTCTGATTTCGCTGATGCAGGACCAGGTAGAGAAGGCCGAAGAAGCAGAAATCGAGAGTGCGAAATTGAATTCGACGCTCTCCAGCGCCGAGGAGCGGCAAGTCCGCGACATGATCAGCGAAGGCGACAGCAAGCTGATCTACGTAACCCCGGAGCGCCTGGAAAATCCCGAGTACCGTTCCATGCTGCGGGAAGCCGGCGTCTCGCTGTTTGTTGTGGATGAGGCCCACTGCATATCGCAATGGGGCCATGATTTTCGCCCGGCGTATCTATCTCTGCGAGAGGCGATTCAGGAGCTTGGCCGCCCGCCGGTATTGGCGCTCACCGCGACGGCAACGGCTGACATTCAGCAGGACATCATCAAACAACTCGCTCTCAAAGATCCGGTGATCATTGACACCGGGATCGAACGCCCCAATCTCTTTCTTGAAGTTTTTCGCACCGTGAACGGGCTCGCGAAACGAGAACGCGTTCGCAAGATTCTGGAAGAAAGCGAGGGCAGTGGAATTATGTATGTCGCCACGGTACGAACCGCAAACGAACTTTATGAGTGGCTATGTGCCGAAAACGTCAATGCGGCTCGATATCACGGCAAGATGAAGACCAAAGAGCGCGAGGAGATTCAGCAACGGTTCATGCGGGAAGAATTTCACGTCATTGTGGCGACAAAAGCCTTTGGCCTCGGTATCGATAAGCCGGACATCCGATTCATCATCCATTTCAATTTTCCAGACTCCCTCGAGAGCTACTATCAGGAAATCGGACGGGCCGGACGTGATGGCAAACTGGCGCGCTGCCCTTTGCTGTACCGACTGGAGGATGGGCGGATTCAAGGGTATTTTCTAGGTGGCAAATACCCCCGCCGAGAGTACTCGCAGCAGATCTATGACACGATCACAAATGATCCGGATGCTGCTGGTATGCGCGCAAACGATTTGATTGGCGCGAGCGGGTTGCCCCAACGCAAGGTCAAAGTTATTCTGTCGCAACTCGAGGGCGCCGGCATAATTGAGCGCCGAGCGGGCAAGATTAGGGCAGTCCGCAGCTTTGCTGCGCCGGCGGAGATGGCCCAATTCCTGAGCGCGTACGAGCACAGGCACACCAGCGACCGCGAGCGACTTGAGCAGATGATGCGCTACGCGGAAACGACATTCTGCCGCACTCGCTTCCTGCGGGAGTATTTCGGTGAGCCCTCGGGGCGGGACTGCGGGCATTGCGACAACTGCCGCGCGAGCAAGGAACGCCAGATACAGTCAGAGCGGACTGACCCGCTCCCTGCGGCGAAGGACGGCGCCGTAGCAGCGCAACTTATGCCTCAGTCCGTACGCGCACCGCGGGCTGCACTCCTGTTTCATATCGGAGATCGGGTGCGGCACCAGCGCTTCGGAAGCGGCCAAGTGATCGAGATGAGTGGGCAGAATCTGACCGTCGATTTCGGGCACGCTGGCTGCAAGCAGATCCGGCACAACTACGTTCAAAAAGCTGCGTAGTGCATCATCTCGAGGCTATCGCGACGGACTCCGCCTTCTGCTCAGCTGCCTTGCGCAGCGCTGACAGATATTCGAATGCCATCTGGGTCTGATTGTGAACGTACTCGATGCCTACCGGTTTGCCGTTCTGTAAGCCGGGATGACAGAACTCCCAGTTCATGTAGCCTCTATAGCCGTTCGCCACGAGCGCATCCACATAGGCAGGATAGGCAACCTGCCGTCCCCAGAAACCGTTATCGAAGTAGCCGGCGCCAACCAGTTCGACCGAGCCATCAGCTTTTCGCGCGAATTCACCATTCATATGGGAGTGAACCTGCAGCGAGCCGCTTGCGTCTGCCATTTTCCGGGCATGTTCGGGCGAGTCCGCCTCGGGTTCGATGTTGATATCCATGCACGCCTTGAACACTGGAGAGCCCACCTCTTCGATCAACTCCAGCACATCCTGAAAGCGGTTGACGATATCGGGACCATGATTCTGCATGGCGAGAATAACGCCGTTTTCCTCAGCGACTTTGCAAAGCTCGCGCATGGAGGCAAGTACGAACCCGCGGCGATCACCCTTCCAGAAACCGTACTGGTTGTAGCCGTAAGTATCGTCGTAGGTCGCAAGGCCATCATGCAGCGTAATACCCCTCCACGCAGCGAAGATCTTGCATAGGGGAGACCCCAGGTCGTGCGCCAGCTTGATGCACTCGCGCACGTAGCCGATCATGGCTTCCCGCTGAACCGGAACTGGACTGGAAAGATCACAATTCGGCGACACGGCACACAACTCGATTCCGAGTTCGCCGGCCAGATCACGAAGCCGCTTGCGATCATCTGCCGATAAATCCATCGGAGCGGCATGCGGACGTTCCGCATCCAGTTCCACGCCCTCCCATCCTTGCTGCTTTGCCAGGCGGATCAGGCTAAAGATATCGACGGCGTCGCCTCGATACCACACGCCGCGATACGTGATGCTGTACAAACCGATTTTCATGATTACCTCCTAACCAGGGAATCTCCTCACCAGATACGTACCCGTTCGTTCGGTGTCAGATAGAGCTTCTCACCGGGTTTGACTGTAAACGCTGAGTACCAGGCATCGATGTTGCGTACGTTGTCGGCGCGGTACTCTCCGGGTGAATGGGGATCCGTCATCACTTGCTGACGGAGAGCAGCTTCTCGCGCCTTCTCTCCCCAATTCTGCCCAAAGGCGATAAAGAATTGTTGATCGCCGGTGAAACCGGCCACTGCGGGCGCTGGCTTGCCGGATGCTTTATACCCGTCATAGGCGGCGGAAATTCCGGCCACATCGGCGATGTTCTCGGCCAAGGTTTGCTTGCCATTGATGGCTAAATCCGGGAACGGCTTGTAAGTGTCGTACTGGTCGGCCAGGCGCTGCGTGGAAGCTTCAAAGTGCTTCAGGTCCTCGGGAGTCCACCAGTTGCGCAAGCGGCCTTTGGAGTCGAATGTACTTCCCAGGGTATCGAAGGTGTGGCTGATCTCATGGCCAATGACCGTGCCGATTGCCCCATAATTTGCTGCTGCGGGGGCCTGTGGATCATAGAAGGGCGGCTGCAGGATCGCGGCAGGGAAGTTGAGCGCATTCTGCAGGGGCAAATTCACTGCGTTCACGGTCTGCGGCGTCATCGACCATTCTTTCTTGTCGACGGGCTTGCCCAGGCGAGCAATCTGCCGCTGATATTCCGAGAAGTTGCCGCGCCATATGTTTCCGAACGCATCATCGGCTTTAACTTCGAAATTGGAGTAGTCGTGCCAGGTCTCCGGATATCCAATACCCACATAAAGCGTGGAGAGCTTGGCTTGAGCCTCAGCCTTGGTGGAAGCATCCATCCAGTCGAGCGCGTCGATCCGTTTGTGAAATGCCGTGATCAGGTTTGCGACCATTGCCTGAGCCTGGGCTTTTGCTTCCGGCGAGAAATACCTCTTCACGTAAATTTGGCCGACGACATCTCCGAGCAATCCGTCCACCACAAAGACGCCGCGCTGCCAGCGAGGGCGCTGCTGCTGCGCTCCGGACAATACCTTCCCGACAAAAGAGAAGCGCTCGTCGTTGAAGGCCTTGGGCAGCACTCCGCTGTACGCCTCTACCAGGTGAAAGGCGAGCCAGTCTTTCCATGTATCAACGGGGCTTGATTCAACCAATGCGGCCTCCTTGGTGAAGGCGTCCGGCTGCCACACGTCGAAATTGCTAACGTGGCTTAGGCCCGCACCTCGAAAATACTCCGCCCAGTCGAGTCCTGGAGCTTTTGCGCTGAAGTCCGCCTGCTTCCACATGGTGTCCGCTTTGTGGATGTCCTCGTTCTCGGCAAGGCTGCGATGGGACTGGGCAATGGAATGCTCCAGATCGACAATCCGCTTGGCTCGCATTTCCGTATCCGAGAATCCAGCCAGCTTTAGGATGGCCGTGATGTGAGTCTCATACTTGGCGCGAACGTTTTTCATATGTTCGCTGTCGGCCAGGTAGTACTCACGATCAGGCAATTGCAGTCCGCCCTGCATCAGGTAGGCTGTGTAGTGATCCGAATCCTGAAACCCCGGGGCCACCCAGAGTCCAAAAATATTTGGCGTGTGGTAGTTCGTGTTATTCAGGGCGTCAACGTCGGCGCGCAGAGTCTTGCCCAGCGCATAAGCCAACTGCTTCTTGTCGCCAATCGCGGCGATCTCGTCCAGATGAACTCGAAGAGGAGTGAGTCCCTTGGCCTCGATGCCAGCCTCATTCATGTACGAGTTAAACAGGTCCGCGACTTTGCGCTCTCTTGATCCAGCCGGCGCGTTGGATTTGGCAAGCTCTTCAATGAGGTCGTTCGTGCGCTTATTGCTCATATCTGCGAGCTTGGTAAAGACGTCAATGATGGCGCGATCCGGCGGGATCTCCGTTCGGCTGATCCAAGCTCCGTTGGCGAATCGGTAAAAATCATCGCCTGGCTTCACGGAGCGATCGATGTTGGCAACGGTAATGCCGTGGGTTTCCGGCGCGGATGCCTGTTGCGCAGAAACAGCGAAAAAACTTAGGACAGCCCCCGCGGTCAGCAATCTAAGGAACCGAACATGGCGCATAGTTTCGACCCTCCAGGCAAATGTACAGTTTACGCCCGCTGTCAGACTTAAGGACGTGGCTGCGGATATTTTGGTAGGAACTTCCGGGCTGACTCAAGTCACAGCCGTTTTAAGAAAGCATTAGCGTCAACCGCGCGCGGGAATAGCTTCTCTTCTGCCTGAAACTCCGCAGAGTGCACGCATCGGCGGCTGCCGCGCAGCTTTACGGGATGCTTGAGGTGCAACATCTCGTGATAGACGATGTACTCGAGCACGTAGCGCGGCACTGCAGGGTGATCGAAAATGCGGCTGATGATGATGGCGTTGTGCGCGGGATCGTAGTGCCCGAGGATTCGCCGTGTTTTGGTCTGACTCCAACTCATGCGCGGACGAGCCATCAGTCCATGGAAGAAACGCGTGTTCAATGCTTCAAAGATGCAGTCCAGATCATAGGAATGCCCACGGGGAGATCGCAGCAGTTTACGTCCGCGCATCTGCCGGACCAGGTGCGCCTTGCGCACGATCTCGTGGCTGCCCACATACTTGCGATAGCGGGCTGCGTATGAGCGATCGATAGGTCTGCGGTACATCTTCGCCAGCAGGATGTGTGCAATCGCCCGTAAAATGCCTTCCGGCGCACCTTCCAGCAAGTCGGACAGGCGTACCAGCAACTTGCCCTCGCGCAGACGAATGGTGTTATTCACGTTGGCAAAAGCGAAAAATTCTACCTTCAGCTCTGGGAAGGCGGTGCCCGGTCTCAATTTGTTGTAGGTTTCCTGGAAGATTTCGACCAGACCTTCTCGCACAGTGAGCTAAGGTTAGCACGAAGTTCCCACCTCTCTGCTAACGAGAATTGCCATGGCCTTCGAACGCCCGGACCAGTCGCGGATTGTTCGCTACGATGTTCTTGAGCGCGAGCAAAGTTTCGTCTGAAGGACCAGACCGCAGGATGGTTTCGATTGCGCCCTCCGCGTCCAGCGATTCCGTTCGCACAAGATCAAACAGAAACTCCATGGCCGCTTCTTGCCGGGTTAGAGCAATTGCCGAGAGAAGAACAGAACGCCACCAAGGGTCTTTCGCTTCGCCAAAGCATTCCCGCAAAGCTTGAAAGCCTTCCGGCGAATGAGTTCCGGCTAGGGCGAGAGCAGCCTCGGCGGCACTGTCATCTGCGGAGCTCAGAAACCGGCTGACCCAGGGAATCGCCCTCATTCCTTCAATACGCAGAATTCCACCAAAGCAGGCGCCGAGTATCTCCGGTTCGTCCGCGCCGAGCAGCGCGCGCAAGCGTAGCAGCAGGGAAGCGGCAGGCGACCCCACTTGCTCGATCGCGCGTGCCACTTCAGTGCGCACCGCTTTGTCCTTGTCAGCCAGAAGCTCGATGAGGTGCGCCAGCAGATCGGTTTCAGTGACGCTGCGGCATTGCACCAGCGCGAGAGCGCAGGTTGCGCGCAGCGTACCTGCGGTGTCCGAGCGCCCTCCCCAGACTGGCTCCATCTGAATATGGTGCATCCCGCGCAAAAAGATCTCTGCTTCCTGGTACTCGAAAGAAGCCAGCGCGCGGCTGATTGCATTCTTCGCCCAGCATTGCGGATCGGTTTTGTCGGACTTTTCAAAAAACCGCTCGAAGGCGTTAAGCAACTCGGGTATTAATTGCTTCAGATCCAACTCGCGAACCAGGTCTGCTGCTTTTGCCGCGAGGAAGTTGTTGCGATTGCCCAGCGCGTTGCGAAGCGCGTCAACGCGCTCGTGCTCGGTGGCCTCACGAAGCACATCCAGCGCTGCGATTTGCTGTTCGAAGGCCTTCTTCGCGGGCATGTGCCGCAGTGTACTCCCCCCATCCGCATGGGGGCGAAGAGCCCACGCCACATCTGCCGCATGGCATCTACAGGCGCGCTTCTTGTACAGTAGGTGGTCGGGATATCAGCTTGGAGGCTTGCGGTGAAACAGGGCAATCATGGAAATTCGCACGGTCGTCAGGAGCAGCCGCGCTCTGGCGAGGGCAAAGACCGTCACCTGCACAATCCAATCGAGGATCGGCTGATCCCGCTTGAACCGCTGGACCTTTCGCAGGTTCATTCCATCGACGGCCTGGTTCGTGCAATGGCGAAGACCGCCTTTACTGGCCGCCAACTGGGTGAAGCGGCGGACGTACTCGAGGCCATGGCGCTCGATGAAGATGCTTTCATCGTCATGACGCTCGCTGGTGCGATGACCGTCGCCAAGCAGGGACTCATCATCACTGAACTCATTGATCGCGGAATCGTAAACGCGATTGTCTCAACCGGCGCCCTCATGGCACACGGTCTTGTGGAGGCCACCGGCCGCGCCCACTTCCGCGCGAATCCTGAAGTATCCGACGAAGAACTCTATGAACAGGGCTACAACCGGGTCTACGACACTTTGGAGCCGGAGCAAAACCTCGACGAGGTGGAGGAAGTCATGTCCGCCGTGCTCGAGGAGTGGGACCACAATGAGGTCATGTGCTCCTACAAGCTGAATCACGCCATTGGCGCCTATTTGGCGAAGCATGCGCAGGGCCAGCGCGGGATACTCAAATCGGCGTTTGAACAGGGCGTGCCCGTCTTTGTGCCAGCCTTCAGCGACTCGGAACTGGGTTTGGACACGGCTTTGAACAACCGGCTGCGCGAATCCACTGGAAGGCACAAGATTCGCTTTGATCCTTTCGAGGACCTGGAGCATTTTGCAGCAACTCTCCTGCGTCAGAAGAAGCTGGGAATCTTCACTATCGGCGGTGGTGTCCCGCGGAACTGGTCCCAGCAGTTCGGGCCGTTCATCGAACTTCGTCATCGACGGCTGGGCGAAAAGATACCTCTCAAACGCTATCACTACGGCCTGCGAATCTGTCCTGAACCAGTTTATTGGGGAGGACTGTCGGGTAGCCCCTACAGCGAGGCGATCTCGTGGGGCAAGTTCGTTCCCCCATCTGAAGGCGGAAAATTTGGCGAGGTCTTTGTGGACGCGACGGTTGGCCTGCCCATCGTGGTCGCGGCAGTCATCGAACGTCTGGAGAAGTCCAAAAAGGGATCAGGACGAAAGACGGCGAAGTCGACGGCAAGAAAGTAGCTTTAGCACGAGTCCGTCTACTAGACACTTTCGCGCGAAGACTCTTGCTGCTCCGGTCGCTTCTGTGAGGCTGCGACAGATTCTGAATGCAACCGCCGATAAAGACGCGCAAGGCCCGGCGCATCAAGTACTTCGGACTCAGCTTTAAACCAGTCCTCTAGCTCGCGTCCTTCCGTTTGGCCACGAGACTCATAAAGCTGCTGGGCGCGCGAACGCACTTTGCGCTCGACCATACGCCTCATCAACTCCTGCTGTTTTTTCCTGCGTGTTTCGATGTCCACAGCGTCCCCGAGAAGAGAGATGCCCTCTTCGACTCACTTCTATGATAAACCATGACTGTTAACGGAAGATTACATCCGGCTCATGACAGGAGTTACTGAAGTCATAATCCCTGCCGCTCTCCGCGATATATGCATGTACCGTGTTGTCAGCAACTTGGCATTGAAGCTCGGGTATCCCCAACAATTTTCTTAACGCAGACTGCTCAGGCCGTCGGAGTAGCTCGGGGGCTATGTTTCCGCTGTAACCAAATCCGCCTTGTACACTCAATCTTGTAAGGAGGACGGTATGGCAACTGCAGCGCTCCTGCAACAGGCGAGGCAGGAGGATTGGAGCGACGAAGAGGTCGTACGGCGGGTCTTGGACGGTGAAACTGCCCTTTACGAACTCCTGATGCGCCGTCACAACCAGCGACTCTATCGTGTAGCCCGTGCCATCCTGCGCGATGATGGCGAGGCCGAGGACGTGATGCAGGATGCTTACGTTCGCGCCTACCAGAATTTGGCCAGCTTCGAAGGAAGGGCCAAGTTCGTCACCTGGCTGACCCGCATTGCCGTACACGAAGCCTTGACTCGATCCCGCAGACGTCTTCGTTTCCAGTCGGTCGACCCTGCCGACGAATCGAATGGAGAGATTATGCAATCAGCGCCCTCGACTACCCGCACTCCGGAACAGCAAGCGTACGATCGGGAACTCGCCGCCGTGCTGGAGAAAGCCGTCCTCTCGTTGTCCGAGCAGCACCGCCTGGTTTTCATGCTGCGCGATGTGGAAGAACTGAGCACGGAAGAGACGGCGCACTGTCTGAACTTGACGGAGGAGAACGTGAAGGTGCGTCTGCACCGTGCGCGTGCAGGGCTCAGGAAGAAGCTATACCAGTCTCTGGGCGGGACCACTACCCGATCTTTCCAGTTCCACGCAGTGCGCTGCGATCGAGTAGTGAACAACGTGTTTCAAAGTTTGCGAGAGTCGATGCAGCGTCTCAGTTAATCGAAGATCAAAACGGCTGAAGCAATCACGGTTGTCCACAGACCTCGCTTATCCCCGACTGCGGATTGGGTCACGTTGGCGGTTCGTACGATCTTGTTCGAGAGGCGATAGATCTGCTTCTTCTCGTCCCAGGAGCGGTCGGGATCGAATTCCACGTTTAGAGTAGTGGCCAGCATTTCCGCAGCGAGTTCTTCCGCGTATTCTCCGGCCGCATCTTCGGTCTCGCCGAAGGAGTGATGCTCGCTGAGATAACCGTAGGTATTGCGGTCCGCCGGAATCGCTACCCCAATGGACGAGGCTAGCAGCCGATGCGGCTCGCGGGTAGAGTTTTCGGCGACTACGGCAAAGACAACTTCGCCGGGGTGTAGATACTTGACGCCCTCCTTACGGGCGAGCAGTTTGCAATTTGGCGGAAAGATCGAAGATACGCGCACCAGATTTTGGGCAGCAATCCCGGCGTCGCGCAAGGCCAGTTCGAACGAGGTTAACCGCTCGCGGTGTTTCCCCACTCCTTTGGTAAAGAAAATCCGCTTCGGAACCATGTCTTTGCCCAATTCGTTCGTCCTCCGGAAGAGCTAAAAATTGAATGGAGAATGCACAATCTAACACAATGGTTTGTAAAGGAAATATGAATTTCAGGTTAGAAAGCAAAAAAATTGCGGGAGGTCGGGACCTCCCGCGGCTGCATCAAATTGCCCGGAAAGAGATCATTTGGCGGGCTTAACCGAACTTACTGCGATGGTATCGTCCTTCTCCGTGCCCGTGACGGTCGCTTTGGCTCCAGCTTGCTTGTCGAGCGTCGCTAGCGCGGCCTTGTCACTGGTGTCCAGGGTGTAAACCTTGTCGCCGACGACCAGAGCATACTTGGAGCCCTTGCCCACACAAGCGCGAGTGCAAGCTGCGTCGTCCCCTGGCATGGCGTGTTTGGCGCCGCACATCGAATCACTCACGGTTCCGGTAAAACTCTTTCCGCTTGCTGCAAACGCCACCCCTGGTGCCAAAAGCGCGACCAGCAGTACACTCAGAAGCCAATCTATCTTTCTGGTTCGAGCACTCATCCAATTCTCCTTTGTTGGTTGTGTAGTGTCTATGCAGACCGTGGCACGCACCTCTTCTGCAAGTATGTTCTCAAACAAAAGATGCGCTTTTGCGCCAGAGGTTACAAGAGCTGAGAGGAAAAAATGCGGGGGCGCACTGGCGTGCGTCCCCGCTCATTATGCCCGGAACGATGGGGGAGGGCCCGGGCAAAGTCTAGAACTAAGCTTGTGTAAAGCGCCACATTACCGCATTTTTCGCCTCGTCGGACGGGCGCCAGCAACTTGTTCCAAAATACGAACAAACAGCCCTCCTGCTTTGCTTTATTTGGGCGCTTTCGCGGAGTAGATCAGATCGACGTCCACGGTTTTGTCGCGCACGTTGGCGGTCACGTGCGGGGAGACCTCCCAATCCAGCGTGGGCGGAAGCAGTTTCTGCGCGCTGGGAAGGTATTCACTAAGATACGCGGCGTTATAGACCTCTCCGGGGCGGATCTTCCAGGCATTTCGCAGCTTCGCGGTCAGGCTGTTATCCAGACCGCGGAATTCCAGGTCGCCCATGTGAAACACAGGTCCTTCTTTGATCTCGAGGCGGATCGCAACAGTGCTGTCGGTGTCGTCGAAGGTGAACTGTGGCGTAATGGAGGCAGACACATAACCCTTCGAGCCATAGAGCTTCTGCACGTCTCTGATATTGTCGCCTAGCCTTATGGTGTTAGCCGGCTGGCCGGGCTCGGCGCGAATCATTTTCTGCAGCGTGTCCGCCGAGATCTCCTCATTGCCCGACCATTCCAGAGATTTAAGCCTATATTCCTGTCCCGGAGTCACGGGGAAGATCACATCGACGGTGGTTAGATTTCTAGGGCCCTCATCGTTCGCAGTGGACGGCTGTTTCACAACTTTGGGCTGCGGTTCACCGAACGTGGCTTTCAAGTGCCCGCGGGCGTAATAGACGGGCAGAAGCTGCTTTTCGACTAATGCATGCAGCACGCTGCGGGAGTATTCGCGATCGAAAACTCGCCGCGCGGCGGACGTAAGGGCGGTAAGGTCGGATTCACTTGCCCCGGTAAATTCAACGTTGCGGATCTGGATCATCACGTCCGCTACGCGGTAGACAATAGCGTCGACCGGCTTATCGGATTTGCTCGTGCGCTCATACTCCACGTGCCCGGGAATGGAGTTTTCCACCAGCATGGCCTGCAAGACATCGGAAATTTCCTCCGGCAACCGGCCCGATAGCGGAAGTTCACCGTCGAACAGTGGCGCGTGCTCTTTGATTCGCCGCAAAAGTGCCTCGTCACTGAACCAGACGAAGTCTTCAAAGCGCACAGGCACAAACTTCTCGGCATCGACTACATGAAATTCCAGCTTGGTGCCGGCTGACGAGTACGAAAAGGAGTACGCGATGTCGGTGAACACTCCCATATCACCCAGACGACGGGCCGCTCTTTTGAAATCATCCTCGTTTACGGCAGTACCCAGCTGCAAACCGCTGGCGGCGGCAACGTCCTGCTCGGAAAACCGTTTGCTGCCGATGACCTTGATGGCAATCAACTGGCGCGCGGAGGCCGGCATCTGCGAGATAGGTTTCTGCGTTTGCCCCGTCAGAGGAGGGCAACAACTCAGCGACAACACGAGAACCAGCCTGGAAAGCGACTTCCTCATCGGATCGGGGAGTGGGCCAGCTCTTGTGTGGATTTGTGTTTCACGGCAATGTCGATGAAAGCGAGGGCAGCCCGGCTGAGAGCTTTGTCTTTGCGGAACACGAGCGCCAGGTCGCGGCGAACTTGGGCGTCAGCAATCTGAATTGCCGCCAAAAACTTCGCGCGCACGTCTTCCTCTACATTGGAGCGCGCAATAAAACCAATCCCCACGTCAGCGACGACAAAACGCTTGAGCAACTCGCTGGAGTCCAGTTCCATGGTGACGTTCGGTTTCAGCCGCCGCTCGTGGAAAAGCTGTTCGATAGCGTCGCGCGTGTGACCCGCCTTGGGAACGATCAGCGGAAACTTGCTGGCCTCGGCGATGGTTGCAGACTTGACCTTTCCCAGCGGATGCTGCGGGGGCGCAATCAAGATCAACTCGTCCCGATGAATCAGCACGACGGTCAGCCGCGGGTCATTCACCGGGAGTGAAACAACTCCGAAATCAACGGAATTATCGATGATCGATTCCAAAATCTTGGCGTAATCGGAACGCTTGATGTTGACCGACACATCAGGATACTGCTTCTTGAAATCGGCAAAGACGTACGGCAGGATGTGGAGGCATGTCCCTTCATTGGCGCCCACGATAATTTCGCCGCGGGGCACACGCTCCATCTCGCCGATCGAAACCAGCATCGCCTTCCTGGCATCCAGAGTGTCTTCGACGTATTTCACAAAGGCTTTGCCCGCGGCCGTGAGTGACACCTTTCCACCCGATCGGTCGAACAGCTTGGCTCCCACTTCCTCCTCAACCCCGCGAATTTGGGACGAAATGGCCGGTTGCGTGCGGAACCGCTTCTCCGCCGCCCGCGAGAAAGATGCGTGTCGCGCCACTTCTAAAAAAGTTTCGAGCTGGTCGAAGTCCATAAGGCTCTCAACCCTTAGCGCTCAGCCAGGCACAAGGGCTTAATGTCGGTCGCAATTGGCGGAAAGCCGCGGTCTGAACGCTGAAAATGCAAGTATAAAGTGTGCTTTATCCCGGCTATAAGAACAATCGAATTGCCCGGTTGCCGGGCAGGGCTTTAGACTCGTCGGTCTTGCACAACGCGACCGATTGTAGCAGCCTATCAGCCATTCTCTATTGTCCGCCTTTGTTGCCGAGCTGCTAGAAAGTACGCTTTGCTTAAACTCGAAGGGGGACGGGTTCAAGGCTCTAAGAAAGTGTTTCGACGCGCCAAGGCGTTCCTCCGCGAAGGAGTCTATGTCCGACAGCAGAACAGTTCTCGAGTTCGCCAAGCAACATGATGCCAAGATTCTCGATCTCCGCTTTACGGATATCCCCGGCCTCTGGCACCACGTTTCCTATCCCATTGGCCAGTTGACTGAGTCGTCATTTGGAGAAGGCTTCGGCATTGACGGTTCGTCGATTCGAGCCTGGGCCGGAATTCACGAGAGCGACATGCTTCTGAAGCCGGATGCCAGTTGCCATCTGATGGATCCGTTCACAGAGGTGCCCACGCTTGTTCTGGTCTGTGACGTGGTCGATCCCGTGACAAAGCAAAGCTACGATCGCGATCCGCGTTACATTGCACGAAAAGCAGAAACACACCTGGCTTCAACGGGAATTGCCGACACGGCTTATTTCGGCGCGGAGGCCGAGTTCTTCATTTTTGACAACGTCCGTTTCGATCAGCGTGAGCAGCATGGCTTTTACTACGTCGATGCTGAGGAAGGCCGCTGGAATTCAGGCAGGGAACTGAATAACCTCGGCTATCGCCCGCGGTACCGGGAAGGATATTTTCCGGTTGCACCTACGGATCACTATCAGGATCTGCGCTCCGAGATGGTACTGACAATGCAGAGCTGCGGCATGGAGGTGGAGTGCCATCACCATGAAGTGGCTAGCGCCGGGCAGACGGAAATTGACTTGAAGTATGACTCCCTGTTGCGCTCGGCAGACAAGATGCTGCTCTACAAGTACATCGTCAAGAATGTAGCCAGCCGCAATGGGAAGACGGTGACTTTCATGCCCAAGCCGATTTTCGGTGACAACGGCAGCGGAATGCATACCCACCAGTCACTTTGGAAAGCAGGAGAGCCGCTGTTCGCGGGGGATGGTTACGCCGGGCTTTCGCAGCTCGCTCTGTGGTACGTCGGAGGCCTGATCAAGCACGGTCCGGCGCTCTCGGCGATTATCGCTCCGACAACCAATTCCTACAAGCGATTGTTACCGGGATTCGAAGCACCCATCAATCTAGCTTACTCGCGGCGCAACCGCTCTGCCGCCTGCCGGATACCCATGTACACGATCGCTGCTCCATCCAAAAGGGTGGAGTTTCGCCCACCGGATCCCAGTTGCAATCCTTACATGGCGTTCGCGGCCATGCTGATGGCCGGCATTGACGGGATCGAGAACAAGATGGATCCGGGGCCGCCCCTGGACAAAGATATGTACGAATTGGACCCGGAAGAAGTGTCCCACTTTCCCTCGATGCCGGGCTCCCTGGAAGATGCTCTCGATGCCCTGCAGCGCGATCATGACTTTCTGCTGAAAGGAGAGGTGTTTACCGAGGAGTTAATACGTACATATGTGGACTACAAACGATCCAAGGAAGTCGATGAGATTCGGCAAAGGCCGCATCCCTATGAGTTCGCGCTTTACTATGACATCTAGGAGTAGCGTCTCTGGAAACGTCGACGTAGCGCTAGGTAAACGTTTACGGTGCCGCAGAAGGGTGTGAATTGCAGTGTGTGGAGCCAGACGAGGCTCGTTTAGACGGCGGTGCGCACCGAGGTGTCTTTCATCATGCGCTCGACCAGCCGCATGCGTTTGTTGGACAGGCTAGAGTCGGTCAGGTTCGGCTGCGGCCTTTCACAGCCGCTCACGGAAAGCAGTTCCGCCCCCATGGCGTCCAGAGCGTCATTGGACCGCCCCAAAACCATCAGCAAATACTTCTGCGCGATCGGGCGGTCCGCCGGGTGGATCAGGGACCACCATCTGCGGACGGATTCCTGCACCTCGGCCTCGCTCTTTTCCCCAACAACGAGAGCGTCGATCAGCCGGTAAACTTTGCTCTTGATCGCTTGATACGATACTGAAATTTCCTGTGGCATAAGGTTCCCTGGGCTTTCCTGTGCCATCAGAAAGTGCAATCCACCCACCAAACCCTAAGGCATCGTCGTTTCTGATACTTAGCGGCTGCGGCAGTAATGTGAACGTATTATGAATGGAAGAAATCGAACATAGGATATGGATTCTGGAAGAAGAGCTTCCTCGGGGTACCGAGAAACTCTGAAAAGTGCTTCTAGACGCCTTGCGTATGATCCGTCCACAACACGGGCATAACTCGTCTCACGCGTTACAATATTCCGCTTCACCTAAAAGTTCCTCATCTTGAACCGCCCCTACGGGGGCTGCACGTGCTTGTCTGTCTTTCATACTGCCCGGGAGGTGAGATGAAAAAATGGTCGTGGGTTCTTGCTGTTCCAATCTTGATTTGCTGCGCGAACGCGCAACTTTCCTCTTCCTTGAATCTGCAGGAAGAAAAAAGCTCCTATGGCACTTGGAAAGAAGCCGACCAGAACGAGCGCATGTTTTTCCCCCGAGACATGTTTTGGGGATGGGCGCAGTTTGATTTGGCGCCTCCCCACAACGAGATCGATCCCAACATCTGCGGGGGAAATGCCGGCCAGTACGGAGGCGTAAACGCTCCTTGCAGCATGTTTGCCCGCTACATGCTTTCAGGAATTCTCGAGATTCGTCCCTTCGGGAAGGGGCCACTGCGGCGGTTCATGGTTTTTGGCGCTCCAACCTTTCTGTTCGGCAAGACGGTTCCGAAGACGCTTTATACCTGGTCCCCAGCGGCGATCGGGATAGAACACTCCTGGGGAGCTGGAATCTATCTCGCCAAAGGATTCGAATTCCGCGTGACCCAACATTTCCTCTTCGATAGGTTAGGATCACGAGATCGGTACTTGGGCATTGCCGACTTGGGTAATAACGGTCCTTGGGGACGTTACATGACGCTTGGAGTGCGGAAAACTTTCGGCACACGCCGTTGGTAGAGTCGACCAACCGCTAGGCTGCGATTGGCATTCTCGGCCTCGTTAAGCGTCTGACGAGCCATACGATGAACCCTATAAATGCTCCCAGCAGTACCAGGGGCAGTCCGAAGATTAGGAGCAGCCAGATCGAACCGCTAAACGCAGACACGTCACCGTTGACGGTAGCTGATGGATCGCGGCGAAGCCGACCCCCAAACACCGTCACGTCTTTTACGCTTGCTCCCTTATCTAGCCGAACATTGCCTCCAATGGCGGTAGTGTCGCCGCCCACCTCTCCCTGGTCCTCCACCGCGATACTGCCACCGAAGGTAGTCACATCGCTCTCAACTTTGCCACGAATTCGCACGTTGCAGCCCATACATGTCACTTCTGTGACGTCCTCTTCTGCGCCGACGTAGATGTCGTGGCCGAACTGGGTGCGTTCGTGGGGGCCATCTGCAAACGCTGCGCCACACGGGGCGGCAACGAACAAGGCACATAGTGAAACACGAACCAGCAGGGAACGCGCGAACCTCATAAACTCTCTCTCTTTAATGCAGGAATTATCCCACAACTCACAAGCGGTACGCGCAAAGCACCCGGACAGTTCGCTAGAAACACAGATACAGCCAGAATCACTGATCCCGTTGAGACTCTAACGCAGGTTCACACTTGCGGCGCACAGTTTCGACTCGCGCGTTTCAACAATTCAGGACCAACGAGCGAAATCACGATGCCCAGATGTTAACCCCGTCCCGAGCCTTTATAATTGTGAGTTTTTCAAAGCAAGATTCAGAATCGCTCTTATCGGAGGTTCTTGATGGCCGGCTCGTATAACGGTGTAGCTGTACCGTCTCACGGAAATAAGATCGGATACTCGGGAGGGAAGTACGAAGTTCCCGATCATCCGATCATCCCCTTTATTGAAGGGGACGGTACCGGGCGCGACATCTGGAAGGCCTCGCTGCGAGTATTCAACGCCGCCGTCGAGAAAGCTTACAAAGGCAAGCGCGCCGTGGCCTGGTACGAGGTCTTTGCGGGGGAGAAAGCAAAGGCCAAGTTCGATACTTGGCTGCCGGACGATTCTGTCGAAGCGATTCGCGAATTCCGCGTAGCGATCAAAGGTCCTCTCACTACACCCGTAGGCGGCGGTATTCGCTCGCTGAATGTCGCCCTACGTCAGATTCTCGATCTGTATGCCTGCGTTCGTCCCGTGAAGTACTACCGCGGCGTGCCTTCGCCGGTGAAGCATCCCGAACGCATGAATGTCGTGATTTTCCGTGAAAACACCGAAGACGTGTATGCCGGCGTCGAGTGGGAGCAGGGAACTCCCGAGTGCGCGCGCCTGATCGAGTTCCTCAACAAGGACATGCTGAAGGGCGGGAAAAAGCAGATACGCCTGGACTCGGGTATCGGCATTAAGCCGATGTCGGTGACCGGAACCAAGCGTCTGGTTCGCATAGCCATTCAGCACGCGCTCGAATGCGGCTGCAAGACAGTCACCCTCGTTCACAAGGGCAATATTCAGAAATTTACCGAGGGTGCCTTCCGCAAATGGGGATACGAAATTGCCACCGAAGAATTCCGCGACAACGTGGTCACCGAGCGCGAGAGCTGGATTCTGGACAACAAAGACAAGAATCCCAATCTCACGATTGCCCAGAATGCCGAGATGATCGAACCGGGAATGGAGTTCGCTCCGCCGGCGTTCCGGCAGTCCGTCGAAAGAGAAGTGAAGGACGTACTCGACAGCTTAGGCAAGACGCATGGCAACGGCGCGTGGAAGAAGAAGATCATGATCAACGATCGCATCGCCGACTCAATCTTCCAGCAGGTGGTCACGCGTGCCGACGAGTACTCGGTACTGGCCACGCCAAATTTGAATGGCGACTACATTTCTGATGCCTGCGCGGCCCAGGTTGGAGGTTTGGGCATCGCTCCCGGAGCGAATATCGGGGATGGCTATGCCATCTTCGAAGCCACCCACGGCACCGCGCCGAAGTATGCTGATAAAGATGTGATCAATCCGGGATCGGTGATTTTATCCGGAGTCATGATGTTCAGGCACTTGGGATGGACTGAGGCCGCAGACCTGATCGAGCAAAGTATGGAACGCACCATCGAGCAGAAAAAAGTAACCTACGACTTCGAGCGTCTGATGCCCGGGGCTACCAAGGTCAAGACCAGCGAATTTGCCAGCCACGTGATCGAAAACATGGGAGCTGGAGTGCTGGTGTAGCGGGAACAGCAAGTCGATCCGGGAGGATTTTACAGGGTAATTTCTTCCGGTTCGGCGATGCGACTAGGGCTTTCAATTACCCAATTGCGAAAATACCAAATTACAAGATTTTCCGAGGACTCATCATGCGCAAGAAAGTAACCATCGTAGGTTCGGGCAATGTGGGCGCAACCGCAGCTCACTGGATCGCAAGCAAAGAACTGGCCAATGTTGTGCTGATCGATATCATCGAAGGTGTACCCCAGGGCAAAGGCCTGGATTTGCTGGAAGCCATGCCCATTGAAAAGCGCGATTCCTACATCAGCGGCACGAACGATTACAAAGACACCGCAGGTTCCGACATCGTAGTCATTACCGCGGGAATTCCGCGCAAGCCCGGCATGAGCCGTGACGACCTGCTCAACACCAACTACAACATCATGAAAGCGGTGGTTGGGGAAGTCGTCAAGAACTCGCCTGATTGCATCCTGATCATCGTCTCCAATCCCCTTGACGCGATGGCCCAGGCCGCATACAAGCTCAGTGGATTTCCCCGCGAGCGCGTGATCGGCATGGCTGGCGTCCTCGACTCCGCTCGCTTCCGCGCCTTCATCGCCGATGAATTGAAGGTCAGCGTGGAAAACGTGACGGCTTTTGTCCTCGGCGGCCACGGCGATACCATGGTCCCGTTACCGCGCTATTCCACTGTGGCTGGCATCCCCATCACCGAGTTGATCGAGAAATCCCGTCTCGAAGCGCTGGTACAACGCACGCGCGACGGCGGCGCCGAGATTGTGAAGTACCTCAAGACGGGATCGGCGTACTACGCTCCCTCGGCGGCGGCGACGGAGATGGTTGAAGCCATTCTGAAAGACAAGAAGAAGATTCTCCCCTGCGCCGCCTACCTGCAAGGTGAATACGGGATCAACGGCCTCTATGTGGGCGTGCCCGTGAAGCTGGGAGCAAAGGGTATCGAGCAGATCATCGAGATCAAGCTGACGCCCGAAGAGAAAGCCGGACTCGATAAGAGCGCGGCAGCGGTGAAAGAGTTGTGCGGCGTGATCGGAGTGTAGCTGCTGCTCATCCCGACAGCGAAGCCGAGGATCCCAGACTGCGCGATACTTTAGACGTTCTCGATGCTGACTTTCTTCAGCACCACGTCCTTACTGGGGCGGTCATTTCGCCCGCGCGGCAAGGCTGTAATCTTGTTTAATACGTCCTGTCCTTCCACCACCTCGCCGAAGATGGTGTGTTTGCCGGTCAGCCAGGTTGTGGGCGTCACCGTGATAAAAAATTGCGATCCGTTTGTATTAGGCCCGGAATTCGCCATGGCCAGTTTGCCCGGCTTATCGAACTTATGCGGCGAGCCCTTGGTCTCATCCTCAAATTGATATCCCGGCCCGCCCATTCCAGTCCCCTGGGGATCTCCGCCCTGGATCATGAAGTCAGGGATCACGCGGTGAAAAATGGTGCCATCGTACAGCCGGTCTTTGGATTTCTTGCGCGTCGACGGATGCGTCCACTCGCGCTTGCCTTCCGCGAGTTCAACAAAATTGGTCACAGTCTTGGGAGCCTCTTTGTCGAATAGCCGGCAAATAATGTTTCCTTCAGTGGTTTCGAATGTTGCGTACATCCCAGGTTGACGAGTCATAAAATTCCTTTCAAATAAAAATGCTTATGTGGGGACAGCCGTCCTCGGCTGTCCAGTCGGGCGTGCCCGGCAGGTCAGCCCTTGCCTATTGCGGATTCGCCGATTTCTTCGGAGTTGCGGACGTGGCACGTTTCTTGGCACTCGCCGCTGCCGCGGGCTTAGCTGCCGTTGCGCTGGTTCCCCCTTTTTGAATTGCAATATGATTGATCCTGATCGGTCGATATGGCCGGTCGTTGCCATCGCGACTCATGGCCCCGATCTGCTTGACCAACGCTACCGAAGCGTCATCACATTGTCCGAAGATAGTGTAGTGGCCGTTCAGGATGCCCGCCTGTTGTCCCGTGAAAGGTACTTCGGTGATGAAGAACTGGGATGTATTCGTGTTCGGACCGGCATTCGCATAAGCCAGCCGTCCGGGCTGATCGAAGAGCAAGTCAGGTGAAACCTCGTTCTTGAATGGCTTCACAGGGTCCGCGCCCGATCCCGTTCCGGCAGGATCTCCACCCTGGATCATGAATCCGGGAATCACTCGGTGGAAGATCGTGCCGTCATACAGAGGCACGCCATGCTTGCTCGCACCGCTCACTGGGTTCTTCCAATCCTTGGTACCATTCGCCAGGCCGATAAAATTCGCTACGCCGATCGGCGCCTTATCCGGAAAGAGTGTGCAATTCATCTTGCCCGCGGTGGTGTCGATGATTGCTGTGGGCTTCGATGCTGTCGTTGAAGGTGAAGTCGCAGGCTTAGCGGCAGTGTCCGGCTTGGCCTGCGATGCGGGCTTAGCGGCACTCGTCTGAGCCCACGCCAACGATCCTGCCATTAGCAATGCGCCCAAAGCGGCAAATGTCCTACGCATGATTACTCCTTGGAATGTTGAAGTCTCTGCAACAGTAGCAGGGCAACGTTGCATTGTACGACAACAGCTTTGATCCTTGTTGGCATCACAGGCGTGTCGAGCCCGAGCGGCAAGGCTCGCCGCGGAGCATCAATGTAATATTTCGGGGCGCCTAAACTGCACAGATCCTTCGCTGCGCTCAGGATGACATGGTTCGCCGGATGACGCTATTCTTGCGATGGCACTATTGATGGCACTATTCAGGAGTCGAGGTACGCATTTCCCGGCTCACCCGCTCCACCTCGCGGAAAACGCGCATCAGGTTGCCCCCGAGAATCTTGGCGATGTCTTCGGCGCTGTATCCGCGCTCGAGCAGAGCTTGCGTGATCTTCGGCAGGTCGGCAGCTGAGTCCATGCCTTGCGGCGTAGCTCCGCTCACGCCATCAAAATCGGACCCCAGACCCACATGATCGACTCCGGCGACCTTGGCGATGTGATCAATGTGATCGATCAAGGACTTGAGCGGCGGGCGCGGAATCTTCGCCATCCACTCACGCTCGATGCGGTCGACTTGGACATAATCCACCGGCTTGCCCTGGGCTTTCTGCTCGTCGACAAATTTCTGAATCGCCGCCGCATGATCTTTTGCCTGCGCAGCAAGAGACTTGCGGAAAGTTTCGTCGTCAAATCCGTTGAAAAAATTTACCTGGATCACCCCGTCATTTTTCGCGACTGCCTTCAGCATGTCGTCGGTCATGTTACGTGGCGCATCAACTAATGCGCGGGCTGAGGAGTGCGAGGCAATCACTGGCGCTTTGGTCGTAGCAATCGCATCCCAGAACGTCTTGTCAGCAACGTGCGAAATATCGACCATCATGCCCAGCCGGTTCATTTCCAGTACCACTTGCTTGCCAAAATCAGTGAGACCGTTGTGATGCTGCACTTTCGGGTCATCGATATCGCCGGAAGAATCCGCCCACTCGTTCGTGTTTGACCAGGACAGGGTCATATACCGCACGCCCAGGCGGTAGAAGTCGCGCAGCAGGTGTATGTCGTTTTCGATCGAATGGCCGCCTTCAATGCCCATCAGCGCGGCCAGTTTGTGCTGCCGGTGTGCGCGCTGGATATCATCGGTCGAAAAAGCCATCATCATCCGGTCGGGATGATGTGCTGCCTGCTCATAAACGGAGTCGATCAGGTCGAAGCTGTGCCTGGCGTAGTTACCTTGAGTGGTCTGGGGATCTACCCAGATTGAGAAGAACTCGGCGCCGAGGTTCCCACGTCGTGCCTTTTCAAGGCTGATGTGCCCGATGTCATTCGGATCGGTGGACCCAATATCGTATCCCTCATCCAAAAAACGCTGCGGCGTGTCGGCGTGCGTGTCAACGATCAAGGCAGAGTCATGAATTTGCCGTGCCTTGGCGCTGATTCCTGGGTCCGGAGCCTGAGCAACAGAGACTGAAGACACTACGACTACGATCAGGAGCGATTTGAGAGTCATAGCTTGTGCCTGAGAAACAAGGCAAGTTGTCGATTGTATAGGCAGACTAGCGCGCAATCCAAGGCAGGGTAAATTTCCTTCGGTTCTCTTCTTTACGAATCTCTCCCCAGCGCAATCAGACCTCGAGCGATGCACTGCTCCAGAGTTTGATCAGTGTCGATCAGAATCTTAGGCAACGATATCGTTTCGAAGCGGTCCTTCACCTCGCGATAAAGCTGGAAATTGCGGTTTCCAGCGACATGGCTACCCGTGCCTGCGTCTCGCTCGAGCCTTTTGCGAGCACTTTCCTCCGAGCAGACGCACTCGACAATTAGCCAGCTCTGGTGCAGGGAATTGGCGGCAGTCACCACGTTCTCGATTTGATACCTTCGCGAGAACGGCCGCCCATCGAGAAAGATAATACGTGCCGCATCTTGAGAGAGAAGATAGCCGGCTGTCTCCAGCATCAACTGCAGACAGAAATCATCCTGCCGCGAGGAGTATTCGATCTCATCCGGCAAAAAAATAGTGTGTCGGAACTCGTCTTTGCTCAAGACTCTGCCAGAGGTTCGCTGAGCCAACTCCCGGGCCAGCGTAGTTTTGCCTGTGCCCGGCAGCCCGGCCATAAGCACGATCATAAGAAAGGAATCGTAAAGGATTTACGACGGAGGGTCTAATTTTGAAGGCCCGAAATTCTGAAAGCTACTGAGCGCCCGTGCCCATAGCGACTTCAGTGGTGGGTCTGTCCTGTTCAGGGCGGCCAATTGGGATAATCGTCTGGGTTTCACGCCATTCCGAATAATGCCCGCTGACCATGACGTGAAACACCCATTGCCGGCGCTCTTCTTCCGGTTCAACCAGTCCGAGCGCCTTCATATAGAACAGATAACGCTCCACCCAGTGAATCTGCTCTTTATTCATGCCGCGCCGTTGCAAGTCGAGCGTGACGCCCGCGAGGTGCGAGGAAGCGGTCTCACCTTCCCAGGGAGCGGCATTGCTATTGTGCCGGCGCAATTTCCTCTGCACCTTAACCGTCCGCACCGCCGAATTCACCTGGATCTGCTGGTGAAAGCGGTTGTAATAAGCCTGACCCAGGTCACTTACAAAATCGAGGGTCCACGGACGACAAAACCGTCGCGAAGGATCGAGCCGCGGATCAACCCGTAGCGACTCATTGTTCAGGATCTCTAAGAGCGACCCGTCTGCCTTCAGAGCTTCCAATTCGGTCTCGTCCTGGATACGCGGCAGGTTCAGCCGGTCCACTTCCGCATTCTGCAGAAGCAGTGACTCGTGCGAAGGCCGGAACATCGGATTCCAACGCAGCCAACGAAAATGTCCACGCCTGTGCGAACGCTGCATCACGGCACGCTTCACCGCGAATGCCTGGCCGCTAAGGCCGGCGCACACTAGCGCGATGAGGAAAACCGACGCGAATTTGAGTGTTGCGATGCGTCTCACAGGATTCCTGCGGAGCAGCTACTCGTGCGACTTGCCGCGAGTAGCGGCTATTTTAAGCCATGCTGTCAAGGGGACCAATTTCTTCCTCGGCGCCAGGCATTACATGCGTACTACATCAGTGGTGACTACGCCGAGGTTACTCGTGTTACCGACGCCCGCAAAGGCGAAGGCCCAACGGAATTGACGGCAAGTGATGGGCCATTTCCAGCTTTCTCCAAGAGCCAGCCTATGTAGGTTTGCCAGCTACGACTTGGCGCGAGTTGGATGAAGCTTTGTACCTGCCGGTTGTCGTTCGAATGACAAAATTCAGCGCCAAAATTGGTCATGCCGTCCCATGCCAGAGATAGAAACGGTCGCTTGAGTTGTCCAGTTGAGTTGTAGAGACTAGCTAGCTACGTCTGTACGAGCGAGACAGAGCTTAGCGCTGTGGCTCTAACGCCGGAACAAGTCGCCCAGAGCCTGTTTCATCACCTGCCCACCCACTTCAGAGATGGACTTGGTTAGCGGAATATCCTTCGGACAAACCTCAACGCAGTTCTGGGCGTAACCACATTCCTGAATGCCGCCATCGCCCATCAGCGCCAGCAGTCGCTCCCGCTTCAGAGCCTTGCCCGTAGGATGGGTATTAAACAGCCGAACCTGCGAGATGGTCGCTGCGCCTACGAAGCTGGTGTCCTCGTTGAATTGTGGGCAGGCCTCCATGCAGCAGCAGCACGAAATGCAGCGCGACAGCGGATACGCCGCCTCCTGCTCCTCGGGAGAAAGTCGCGGACCCGAGCCGAGGTCGTAGGTACCGTCGATCGGAACCCACGCCTTGACGGTTTTCAGATTCTCGAAGAGCACGCGGCGGTCGGTGGCCAGATCACGGACCACCGGGAATTTCGAGAAGGGTTCGAGCCGGATCGGCTGCTCGAGTTGGTCAATTAGCGCCGAGCAAGCCATCCGCGCCTTGCCATTGATCAGCATGGCGCACGACCCGCAAACCTCTTCCAGGCAATTCGAGTCGTACGTGATCGGCGTGGTCGCCTTGCCCTCTCGCGTGACCGGATCGGCAGCAATATCCATGAGCGCAGAAATCACGTTCATGTTCGGCCGGTAGGGAACAGAGAATTCTTCCCAGTAGGACTTCCCGGAAGGAGTGAGTTGACGCTTGATTTTTAAAATGACAGGTTTGTGGTCAGCCATTAGCTCTTACTCAATATAAACTCGAGGGTGCCCCGTCCTCTTCTCGGCGATGTTTGCAGGGACAGGGGCGGGGAATTTGACTTCCTTCACGTCTTTATCAATCTGTGAATTCGTAAATTCAACATCCCCACCCTGTCGCAAAAGTCGCGACAAGGATCGGCACCCTTATCAATACTTCCTCGCCCGCGGAGGAATCAACGACACATCCACCGGCTCGAATTCAAATTTCGGCTCGTCGGCATCGGGCGCAAAGTATGCCTTCGTCGTCCTGAGCCAGTTCTTATCATCGCGCTCGGGGAAGTCAGGCTTGTAGTGCGCGCCACGAGACTCATCGCGCATGCGCGCGCCCTGCGCGATCACGCGCGCCAACTGCAGCATGTTATAAAGCTGCCGCGCAAAAACCACGGTCGTATTCGCCCACATGGTGCGATCGCTCAAGTTGATTTTGCGATACCGCTCCAGCATCTCCACCAATTTCGCGTCTGTCTGCTGAAGGTTCTTGTTGTAGCGGATGACTGTGCAATCCTTGGTCATCAACTCGCCCAACTCGCGCCACAGCTTCACGGGATTCTCCGTGCCTTCGTTCCTCATCAGCAGAGCATTGCTCTCTTCCTGCTTCTTTTGCTCGGCCGCGAAGTGTCCGTTTTCATCTGTCGACACCTGCAACCCGCGCGCATAATTGACCGCCTGCGGCCCGGCGACAGCTCCGCCGAATATGCACGACACCAATGAATTTGCGCCCAACCGGTTGGCGCCGTGGTATTGATACTCGCACTCACCCGCGGCAAAAACTCCCGGGACGTTAGTGGCCTGTTTGTAATCCACCCAGAGCCCGCCCATGGTGTAATGCATGCCGGGGAAAATCTTCATGGGCGTGTCCCGCGGATCGTCGCCCACAAACTTTTCGTAGATCTCGAGAATGCCTTCCAGCTTTCGGTCGAGAATCTTGCGATCAATATGCGTCAGGTCGAGATAGACCATCGGCTTTCCATCGATCCCAAGGTTGTGCTCATAGACCACTTTGAAGATCGCGCGCGTAGCCACATCGCGGGGCACAAGGTTGCCGTATTTCGGATACCACTCTTCCAGGAAGTACCAGCGCTCGCTCTGCGGAATGGATTTGGGATCGCGCTTGTCCCCGGGAGTTTTTGGGACCCACACGCGCCCGCCCTCGCCCCGCGCCGACTCCGACATCAGGCGCAGCTTGTCTTCACCGGGAATGGAAGTGGGATGAACCTGAATGAATTCACCGTTAGCGTAATAGCAGCCCTGCTGATACAAGGCCGACTGCGCCGATCCGGTACAGACGACAGAGTTGGTCGACTTGCCAAAAATCGCACCAATGCCGCCGGTCGCGATGATAATGGCGTCAGCCGGGAAGGTTTTGACCTCCATGCTGCGCAGATCCATGGCGCAGATGCCGCGGCATGCATGATTGCCGTCGAGCACCGCCGACAAGAACTCCCAGTGCTCGTATTTGTCGACCTTGCCCTCCGCTTCGTAGCGCCGCACCTGTTCGTCAAGCGCATAGAGCAACTGCTGCCCGGTCGTGGCTCCCGCAAAAGCGGTGCGGTTGTAGAGAGTCCCGCCGAAACGGCGGAAGTCCAGCAATCCTTCTGGCGTGCGATTGAACGGCACGCCCATGCGGTCGAGTAGATCGATGATTCCCGGCGCGGCGTCGCACATTTCCTTGATGGGGGGCTGGTTACCCAGGAAATCGCCGCCGTACACCGTGTCGTCAAAATGTTTCCAGGTGGAATCGCCCTCGCCCTTCAAGTTTTTGGCAGCGTTGATGCCGCCTTGCGCGCACACCGAGTGCGAGCGTTTCACCGGCACAATCGAGAACAGGTCAACCTGCCCACCCATCTCGGCGATCTTGATGACCGCGCTCAACCCAGCCAGCCCGCCACCCACGACAATAATCCGAGGAGCCGCCATGTTAATGCGCCCCCTTTCGGTCTAGAGTCGCGTGCCGCATCGCAACGTTGCCGGTGTTTCCCGGGACGTTCTGAAAGCGCGAGTGGAAGGTGTAGAGGCTGGCAATTCCCACGACCATCAAGACAACAAAAAATGCCAGGCACAAACTCAGCAGTCGCTCCCGCGCCTTATCTCCAATGACGATTCCCCACTTCGCGCAGAACAACCAGATACCGTATGCGAAGTGCCACGATGCGGCGATCAGCCCGATCACGTAAAAGGCCATCAGCCAGGGATTGTGCACTTCCGTCGCAACTTTTCCGAACGAGGCTGCTGCATTCTCATGCAGGTCCGTACCACTGAAGCGCATGGTGTATGTATGCCAGACGATGTAAATGAAGGCAATTCCGCCAGTCCAGCGCTGCAATGTGTACATCCAGTTGCCGGTCCACGGGTAAGAAACCGCGTTCGACTCTCCGCGGTACCAGATATAGAACCCATACAGCGCGTGGAAGGCGATCGGCAGCCATATCCCGATCAGTTCAAGGAAAAACACCAGCGGCAGATTCCCAAGAAAGCTGACCTGCCGGGCATAGGCGTCCGGCCCGCTGATCGCGGTTGAGTTGGAAATCAGGATGTGTTCGAAAAGAAAGGCCCCGACCGGAATAATCCCCGTCAGAGAATGCAGTCGGCGCAGTACAAACGACGACCCTTGCCCGGCCCGCAGTGGTGCAACTCCATAGACGGGAGCAGTAGAACTGGCTGACGCCACGAATCGCTCCTTATGAGTTCAACGATGACAAAATAACCTTTTATTATCTGGCCCGAGAAGAAGCGAAGTCAAGGAAGCGAAGTTGCTAATGAGACGTCTTATAGCCTCTGCATCGTACCCTGAAGCTCCGAAAAAGATTTCACAATCATGTCGGCTCCAGCCGCAGATAATGGCGCGGCCCCGAAGGTCGTCGTAATAGCGACGGTGAAAGATCCCGCTGCTTTCGCAGCTCTAACTCCGGCAAGCGAATCCTCTATGATCCAACAGTCCATGGGACTGAGTTTCAAATCGTTCATCGCAACCTGAAAAATCTCTGGATCAGGCTTTGGACGCAGGAATCGCTCGGTGTCTACCACCGACTGGAAGCAACCCGCAATTCTCAAGTGCTGCAGCGCCGCCGCACGGTTGCGAGGAGTCGCCGAAGTTGCCAGGCCCAGCCGGAAACGCCCCGCTGCCCATTTCACAAATTCCACCGCACCGGGGATTGGCTGCAATTCGTGTTCGATCTTTTCGAAGAACTGGTGTTTACGGTGCAACAATTCCGCGATCTCCTCCACGGACTTGTCAACCAGCACTTCGTGAAACATGGTCCTGTCTGGCCGCCCTTTGTAACTCTCGTAGGTCGATTCTGGAAGGTGAATCCCTGCCTCCTGAAAAGCCATTTCCTTCGCGCGCTTGTGCAAGGGTTCGGAGTCGACCAGTACGCCGTCCATGTCGAAGATCAACGCGCGGGGAGCTTTGAGTGCAAATGTCACAGGTTCTTAGATGTCATTGCCAGAAAATTGCTTCTCATACCACCCCAGGAACTGCCGGAACGCCGATCCGCGATGGCTGTAGCCCGCCTTCTCCTCGGCACTCAGTTCGGCAAATGTCTTCTGAATTCCGGGAAAATAAAACAGCGGATCATACCCGAAACCGTTCGTTCCGCGCGGCGCGTCCAAGATCATTCCGTCAGCCGTTCCCCGAAAGGTCGCCAGTGTTTTTCCATTGCGAGCCGCCGCCAGCACACAGACGAACCGAGCGGTTCGTTTGTCCGGCACAACATTACGAAGTTCTCGCAGAACGCGCGCATTGTTGGCCTCATCATCGGTATTGGTATCGGCGAGATGTGGTTCATCCGCGGCGTAGCGGGCGGAATGAACGCCCGGTCCTCCATTGAGCGCGGCCACTTCCAGCCCCGAATCATCCGCCAGCACGATCTCTCCGGGGACAGCCAAGCTGTATTCCTCGGCCTTTTTGCGTGCGTTCTCGTCGAAGGTCAGCCCATCTTCAACGGGAGTAGGCAATTCGGAGAAGTCGGGAATACCGGCAATGTTGATGCCGTGCGCCCGCGCCGCCCCAGCGAAATCACGGAGCTTTCCCGGATTCGAAGTGGCAATCAGAACACGCCGCATCTATCCAACCTCAAAATGTCATCCTGAGCGAAGCGAAGGATCCATGCAACTTGCCGATGCCCAGCAGATTACATAGATCCTTCGCTTCGCTCCGGATGACAGCAAACCCCATCTCGCGCGTCAGTTGCCAGTCGTTCGACCGGTCGAACTCAGGCGGTATGTCGTCGGCCAGAGAAACCAAAATAGAAGCAACGCACCGGAAAGCCCGGAAATTACTGCTCCCGCTGTCCGGTCCCAAGTCCGAATAAACCGTATCTGCACACGATTCATGCCCGGCTGCACGCGGATGAGCATTTGTCCCGTTGCCTGACGCGGAACGGGCTCAGCCTGATGTCCATTCACTTCGATCTTCCACGCAGGATAGGGAAACAGTTTCAAAGCCAGCTCATCTGCCGCTGACATCTGTGCGGTGAATTCCTTTGCTGCCGCGTCCCAGCGCAGAATGTGAATCGCTGCCCGCGCCGGCCCGATCACCGTTACGTTCCGTGCTTCTTTTTCCACGGACCCCGGATCAGCTCCCACCGGCGTGTATTCATCGGTACCTTCGTAGCCTAGGCCCGCTTCCATATTGTCCTGCATCTCGCGTAAGTCGGCCGCATTGTCCCACCAGGGCGCTTGCACATGGACCCAAGCCCCCACGATCACCAGAATCGAAGCGATACAGACTAACGCACGTGCCCACCAGCGTTGCAGCCCGAGCGCCACAAAAATTGTGAAGATCACGCTCAGGCACAATAACCAGCGCCATGGGAATTGCATAAACTGCAATTTCGGCAGGATCTTCCAAAGTACCAGCGACACAGGAAACAACAGAACCCCGCAGCACACTCCCCACAGCAGCAGCGCATTCCAGACTCGAGTATCCATTCGTCGCCAAATTCGTGCAGTCAAGACGCCCAGAAACGTGATCCCCATCTCGAGCACCGCCACCCAGGAGATGATGCGGTTAAAAGCGTCATGATCCGGGTCAGTAGTGTGTATAAACAAGAAATTGTCCGCCGGGCGCGACCCCGCTGAGACCGCCTCCGCAATGTTGACCCACTTCTGCTCGTATACTGCTGGAAGCAAATAAAAACTCGCCAGGCCTGCACCAATTGCAACCGCGCCTGCTCCCACCAGAAGCAGTCGAGCCGACCATTCCCTCACTGCGAAGAACAGGATGAGCAGGCCCAGAGAATAATGGATCATCACCGCCGCAGGAGCATTGGTTAGCCAGACGGCAGCCAGCACCATCCCGAGCGGAAACATCGTCGGCTGATTGTCTTCTGCGGCCTTCAACACCAATAGCAGCAGCAGAGGAACCAGGCAGGCTGCCAGCATTTCCGCGAATGCGCTGCGCCAGTAAACGATCACCAGGTGGTATGGATTGAGTTCGTAGAGTAGCGCCGCGAACAAGGCGTCTCGTGGTGCTAGCCACCGCCGCGCCAGCACAAACATCGAAACGCCCGCGGCCATGAGCACAACCCAGATATAAACGGTCGCCGCCAGCGTCCACGGCACAATGGCGCACAGTGTTGCTCCCAGCATCCATGAAGCCGGAGGATAAAAAATAAATCGCGGCTCTCCGTACCCAAAATGTGCCAGGTCTGCCCACCTTGGGTACAGGATGCCATGCTTCCATTGACCCAAAACTTCCAGCCAGGAATAAAGATGGAACTCAACATCGTGTCCCGAAGGAGTTCCGAAGAAAAAAAAAGGAATGCCCACGGCAAATGCCGCGGCCGCAATGGCCGCGAGTTCAGACCACATCGGCGAGTTGTCCGCGGGTGGGCTAACTTGATGTTGTGCGGCTGACCTATGCAGTGTGGCGTCTCACCGAGAAATTGAACGCAAACAAAACAAGTCTACATTCAGCGGCACTGGAGAGTAATGCTTTGAGGCTTCGGCGTTCAGGATTTACGTTTCTGCCCGTGAATCAGCGAAATTCTGGCGTCATAGAGGAGCGAACCTAGTTGCGTTGCTGCTGCAGTTCGGCCATGAAACCTTCTTGCTGCAGGGTGGCGCCGCGCCTGAGCAATTCCAGAAGAGGATCATCCACTTCATCGCCCGGCGCGTCCGCACTTTTCTGCTCGGGTTCGAACTGCTTCAGATCCGCCAGCAAAGCGCGTGGCGAAATAAGCAGCTCGGGCATCGCTTCCGGACTATTTCGAAGAAAGTCGATGAGCGCGATGACCTGCGCCCGTTGCTCTGGCGTACGGGAAGGGAACTCAACCCCCATACCATGCCCCGGGTGCATGACCCGGACCATCCCCTCGGTATGGACTTCCATTTCGTTAGTCTTCAGGCAAAGGTCGACCAGCGCACGCTCCGGAAACGGCGCGTTGGTTTCCACATAGCAACCGCCAGTGCTCAGGTCGGTCAGCTTACAGTGCGGGACACTCTCCTCCACCGCGCCCACGGCGGCAACTGCAGCCTTCAACCATTGCTTCAGGTTTGCTAATGCTGAGTCGGAAAGATCTAGAAAGTGAACTCCAGTCTGGCCATTGGGATTTGCCCAGGCGACTTGCCCATGCCCTTCAATCTCTAAAGTTGCGTCCGGCAGTTGGAAGCGGAAGGCCAGCAACGCTCCGGAAACCTGTGTTTCAGCAGTTAGCACATCCATGCCAGTTTCCGAAATGTCCAGGAGAATCCCGTCCACTTTGCGAGTGTCGGGCGTGGTGATCTCAACCGCCGCCTGAACCGGAACCCGATAGGCCCGCCGCCGCTCCCGCCCGAGCAAGCCGGCTGCTGGACGCAGACCAGCTTTCGCGGCTTCTTCCGTAACTGGCTTGTAAAGGACGAAATGCGCACCGCCACTGAGGACTTCCCGAACCTTGGCCGGATCTGGAATCAGAGCGATGCTGATCGGGTTGGTGCCGAATCTCTGCGTTTCCCTAAGAACATCCTCAGCAAGCTGGGCGTCGTCGAAGTCGACGATGAGCGCATCGAACTTCTGTTGCTGGATGCGTGCCAACGTCGTTTCGGGATCGCTCGAACGATCCATGGCGATCTCGAAACTGGACAGAACTCTCCCCAGTACGTCAGCCGCCGAGTCATCGCTCGATACCAGTAACGCTTGCTGATTCATAACTTGCTTTGGATCGCTGCCATGCCATGGCAGGAATGAGGTTTAGGGCCAGCGAGGAGCCGTTGGCCGCGCTCCCTTGGAACCCGTGCCGCCTGCGGCGCCTGCGCCAGCTTTGGCCGCCATGGAGTCCGTCTGGGCATCGTCTACTTCCGCAAGCACGACGTTGTCTTCTTCGTCGTTTTCTGCCAATAGCGGCGCTACTTCCCGCAGTTTCTCTGCCGCTTGCTGCAGCATCTCGATCTGCTTGCCAAGCTGGGCGTATTTTGCCTGCTTTTGTCGCAGGACCTCGTGAATGTCTTTCATACAACCCCCTGCTGGCAATGTAAGGATGCGTTACGAGTGGGTCAACGCTAATAGCGATCTCCCGATTACTGCAGTAACAGTGCAGGGACGGCCGTTCAACGCAAATAAAAAACCCCGCCGTTTCGGGCGGGGCTATATTCAGGAGCGAAGGCTGTTTATGCCTTCAATTTGCGTCTGAGAACTCCGGCGAAACCCAGCAAGCCCGTTCCCATCAGGGTCAAGCTGCCTGGCTCCGGTACCACGATGTTTGTGTCGCCACTCGCGATCGACGTCGAACCGTTGAAGAAGCCCCTACCAGTGTTGATGGTGAGCTGGGAGGTAGCACCATAGACGGTAGCACCGCCCATCCAGGAGCCCGAAATTGCTCCGGTCAAAGTGTAATTATGCGTGCCGTTCGCCAAAGTGGTCAACGACCAGGTGACCGGACCGTCGAAAGCTCCGCTGAACAATGTGCCGTTCGTGTTGGATACAATGGTGAAAGAGCCGCCACCGTCAAAAGTCGCATTACCTTGAAGGCTACCGCTCAAAAGTGCTCCGGTAGCGAACTCCACGGTTCCCAAGTTTCCCAACGTACCATTCATGTGAATTAACGTTGAGTCCGTGAGGGTTAAGCCGGCGCTGGTTCCGACCAAGGTTCCCCCAACGTTCGTGAGATCCACGTTCGAATCCGCAAAAGCAGCCATTGGTAGCGCCAGAACCAGCAGCAATGTCATCCACAGAATGCGCTTCATATTCAAAATCCCCTCCTGAACACCCACAGTCTTACGCAGTAAAGTCCATTACGGGTGCACAACTACCCACGCTCCCTAGAGCATCCCGAGTACCAAATTGGGAAGTTGAGCATATTATTGAAAAGACAGAGACTTAAGAGTGGTGGTGGTTTCTGCGAGATTCCCCAAGTGCAAACTGCTGCACACTTGCTACACGCTTTTGCGACCATACCGCTGATTCTAGCCGGTCAGGGAAGGCAGCTTGGCCTCGGATCCCAGCAGGAAAATTGCGCCAACAATGATGCTGTACGCTGAAGTCGCCAGCGTCAGCGCCCGTAGGGCTCGCGGACGCGAGAGGATGGCCGAGAACAGCCCCGCGGCGGATGCGCACAGCAGCGTATTCATGACTAGCAGCCCTACCAAGAACAAGAACAGTCCAGCCAGCCCCGCGCCCACTCCGCCGAGGTTCGCCGCCATCAGGAACAGCAGTATCTGGGTAGGTGTTTCCGCTCCCAACCCGTGAATCACGCCCACGACGAAACTAGAGCTTGTGCCGTATCCATTCTTGAATATCTGGGGTGCCTCTACCCGGGTTCCACCAAATATGACACTCAACCGCCAGTAGGCCCACAAGCATGCATTGATGAGTAGAGTGATTCGGGTCCGTGGGCGGTGGTTATGCGTGCCCGGGCGAAAAAACGTTCCCAGAACGTAGAGCCCCAAGACCAGGAGGGTTGCCCCGACGAGGCGCTCGGCCCAACGGTCACTCGCCGCAGGCAACGCCACCCGGAACACCACAGCCGCCGCCCCCAGCAACGCAACCGTAGTCGCGTGTCCAGCAACATAAAGCAGCCCGTAACGCATGGCATCGCGCGCTTTAGACTGCACGCTGCTGATGTCCGTGATCGCCGCTATGTGATCGTAGTCGAGCCCGTGCCGAAAGCCGAGCACGGCGGCCGAAATCAGCGCCAGTCGAAGATTGACGGGATCCATCATGCAAATCTATTTCTCGAAGGAGCAGTTCGTGCCGACTCCGAGGTCGAGCGCGCGAGTTTCGTCCGCGCGCTCACCGGGACTTGTCAGGCTAGCACAGTTCCGCTGCGCCGGATCGGCCTGCGCTGGGGTGCTTGCTACCTGGTTGTTTTTGGATCGATAACTTCGCGTAAGCGCCGCGATAGGATGGCGGCCAACGAACGGTAAAACCGGGAACCAAGGTGGGGAAATAATTCAAACAACGACAGCAGAGTTGCGCGCTCCAGGTAATAAGCTTCGACGCTACCATTCGCCACCACATTCGCCGTGGCCGGCAACTCATCCAGAAACGAAATCTCTCCGCAAACTTCGCCCACTCCAATCTCCCGTACCGACTCCTGCGACGCTAACTGTACCGAAGCCGTCCCCTTCAAAAGTATGAAAATTCCGTGGGTACGCCGATCGTGCTGGACGATGCTCTCTCTCGCCTTGAACTGCTTGCGCACGGCCTTGTCAGCGATTAAGGCCCAATCATTCGGCGTCAGGTATACGAGGCCAAGCTTCGCCGCCGACAAAACCGACACATCTGCAGTAGTCTTCAACATGTACGCTGGCTCAAGTCGCAAGTCCGCTGGGGCACCAAGACGAAACAACAGGGCAGGGAAAGGCTAGCAGAAAAGCCCGTCTGCTGGGAATCGCAATGCACCAGCAAAGTCATGTTGCTATGGCAATTCCACCGGCTTTTCCAACACAGTCACGGACTCGGCCAGATTGAGGAGGTTCGGAGAAGGAGCAAGACAGAGCCCACCGCGTGCAACCGGCAGTCTTCGTTCCGCACCTTGCCGCTCTGACGCCGGAGACGTTACAATAAATTTCTCCGGGTGAACAGGAAACTGCTGGACTGAGCAAACGCCACTTTGTTCGCGCGATTTCCAACCCGCAAAACGCGCGCCCTTAGCTCAGTTGGATAGAGCGTCTGGCTACGAACCAGAAGGTCGGGAGTTCGAATCTCTCAGGGCGCACCACTCTTTCATTGCTCGCAGATCATCGGCCCACCGCCTCCGGGCTTGCCTTCACTTCACACGCAAACTGTCCAGCATCTTCTGATACGCGGGTTGCAGCTGCGAAAACTGTTTCTCCGGAGCTATGAATACCAGATACAGCATGCCTCCTTGCTGGCGAGGCACGGTGACCAGCCAATCGCGTTCCGGGACAGGTTGATCGCCTTCTCTGATCGGAGAGGTTCCGGCCAGCATGGTTGAGAGTCCTTCCGTGCCGGAGGCTGCGATTTTGCGCGGGCTCTCAAAGACCCGCAGGTTCGGATTCGTTTCCTGCAAATTCTGGATCAGCTTGTCGGTGGCATCATTGATTGAGTTGCCATCCACATCCTGCACGCTGGCGATGACCACTCCATAGGCGATCGCGTTCTGTCCGATTCCCGCCGCGGGCGCTATGGTGGCGGAGTTTTGTCCGGTTGTAGTCTTCCAGTTGTCCGGATAGGAGACGCTGAAATCATTTCCCTGAAAGTTCTTGAATTCGCCACTGGGTGCGACTTGTTCATAACTCACGTTCGTGATCGTCGCAGGCGGATTTTGCTCGCTCGGGGAAGTATCCGCCGATTGGACATCGCGCGGCACCGCTCCGCTTTGCCGGTTTTGCTGTGCCCACATGCCGCTCTTCGCGCCCTCGGAAATTTGCTGCGCGTTATATGCCTTGATCCCTTTCGCCTGCTGCTTGATCTGCTGGAACGCAGGATTGGCTGCCACATACTGCCTGGCCGGCCACTGGGCGACTGCCTTCTGCACCGCTTCCACGCGATTGCCGGGATTGGGGTGATCGCTCAGAAACTGCGGTCCGCCATTTCCCGCCACCTTTTCCAGTTTCTGAAAGAACTCGGCCATGGCTCGGGGATCGTAGCCGGCCTTGTACATGATGATTGCGCCCACCTCATCCGCTTGTGCTTCGTCGTGCCGCGAGTATTTCATCAGCAACGTGCCCGCACCGAATTGAATACCCATTTGAGCAAGGTCGCCAGCGGCACCCCCGAGCAGCCCGCCCAGGGCGCCTAACACACCTGCCCACTCACGCTTTGGTGCTTGTTTGGCCGAATGCTGCATGTACACATGCGACATTTCGTGCGCCAGCACACCTGCCAGTTCCGCCTCATTCTCGGCCGCACTGATCGTGCCCACGTTGACGAAGATCGGACCTCCCGGCAGTGCGAACGCATTGATATCGCTTTGCTGGACAACATGAAACTGGTACGGCCATGTCTCCTGGCGGGGGATCACCCCCAGCAACTTCCCGCCAAGCTGTTGAACATAGCGGGTGACCGGATCCGAGTCCGGAAGTACCGGCATTTGCTTATAAACTTCAGCGGCCGTCTTCAAGCCCAGCTGCTCTTGTTTCTCCTTGCTCATGCTCGTATGGCCTGGGTCCGGGAGAACTGGCACTTCGGTCGACGTGGCGGACCATGCGGGTAATCCAAGCAAGAGGAATGAGAGAAACAGTGCCCCGATTCGCGTTGGAGTTGCAGGTTTCATGACAAGATTGCCCCAGCTTCTTGGTTTATTGCGTGCATTTTGACCGGTGTTTCGATGCCAAACGCAAAGCACCGGATGTGCTTCCGCCAATCCGGTTTTCAACAGTCCGGATGGTATGTCTCTTGCGCCCGTGCCTTGGGGTAATTCTTTCTTGGCCAATGGCAATTCCTACAGGGCACTGAAACGCCTGCAGTTGTGTTTTTAATGACTTACCGACGGCATGCAGGTTGCTCTAGCAAGGTCAGACGAAGTGGCGCGCAACGGGGTGCTTCAGAGAATAACTTCGGCCAGAGGTTTTCTGTGAGCACCCCTTGCTTATTTTCCCCAATGCGCCTCAATCCCCGAAGACCTCTCGCGCTGAGCTTTCGCATTTCTCTGTAGTGATACCTGTGATCGTCGGGCTCAGGCACGATGATCGGAACGCAAAAGAATTTAGGCCAGATCGCTGGCTTCGGTCCGGACTAACCGCCTACTTGGGCTCATGCCCATTCGCGTTCTACGCCAGCGCCACCTGATCCCGTACATCAATACCAGCGTTCCTCAGCAGCTTCGCCACTGCGTCCTGCTTCAGGCGCGACGCATCGAACTCCACCCGTACGGTTTTCTGCTTTTCATCAAAGCGCACGCGCCTGATTCCATACACTTCGCGCATGTTGTCAATGGCCCGCAACTCTCGTTCGCCGGGCAATGAAAGATAGTGGAAAAGCACATCGAGGTAGGTCATTCTTCAAAGCCTCTGTAAGATGATGAAGCTGAATACCCGGCACTTCCGCCGGGTGAATCCAATATAGAGCATCGCGTATCCAACAGCATAGTTGCCGAATTTGGAGCTGCGTTCAGCCGCCAGGCACAGAAGAAGACCATTGTCATCCTGAGCGAAGGGAAGGATCTCTGCATCTTCGTGCCACGAGCAAAGTACACAGATCCTTCGCTTCGCTCAGGATGACAACGTTCAGATGAATTTGAAGCACGTCGTGAGTTATCGCAAATGAGCACTCCCGCGCGAAACACGAATCTCCAGCGCGATCCCGTTTGTGGCATGAATGTCGATTCGGGCACTGCGAAGCACGTTCATGAGCATGAGGGTAGAAGATTTTACTTCTGCTGCGGTCACTGCGTAGAAAAATTCAAAGCGAATCCCTCACAGTACCTGAATCAGTCTGCCTCGTCAGGCTTAGTAACGCTTGGTATGCCTGGACCCATGCCTCCCGCGCGAGTTCCTGAGGCTCCAACTCAGAAGTCCGACGCCGGTTCTTACGTCTGCCCGATGTGCCCCGAAGTGATTAAAGACCGGCCAGGGGCTTGTCCCTCGTGTGGAATGGCGTTGGAGCCCGATGTGCCCCTGGCCGCAGCACGCACCGAATACACCTGCCCGATGCATCCCGAGATTGTGCGCTCCGGGCCGGGATCCTGCCCAATCTGCGGCATGGCCCTCGAACCGCGCACCGTAACCGAGATTGCTGAGGAGAATCCCGAACTGCGCGACATGTCCCGCCGCTTTTGGATAAGCCTCATCCTGACCGCGCCCCTGCTAGCTCTCGCCATGGGAAGCATGATTTGGCACGAGATGATGGGTGAGGCTCACGGGCTGGTGTGGATTGAATTTGCACTCGCGACTCCGGTTGTGCTCTGGTGCGGCTGGCCATTCTTCCAGCGTTTCTGGACCTCCATCGTGAACCGCAGCCTGAACATGTTCACCTTGATTGGCCTGGGTACCGGAGTTGCATATGTCTACAGCGTAGTAGCGGTGATTGCTCCGCAACTGTTCCCGGAATCCCTGCTCACCATGAGCGGATATCCTGATGTGTATTTTGAAGCTGCTGCCGCAATCACGTCGCTCGTTCTCCTGGGTCAAGTCATGGAGTTGCGCGCTCGCAGTCGCACCAGCGCCGCGATCCGTGCCTTGCTGGATCTGACTCCAAAAACCGCCCGCCTGATTTCCAGTGACGGCTCAGAAAAAGATATTCCGCTCGGCGAGGTGAAGCCCGGCAATCGCCTCCGCGTGCGTCCCGGAGAAAAAGTCCCGGTCGATGGCGTCATTCTCGAAGGACGCAGCTCAATCGACGAATCGATGATCACGGGCGAATCGATCCCAGTCGAAAAAGAGCCGAACAGCAAAGTAATCGGCGCCACGATCAACTCCACTGGATCGCTTGTAATGCGGGCCGAGCGCGTCGGCTCCGAAACTTTGCTCGCCCGGATCGTGCAACTAGTCGGGCACGCGCAGCGTAGCCGCGCTCCAATTCAGCGCCTGGCCGATCGCGTCGCTGCGTGGTTTGTTCCCACAGTGGTTGCAGTCTCG
>Ga0068856_100000242_pt1 | contig 59371 bp, 59 predicted proteins | sample KBSCornC62_FD_66595 | JGI IMG/M metagenome (GOLD analysis project Ga0068856, IMG submission 66595) | Corn rhizosphere microbial communities from Kellogg Biological Station, Michigan, USA - KBS Corn C6-2 | ecosystem: Host-associated > Plants > Roots > Rhizosphere > Soil ...
CGCAAACAAAGGTGTCAGTGATGTCTCCGAACAGGCGTCAGCTATGTCTCCGGAATGAACAGAAGGCGGGTGATGACGGTGGTTGCTACGCCGAAATCGCCTTCGCCGAATGCACCTGCTCGCGCAGCATGAACTTTTGAATTTTCCCGGTCGACGTCTTCGGAATCGTGCAAAACACCACCGCCTTCGGCGTCTTGAAGCCGGACATCTGGCCGCGGCAGAAGGCGATGATGTCGGCTTCCGTGGTGCGCGCGTTGTCCTTCAGCTCGATGAAGGCGCAGGGCACTTCGCCCCATTTTGCATCGGGTTTTGCCACGACGGCCGCGAACAGTACCGCGGGGTGCTTGTAGAGTACGTCCTCGACCTCGACCGAGCTGATGTTCTCGCCGCCGGAAATGATGATGTCCTTGGAGCGGTCCTTGATGATGACATAGCCGTGCTCGTCGAGCACGCCGAGATCGCCGGTGTGGAACCAGCCGCCGGCAAAGGCCTCCTTTGTCGCTTTCTCGTTCTTCAGATAGCCCTTCATCACGATGTTGCCGCGGAACATGACTTCGCCGATGGTCTCGCCGTCGCGCGGCACCTCGCGCATGGTCTCGGGATCGATCACGGTGACCGCTTCCTGCAGCGGATAGGACACGCCCTGCCGGCGCTTTAATTGCGCGCGTTGATCGGCCGCCAGTTCGTCCCAGCCGGGCTGTTCGGCGCAGACGGAGGCCGGGCCATAGACTTCGGTCAGGCCGTAAACATGCGTCAGCTTGATGCCGATGCGTTCGGCGCCCTCGAGCACCGCGACCGGAGGCGCCGCGCCCGCGATCAGTCCGACAACCGGTTTTGCCCCCGCAGCCTTCGGCGCGTCCGGAGCATTGATCAGCGTGTTGTAGACGATCGGCGCGCCGCACATGTGGGTGACGCCGTGCTTCGGGATCAGTTCGAAAATCTTGGCCGGATCGACTTTGCGCAGGCAGACATTGATGCCGGCGCTCGCGGCGATCGTCCAGGGAAAGCACCAGCCGTTGCAATGGAACATCGGCAGCGTCCAGAGATAGACCGGGTGCTGGCCGAGATGGCCGGCGAGGATGTTGCTCACCGCGTTCAGATAGGCGCCGCGGTGATGGGTCACGACGCCCTTGGGATTGCCCGTGGTGCCCGAGGTGTAGCTCAGCGCGATCGCGTCCCATTCGTCGTCCGGCATCCGGGCGGTGAAAGCGGGATCGCCCTGCGCCAGCGCCGCTTCATATTCGATCTCGCCGATGCGTTTGCCACCGGCAAAGGCCTCGTCCTCGACATCGATGACCGCGGGTTTTGCACCTTTCATCTGGGTAAGGGCCTCGGCGATTACGCCGGAAAATTCGGGATCGACCAGAATGATCTTGGCGCCGCCGTGATCGAGCTGGAACGCGATGGAGGCCGCGTCGAGCCGAATGTTGAGCGCGTTGAGCACCGCGCCCGCCATCGGCACGGCAAAATGCGCCTCGTTCATCGCGGGGATATTCGGCAGCATGGCCGCCACCGTATCGCCGTGGCCGATGCCGCGGCCCGCGAGGTAGGATGCAAACTGCCGGCAGCGCGAATAGGTCTGCGACCAGGTGAAGGTCCGGCCCTCATAGACCGTGCTGATGTGGTCCGGATAGACCGCCGCGGTGCGGGCCAGAAAGCTCAGCGGCGTCAGCGCCACGAAATTGGCCGGCGTCTTGTCGAGGCCTGCGCTGTATTGATTGTGGTTGCCACTCATCGGCCACCTCGCATTTGGCAAAATTGCTCTACAGGAACCCGATCGAAATCCACGGGAAGATCGCCACGATGATCAGGCCGGCCAGCAGCGCCAGCATGTAGCCCAAGATCGGCCGGATGCCCTCGGCGGGGTCGACCCTGCCGATGGCGCAGGCGGCATAATAGCCGACGCCGAACGGCGGCGCGAACAGGCCCATGCCCATCGCGAGGATGATGATCATCGCATAATGCACTTCATGTACGCCGACCTGTTTCGCGATCGGAAACAACAACGGGCCGAACAGCACGATGGCCGGAATGCCCTCCAGCACGCTGCCCAGCACCACGAAGGCCACGATCGACACCGCGATGAAGGAGGCCGCGCCGCCGGGCAGGCCGGTCATCGCGACCGCAAGCCCGCGCGAAAAACCTGACTGCGTCAGGCCCCAGGCCATGCCGGTCGCGGTGCCGATGATGAGGAGGATGGCGCCGGACAGACAGGCGGTATCGACCAGCATCGGCAGCAGCCGCCGCCACTCGAACTGGCGGTAGATCAACAGGCCGATCAGGAAGCCGTAGACGATGCCGATGGTGGAGACTTCGGTGGCGGTCGCGATGCCCTCGACCACGGCGTAGCGGATCACGAATGGCAGCGCCAACGCGGGCAGGGCGATGACGAAGGTTCGCGCCACTTCGCCGCCAGCGGCCTTCTTGACGTGGCTTAAGTCCTCGCGGCGATAGCGCCACCACACCAGCACCGACAGCGTGATCGCCAGCACCACCCCGGGCAGCAGGCCGCCGGTGAACAGCGCCGAGATCGACACGCCGGTGACCGAGCCGATGGTGATCAGCACGAGGCTTGGCGGAATGGTTTCGGTCTGCGCGCCGGTCGCGGCGAGCAGCGCCACGAGATCGCCGGGCTTGGCGCCGCGCGCCTTCATTTCCGGAAACAGCACCGGCGCGACCGCCGCCATGTCGGCGGCCTTCGAGCCCGATATGCCCGATACCAGATACATCGCCCCCAGCAGCACGTAATGCAGCCCGCCACGGACATGGCCGAGCAGGCTGGCGAGGAACGCCACCATGGCGCGCGCCATGCCGGTCATCTCGATCAGAAGGCCCAGGAACACGAACAACGGCACCGCCAGCAGGATCAGATGGCTCATGCCCTCGTCCATGCGCCCGACCAGCACCATCAGCGGCGTATGGGTGGTCAGCGCCAGATAGCCGAACACGGCAAGGCCAAACCCGAACGCAATGGGGACGCCGGCGAACACGCAGAAGCCGGCAACGCCGACAAAGAAGATGATGAGGTTGAGGTTGCCGAGCGGCCGCAGCCAGGGCTGCGCCAGCCAGAAAATCCCGATCACGGCGGCGACCGAGACGATCGCGGCCAGCGTGAGCTTGATATCGCCCGCGCGCACCAGCCGCAGCAGCGCGAACAGCGCCATCAGGCAGGTGCCGACCGGCAGCGCCGCCGCCCGCCAGGTATTGGGGATCTGCAGCGCCGGCGTGGTGATAAAACTTTCCTCATAGGCGTAGTCGTAGGCCGGCCAGATCACCAGCAACAGGAACGCTAGCGCCGCACAGGTCGCGACCACGTCGAGATAGGCCCGCATCTGCGGGCTGGCGCTGGCGACGACCGCCGTCATGCGCATGTGCTCGGCGCGGCGGAACGCCACCACGGCGCCCAGCATCGCCAGCCACAGGAACAAGATCGAGGCCAGTTCGTCCGACCAGATCAGCGGCGAATGCATCACGTAGCGCGACACCACGCCGGCGAACAGGATCACGATCTCGGCGACGACCAGGATCGCCGCCGGGATTTCAACTAATGTGCCGAGGACAGCCTCGGTCGAATCCGCGAGCGTGCGGCGGCGAGGGGACATCGCCTCTCCACGCGTCGCCTCATTTTGAACGATGGGCGTGAATTCGATCTGGACCATCGCGGGAGTCCTTCAGGCCGAGTCTTTTCTTTTAAGTCTTGTTTGGCGAAGCCGTTAGGTCAGCTTGCCGACGGACTTTTCCAGGAGCGCCCAGGCCTGATCGCCGTATTTGCCTTTCCACTCGGCATAGAAGCCGGCGGATTTGAGTTTGTCGCGGAATGGTCCGACTTCAGGTTGATTGAAGACGAGGCCCTTGCTCGCCAGATCGTTCTTCACGCTGGCGTTCAGCGCCTCGGTATCGGCGCGTTCCTTGACCGCGGCGTCGTTGACGTGTTTGGCGACGATGGTGCGGATATCCTGCGGCAGAGCGTTCCAGGCGCGGCGGTTCATCAGGAACCAGAAACCGTCCCACATGTGGTTGGTCAGCGAGCAGTATTTCTGCACCTCATACAGCTTTGCCGTCGAGATCAGCGCCAGCGGATTTTCCTGGCCCTCGACGATCTTGGTCTGCAGCGCGGAATAGACTTCGCTGAAATTGATCGAGGCGGGGGAGGCGTCGAATGCCTTGAACATCGAGGTCCACAGCGGCGACACCGGCACGCGGATCTTGAAACCTTTGTAGTCGTCGGGTCCGTTGATCGGCTTGGTCGACGAGGTGGTCTGCCTGAAACCGTTGTCCCAGATCTTGTCCATCACCTCGAGGCCGGCCTTGTTGATTTCGCCGCGCACATAGGCGCCGAGATCGCCGTCCATGGCCTTCCAGACCGTGGGGTAATCCGGGAACGCAAAACCGATGCCGTTGATCGAGGCCGCCGGCACCAGGGTGGCCAGGATCAGGCCCGACAGCGTGAAGAACTCGACGCCGCCGGAGCGAACCTGGCTCAGCATGTCGGTATCGGAACCGAGCTGGCTGTTCGGGAAAACCTGCATGTCGAAGCGGCCGTTGGTCTCGGCCTTGATCGCCGCGGCCATTTCCCGGGCGCGGGTCATGAACGGATGCGACTCCGGCAGGTTATTGGCGAATTTGTAGGTCCATTCGGCGGCCTGCGCGCGCGCGACATAGGGCGCGCCGACACCGCCGAATACGGCCGATGCCGCGGTCGCCTTGAGCAGCGTGCGTCGTGAAAAACTCATCTGGTTCTCTCCCTGAAGTATTCTTGTGAACGGCATCATAGGGGTCCGGCCCCGCCGGGTCATCACCCGTCTGTGCAGGCTTATTGCCCGCTTTCCGCACAAATACCAAGCGCATGGCAGACGTTCGTTCCTCAGCTTTTATGCCGAGAGATTTCATGCGAGATTTTCGCAAAGGCTGCCTGTGGCAGCGAGAAAAACCGGGAGCAGGGCGTCATGACCGATCGTGGGGTGGCAATTATTACCGGCGGGGCCTCCGGTATCGGGCTCGCGATCGCCAAAGCCCTGCTCGGCGAAGGCTGGAAAATCCTGATTGCCGACCTCGCCCAGGGCCCGCTGGACGCCGCCCGCGCCCAGCTGGAACCGATCCGCGCCGACGCCACCCGATGCGTGATGATGGACGTCGCCAACGAGGCCAGCGTGATTGCGGGCCTCAGGGGCTGCGAGGACGGTTTTGGACCGGTCCGCGGCCTGGTGAATTCCGCCGGGATCGGCTGCGACATTCCGTTTTTCGACACCAGCGTCGAGCAGTTTCGAAAAGTGCTGGATATCAACCTGACCGGAACTTTTACGGTCGCCCGCGAGGCCGGCAAATTGATGCGCGGCCATGGCGGCGGCGCCATCGTCAATATCGCCTCGATTTCCGGCCAGCGCGGCAATCTCGGCCGCTCGGCCTATGGCGCGTCCAAGGGCGGCGTCATCACGCTGACCCAGGTGATGGCCTGCGAACTGGCGCCCCAGAATATCCGCGTCAACGCGATTGCGCCGGGGCCGGTGGAGACGCCGCTGGTGCAAGCGCTGCAAACCGCTGAGATGCGCGCCGAATGGATCAGCGAGGTGCCGCAGCGGCGCTACGCTTCGCCGGATGAAATCTCTGGCGCCGCGCTGTTCCTGCTGGACGACAAGAAGGCCGGTTTCGTCACCGGCCACATCCTCAATGTCGACGGCGGCTTTGCCGCGGCGGGTTATCTGCCGGTGCGCGCGTAAAACTGCCCTCACGCCGCAGGTTTTTACCGCAAGACTCTGTAATATCAACGCTAATTCTGTCCCGGCGCGACATTAGACTTTGTCGCCAGCGTAGTGTTATCCCTCCGGCCCCAGAGGGATCCATGAACGCATCAGACGGCCAGCCAGTTGGCGCACTCGAGCGCGCCTTTGCCTATTCGGACAGCCTCGCGCGCAGTCTGCTGCGGCTGACCTTGCGCCGCGTCAAGCGCACGCAGGAGGTCGTCGACGCCGACTACAATCTGTTGCATTGGAACAAGATCCTTGCGGACAAACGATGGCTGCGCGCCAAAGACCTGCGCGATTTCCTCACGTCGCTTGAAGACAAGCCGGTGCTCCGAATGGCCGACGGTCGGGTCGTCCGGATGGACAGCCGTGCCTATTACAGCTACCGCACGGACGCGCTTGGCAGCCTGATCGCCCGATACGCAGGAGACTCCAGGCATATCGTCGAACTCGGAGCCGGGTACGGCGTCAACCTCTTCTCGCTTTATCTCAGCCGCCCCGATTGGACGTTCAAAGGCTTCGACATCGCGCCCAACGGCATCGCGGCCGGCAACGAGATCGCGCGGCATTTCGGGCTGTCGGACGCGATCTCGCTCGACCGGATCGACCTGACGGACGCCAACGATCCGAATTTGAGCGCCATCCGCGACCAGACCGTCTTCACTTATTTCTGCATCGAGCAGATCCCGTACGACGTCCGCAAGGTCGTCGAGAACATCATCGCGGCCAGGCCGAAGCGCGTGATCAATATCGAGCCCACGACCGAGCTGCTGAAGCTGACCAAGCCGCGCGACGTCGTCAGCTTCGCCTACATCCGATCCGTCGACTATCAGACCAAGCTTTTCACGACGCTCGACGAGCTCGAGCGCCAGCGCCGCATTCGCGTCGTGGCGCGGGAGCGGATGCAGTTCGCGCCGACCATCAACAATGACGGCTTCCTGTATTGCTGGGAGCCTCTCTGAGGCTTCAGCCAGGCGCGTCGCCGGCAAAGAGTCTCAGCATCCGGCCATAACGCACTGAAATATCTCATTCTTTTTCTCGGATTTGAAGTAAAGCCACGCCCTAAATATATTCCATAATATACCTTATGCGAATCGGTGAGTCGGCGGCGGACCACAGGGCGGGTTCGTCCCTGTCGTTCGCGCTCGATTTTGCCACTGGCGCGTTTTGAATTTGGCACTGGGATTTCGCTCCTCGACTTGATCTTGTTCGCTTTTTTGGATGCCTCGCATTTCTAGACCATTCGCCAGCCGTCGGAGGCTGATTTTTCTAGACTTTATTTTGGCACCAAGTCTGCCATCTTGGTGCCCTGTCGATGGGCGCTCCCGTGGGCGCCTGGGTTGCCTGCTTTGCGGCGAACCGGACGGACACTTTCTCTATGAGATGAGGTTTGAGATCGACCGTCGGGACAAACACCGGCTGGTCGGGATCCGGATGGCCGGGCTTATGCATCGGGTTGGCGATCCAATCGTCGCGGCCGGGCACCTCCTCCAGCCCGATGGCGAACACGTCGAAACCGTCCTCCGCCAGCCTCAGGCGAAGGAAGTTGTTGTACGACCCGCTCCTGAGAGAACTGAAGGCGTCGTTTCGGTTCATCCGGAGGCAAAGGCATGTAACCAACATGTTCAGACCGAACAGCGTGCTTCCGACCAGAAATCCTACCGGGATCATTTCTGCCGCCAACAAGCCCAGCCAGGCCCAGACCTCCCACCAAGCTCCGTTCCAAGCGAAATGCTGGGCGTTGAACTGGGTGAACCATCGCGCAGCGTAGATCAGGACGGCCACGTGCGCGGCCGCATGCACGGCACTCGAGGCCCAAACCTTGAACTTGGTAGAAACCTCCTGCTTGGTCGTGTAGCCGATCAGCGCGGCGCCGAAGACTGTCGCGACGAACAGGTAGGTGTCGGGATGGTCCCGCCAGGAGAGGATGGCCGCAAAAATGAAGTAGGTCAGCCCCATGAGCAGCGAAAAATCCCAATTGCTGAACGCGAAGTAGATGTTTCGCAGGGTCAACAGCCGGCTGGTGGTGAAGGGCGGATAGGCCGCCGGTGCCGTCTTTTTGGGGTCTGCCGGATCGGGCATCGTGCCCAGTTTGAGTGCCTCCCGATGATCAACGAACATCACCGAGACGTCTTCTTCGAGTTGGTGGGTCGGGTGCAGAAAGGCCCCTCCACCGCCCGACGTGATGAATTGACGTTCGTCCTTGCCGACATAGCGGCTGTAGTGGTGCGTGTCGCCCGAAAGCAGCAACGGGATCGTATGTCCGCGGCCTGCATTCCGCGCGATCCCGGCGGCGTATTCCATTATCTCCCAGGAGCTCCGATGGCTGTCCGTGTACAGCCAGCCTGGCTCGGCGCTGCACAGGATGATCTTTGAGTTTTCCGGCATCTTGGCGGCGATCTGCTTGAAATAATCCGCTTGCGGCTGGTCCATGTCGTCCGCGAGCTGGATGTCCGTCGCCCACAACCACCAGCTTTCGGTGATCCTGATCGCGAAATAGCTCCTGCGCTGATAGGAGCGCCATTCCCCGAGATGCCAAGGCTTTTCCTTGCAGAAGAAGGCCAGGAACAGCACCAGGCCGTCGTACCAGTCGTGATTGCCGGGAATCGCCAGAACCGGCCTGCCCGCGTCGTCTTTGGCGTCATGGTCGGGTGCCGCCCAGGCATACGGTTGGCGAAGCTGGTTGGTGTAGGCCTGCCGGGTTGCTTTCGGGTAGACCTCGTCACCACCCATGATCAGGGCTTGGCCTCGCGGCAGCGGGGTCTCTCCCACTTTCAATTCTTTCCGCGAAAGCAGGCTTGCCACGGCATAAGTGCTGTCGAAGCCGTCTCCGAGATCGGCCACCCAATCGATCCAGACGCTGCCGTCTTGATTTGTCGTGAGCCGCTGCCGAAAGGCTTCGGCTCTCTTCACGTGTTCGTCGAGCGGAACGGTATCGAGCGCTGCGATGATCAACCGCCTATCGGCGTACTGACCGAAGATTGAGGAAAGGAACACGTTGTTGAGCAGCTTGAGCAACAGGACCGGATCGAACCAGCGAGCCATGTTCGGGTAGCGGGTAGTATCGTCGAGCGGAGGTACGGCCATTGCTTCGTCTCCCTTAAGGATGAAGATCAGTATTTCGCGCCCGACGGCTCCATCACGAACTGCCGTTGCTGATTTAAGGCTTCCAGGTCCAGGATGAACGGAACACGCGCTGCACTGGGCCGCTTTTCCATACCCTCTCCTCCCACATGGCCTTTCCGTTGTGTGTTTTGGCCTCATCGTTCGCAGCGTCGAAAACCTCGCCGCTGATGAAGGTATTGAACGGGCTATCCCTGAGGCCGCTAAGCTTTGCCGCTACGTTTGGTGCCCGTCCGACCCAGATAAGGTCGTTGTTGTTTCGGATCCCGCCGCGAACGACCAGGACCTCGCTGGTGTCGATGCCGGTGCATTGTCCAAGCTTGTAGGTGCCGTCGCGCAGTTTTTCGTATTTTGCCGCAAACTTCGGCTTCAAGTGGTTCTCAAAGACGTGGTTGATTTTCAGGGCGCATTTTATCGCTGACGTATTCTTCGTTTTGCCGATGAATACGCCCATTACCCGGTCGCCATCGAAGCTCCGGACCTCACCGTCCGACGCCCGGATTAGGCGGGATGCAAAGGCCAGGAAAGCCTTGCAAACACGCGCCGCCACTCGTCGGTCCCACATGGCTAAGGTCGTTGAGTCGGCGAGATCGGCGTAGAGCATCGTAGCGGCGATCTTCACGCCTCCCCCGGATAAGGCCACATTCTCGGTCGACGGCACGACCTCCCCGTCCCTGACGTCCCAAGATGCCGACAGGACGTCGCTGATGTCGCCTTCGAGATCGTCCAACAGTGCCATGATCGCTCACCTGAGGCCGAACGACGGGGAATGCAGCAGGGCGACCGACGCGAGGAATCCCACCCACGGCGCGATTGCGAGCATGGTCAGGACGAAGGCCCGTTTGAGATAGTCGAACTTCAGTTTCAGTATCGCGGAGTTTCGCCAGATCTGCCCGGCTGCGTCGCGGGTATGGCCTTCGTCGGCCCGCGAGAGAAATGCATCGGCAAAATCAAGCTCGGTCCGGCCCGCGATTTCCCGGAAATAGATCAGCGAGTTTGCCCCTCCTTTCAGGTGTGGGAACACGCACCAATAGATATGAAAAAGGCTCGTCACGGTGAGCACAAGGAACGCAGCGCCGAACGCTGTGACGTACACACTGTGCAGGTCTTCGCGACCCAGGTTCACGGCGCCGTATCCCAGCAGACCGACGTCGAGCGCGAACAGGAACGAGGCCTTCGCTTCAACCCGGGGGAAGAAGCCGAGGACCCGATCCAGTTGTTTCTCGGCGCGGGCTCCGGTCTCGCTTGCGCTGCTCATTTCCGACTTCCCCGAAGTTCGTGTTCCGCACCCGGAACAAGGGCCAGGCTGATTTGATAAAGCTCTTTGGGTGTTCGTCATTCGTTCAAGGCTGGACTTCACACCAAAAGCAGCCAAAATACAATATGTTGTGGGTATATGCTGAAGTTAATGCTCTATCTTGCAATTGGCACTTAAACGGTGCATCTAGGCATGCTACGGCGAACCTACTGATTCGCCACTTGCAGTTGCGAAGATTGGTGTCCTCCTCGCGTTTTCGGTGTGGACGGTACCTCGAACAAAGCGTGAATATCCATCCGTCTGAGGAGTTATCCCGTGAGCAATTCCTGGAAGTATGAACGAGCCAAAGACGCAATCGATAAGCGGCTGGCGGAGGTCGAGGATGTCGAGATCGTCGATTACAAGCGCGACGTGTCGCTGGAATCGATTCCGACCAACAAGGCGTACCGCGTGGACGCCGTCCATATGTACGCGGACATCCTGAACCTCTCCGACATTTTGGCGACCACCGAGACCGAAGGCGAACGGTGCCACAAGCGGGCCCTGCGGTTCTTGAACCAGCACTACCGGGCTGTTCATCGGGTTCTCAATCGATGCGATGCCCGCAGGGTCGACTTCCATAATCAGCGCCTTCACGCGCTCGTCGCGAAGCCGTATGGCACCGACGAGGAGAAAAAGCGGGTCACCCGCGGGGTCGCGATCGGCAAGCTCATCATCGACGTTCTCGCCGAGACCGGCGACGACGATGATGACATCCCGAATGCGAAGGTGCGCGTCGGCATCGACACCGGCCTGGCGCTCGCCGTGAACAACGGGCGTAACGGAAACCGAGAGCCCCTCTTCCTTGGCAGCCCGGCCAACTATGCCGCCAAGCTCGCCTCGAACTGGAACGCCCAGGGTATTTTCCTGACCAACGGCGCCCGCAAGGTCGCCGGTTTGAAGGAAGTGGCCGACGGTACCGAGGGAACGTCCCCTCTGACCAACGAGGAGATCAAGGAATGCCAGGACCACGCCAAGCTTGATGTCTCGAAGGACGAGATCGTCAAGGAATGGCGCGACGATAACGAAAAGAATCCGATCGGGTCGTTCGAATTTTCGCGACCGACCCCTCCCCTCAGGAACCTGGACATTTCGGCGCTGACGCCTGGCAACTCGCGCCGCATGGAGGCTACCTCATTCTACGCCGACATCGACGGCTTCACGAAGTACGTCGCCGAGCACATCAAGGACCACGCCGAAGATGTCGTCCGCTGTTTCCACGTCATTCGATCTGAATTGGACCGTGTGCTGTCGTCGGATTTCGGCGGACGCCGCATTCGCTTCGTCGGCGATTGCATCCATGGGCTGCTGATGGAGGGGACGGCGTATGCAACGGACGACGAGGAGACAGTCTCCACCTCAACGCTGTGCGCGGGCGCGCTGCGCAGCAGCTTTGACCTCGCGCTCGAACGGCTGAAAGCGAACGATATCGATCCGGGAGGGCTTGGTCTTGCCATCGGTTACGAGTTTGGACCGATGACCGTCACGAGGCTCGGAATGCAGGGTGACCGTGTCAGGTGTTCCGTCAGCCGCGGTGTCATCGCTTCCGAAAGCGAACAATGCCGCTGCGCAGGCACGGAAACCGCCATTGGCCAGGCTGCATACGATGCCGGAACAAGTGCCGTGCGAAAGCTGTTCGGAAAGACCCGGAAAATCAAGGATCTGACCTATGACGTCGCTTTGGAAGCGATGACTGCGGACGGGGACAAAGTCGCAAAGGCAGCGACGATCGCGGCCTATGCGGTTCCTGCCCCCGCAATGGCTCGCGCCGTGGTGCAGCCGTTCCGCCCGTACTCAGATCGGATCAAATGACGCCTGGACCGCTGAGCATTCTCCGCGATACGGCGGCGACGCATTTTGCGTTGCCCGTCGACGTTGCAAACGACTACACGACGTTCGACGTCAGCCCTCCCCTGCCGTCGGGCGCGCCCGCGCCGACCTACCGGCTGCGGGTTGACGCCAGCGGCGAGTACGTCACGGTTCGCGAATTGACTCCCACTCTGCTTCCGGAATTTTGTCCGGAACGGCACATCAACTTCAACGGAGCATTCTGTCTTTACTGGGCGGAGGTTGAACCGTCGTCGATTTCCAATGTCGAAGGTGCCGCCATTTGGTGGATGAAGGTTCTCACGTTTCTTCGACGCCAACAGAGCGCTGCAACGCTCCGGCAATGGCCCGGCAAGTCTGATGCGCGTGCGCATGGTCCGGAGGCGGCAACGCAACAGGCTATCGCGGAACGGTCCGCGGATATTCTCGGCACTCGCTTTCGGGGGTTTCTTTCCGACTCTCGATTGACTTCCGTGCGGAAGCTGTCGGCTGGCGAACCGAGGCTTCGACTGCTGCTCGACGGTCAACGCTTGGTTTCCGTGCGGGAACGTACCCGCCAATTGATGACCAAGAGATCGCGGTGCAAATGCGACAACGCCGATCGACTTCGTCTGCCGATATGCGGTTGCGGCGACCATGAGGCCGCGTTGAGAAATATCACGCTGGCTCTCGAACGTTGGGGAAAGGCCGAGCGCGACTTCTTTCGGGAGTATGCCGCGAGCGGTCGGAAGTGTTGTGGGACCATGGACGGTTGTCCGCTTGCTGCGTGAGGGTTTGATTGTGATCAATAGATTTCAAGGCGATCGGGGCCGCGCCCTGCTAATCGAAGAGTTGGGCAAGGCGAGGATCAGTTCCGGCATTGCCGGGCTACCAGAGGCGCTCGCCGAGGCCGGCGAGTTGCATGCTGTTGAAACCGGACGCACGCTCATCGAGCAGAACGAAACTGACAACGACATCTTCTTCATCGTTGCGGGCGTATTCGGTGTTTTTGTCAACGGTAAAGAGGTCGCGAAACGAACGGCCGGCGATTGCATCGGTGAAATGGCGACAGTATCGCCCATTCAAAAACGGGCTGCGTCCGTAGTCGCCGACGAGGATGGCGTCGTCCTGAAGATCTCGGAGGAAGCATTTTCCGGAATCGCGGCGCGATTTGCGGATGTATGGCGGCGGATCGCCCAAGACGTTTCGCGGCGACTGGAACAACGAAACCTGTTGATCAGAAAACCCCATGACAAGGTCCGCGTCTTCGTCATTTCGTCGGCAGAGGCCCTCCCCGTCGCCAGGGCAATCGAAAATGCGTTCGCCTACGACCCGTTTGCGACAATAGTCTGGGCTCAGGGAGTGTTTCGGGTCACGAACTACACGCTGGAGTCGTTGGAAAACGAACTTGAGAAATGCGATTTCGCGGTCGCAATCGCTCATCCGGACGACCAGACACACATGCGCGACGAGGATTGGCCGACACCCCGGGACAACGTGATTTTTGAACTGGGCTTCTTCATGGGACGGCTCGGTCGAAGCCGCGCCATTTTGATGGAACCGCGCGGTGAGCGGCTCAAGCTGCCCAGCGATCTCGCCGGCATCACTACGATCCGGTATCGCTTCGACAAGACCGAGCCGGCAGCAAGCATGGCGCCGGCCTGCAACGAATTGCGTGAACACATCACGCGCCTCGGCAGAAACATTTGAACCAGAGGTGCCATTTGCGTGCGGCCCCTGCCGGCCACCGCCAACCCTGTCCGGGTCGCTGGTACTCGCATGGGTGTCGTTCTTGCGTTTCTGACCGTGAAAGTTGGCGCCATCATCATCGCCGCCGCTGCCGTCCTTGGGACGAAAACTCTTCTGCGACGCCCCAAGCTTCGATCAGCGTTCCGTCCACCGAAAAATGCTCGTCCGACAGCAGCGGCTTGACCTGTGGATGGTTCAGAAGCTTGGTCATGAACTTCGTGAAGACCTCGCCGTTCTGCAGTCGCTACCGGACCCAATTTGACCTAACGCAACGTTCGCTCGTGCGATTTCCAGCAAACTCTCCGCGACAACCGGAAGGTGGACATGCGCTCGGATCTCGCAAGACAATACGGACAGGAAAGGCTGCCACGCTACACCAGCTACCCCTCGGCTCCGCACTTCGCCTCGTCAATAGGCGAATCCGAATATCGACGGTGGCTTAAGTCAATCCCGGTCCAGCACCCTGCCTCGATCTACCTGCACGTTCCCTTTTGCCGATCGATGTGCTGGTATTGCGGTTGCCACACTTCCGTGACAAGGCGCGACGATCCCATTGAGATCTACGCATCGGGTTTGCGTACCGAGGCGGATTTGGTGGCCGAGGCTATCGGCCAGCGACTCCCGATCTCCCATATCCATTTCGGCGGCGGAACGCCAACGATCATGACGCCCGAGACGTTTGCCGATCTCGTCGGCGCTTTGCGCTACTCATACTTCGTTCTGCCCGATGCGGAAATCGCCGTTGAGATTGATCCGCGCACGCTGACCGAGCCGATGACCAAAGCTCTGGGCTATTGCGGCGTCAACCGCGCCAGCCTTGGCGTCCAGAGCTTCGATCCGGCAGTCCAGCGCGCCATCAACCGCTTGCAGAGCTTCGAACAGACGGTCCTATGCGTCGAACGGTTGCGCCGGGCGGACGTGTGCCGGCTGAATTTCGACCTCCTCTACGGCCTGCCGCTACAGACAGTGGAATCATGCCTGGACACCGTGGCCAAGTGCATCGAACTGCGTCCGAACCGCTTCTCGGTGTTCGGCTATGCGCACATCCCCTCGTTCAAGAAACACCAGCGCAAGATCGCGGAAGACGCCTTGCCCGACAGCATCGAGCGGCATCTGCAGTCGGAAGCCATTGCCGAAGCGCTGGTCGATGCCGGCTACGAGCGCATCGGGTTCGACCACTTCGCTTTGCCTGACGACAAGCTTGCCGCCGCGAAGCGGGAGGGCAGGCTCCGCCGTAATTTCCAGGGATACACCGACGATTCCACCGACACACTTATCGGCCTCGGGGCCAGCGCCATCGGTCGCCTGCCTCAGGGATTCGTGCAAAACGTCGTTGCGACGCGCGACTACCTGGAGCGCATCGCAGAAAATCGGCTCGCTACCACCAGAGGATACTCGTTCACTGGGGACGACCGTTTTCGGGCAGACATCATCGAGCGGATCATGTGCGACATGGCCGTCGATCTGCCCCGGATCGCACAGCTTCACGGCTGCGATGCGAAGTCGGCGATCATCGATCGGTCGCGGCTGGACCGCCTCGTCGCCGATGGGGCCGTGAGGATGGACGAGGAGCGTATCTCAGTCAGCGAAGGGGCGGAATTTCTGGTCCGGAGCCTCGCTTCGGCGTTTGACGCCCATCTCGCGCGGTCAACGGCCACTCACAGCCGTGCCGTCTGAGACACCCCAACAGGCGTACCGAATCTGGGTGCTGTTCGTCGAATCGGCCTCCGTTCGGTCGTCCCCGCCGGACGGTACCTGCGATCTGCGAGTATGGCGTCAGTCGATATTTCGCGAACGGCCGAGATATCTTCGATTTAACGTCAAGTCGCAGGCACCTCTCGCCGCCGGATTTCAATAGACGTTCACAACTACCACGCATCGATGTCCGTACTGTTACGAGGGTTGTCCTTTCGGTCGCTCTGGAAGCAATTGACGCTTCTGCGTTGTTATTTGCGCTGGCTCAAATACCGCTCCACCAAATAATGCTTATTGAGAGTCATTAAGACGAGCGACCCACTCTCCCTTGAGTTGTCTCGATACTCAGAGGCCCGGACGATTCTATGCCGGGCCCTTTTTTTGATATGAAAAGTTCGCAGGAGCGTCGACCGGCCGCCACACGAGTTGACGATACAAAACCCGGCACGACAGCCGGCGAATCTGGACGTTACCGCCGACCGCCTGTTCGCCCTGCTGTTTGGTAGCCGGTTTGATTTGCAGTCGCCAAATTTGATTCAAATCAACATAAGCACAGTCTGTTCGGACGACCGACCTCATGAACGACGAACAATCAATGGAAACGATCTTGCGCCGCATCAGGAAGCGATACGAGGAGGAGAGCATACAAGAACAAGATGGGGAGCCAGAATCGACGCGATCCCCCATCGAGCCATCGACCGATCGAGGCACTCGGACTCAGCAAAGCTGCGGACTCAACAAGGAAGTGGCGCGTCCTTAGTTGCGCTCTCATTCATTTCGAGATCTTTGCCGTTAACGTACCTCCTGTGACAGAAGCGCTCGATATGCCTCGCGTGTAGTCTTGAAGTGCTCGAACGGAAACTTGATCGGCACACCTTCCATCGCAGCGGCCAACATCTCGAGGTGGGATTCCCAGCCCGCGCACGCGCGAGCAATATCTTCATTATCCGGAATCCTTAGCGTCAACGAGAGTCGTGCGCCGCCATCGTCGGGGAGGACCTCCCATCGGAGGGGACGCTGAGGCTCGCCCGGGCCGCTCCATGAATATTCAATCAATCGAGGGGGATTTACATCAGTCACGACGCTCGCCACGTTCGTTCCACTCTCAGGAAAACTAAGCTTCGCTGGGCCACCCTTGCTCAATGAGATTTCGCCGGGCGCAAGCCACTGCGGCAACAGGCTCGGATCCGTAAGCATCTTCCAGACGGCAGCCTGATCATGGCCGATCGTCCGTTGTATTCGAGCCTCAAAATAATTGGCGATGCGCCTTATCGTACCTAGCTCGACTTCGTCCAGAGGCATCGTTTCACTCCTATAGAATGCGAGAGGCAACCTACATCCAGCATTGCTGATAAGATTTGATCCATCGCAAGCAGCGCCATCCTACAGCGGTGTCTTTTTGCGCTGGAAGCGCACGCTTCTCGCAGGCTCGCCGCTCGCACGTTCGAGAAGCGCCTGAAAAGAAAAGATTTCTGCGCGTGTCGCGCTCCAACGGAAGCCTCCTTGAGCGGCAACTTCAGTGATAAATTTTGCGAAATCCTGGGCAATTTGACCGCTCGGCGCAACGACGATTCCGTCTACCGCGGCCCTTGCTTCCATCCGACCGGAACCCTCAGGAGTGGGGCGGCGATACCGAATCGGATCGGTGTCGCCGATGGCAGGACGGATCAGCATGGGTGCGCGGCGCGAGATTACGGCGGCGGTAGACCGCTATCGATCAGCATGGCGGGCAGATAAACGGCGCGAAGACGAGGGAGAATTCGAGCATTCCCGTCGCGAATGATTAGAACGAGCACACCCGCTCAATTTCGAGACTAAATAGTCGCATTTGCGGGCACTTCGGACTCTAGCTCGCCCACGCTCGCGCCAAGGCCGTCGGAGAGCGAATCTCTACGGCGTCGGCGAAAATGGTCCAATCATGGACGCGCTTCTGCCGACAAAAATCTGCCTCCGCACGCCGAGCGGCATCGGTTAGCGACGCTGCTTCAAGCGAAATGGTCGCCTGGCAAGTCCGGTGTTCGTGCCCCGTGTCGTCACACACCATTTTAATGAAGCTCACGTCAAAGGAAGGCATGATGTTGTCCCTTCTAATCTAACGCTTAGGATTGAAATGGATCGGTATTTCGGTTGTCAAACCGCAGTGATTTAGCCGCACTTTGACACTATCTGCAGCCAAGTTGTTTGACGCAAAACAACTAGCCGGTCAAAACGTCGTAAAAACTGACGCGTCTGAAGCGTCGTGCGCTGTCCATCCCCAATCTCAACGATATCTGTCACGCTGACGACACCAGCCGAAAAGGCGACGCTTGGTCCGAAAGCACTTGTGAGGTGCGTCAGACATCCCGAAGTCGTCGAACGGTAGGACCGCTGGCGTTTCGCACGAACCTGCCCTGAAGTTGCTGCCGCGCAAAGATATCCGTCCTGGATTCACCGATGTTCGCTGAACCGCAGCGCTGAGCTCAGTTTCGAGCGGACCTGCAGCTCAAGCTCTGGAGAGAACGCCATGGTCCTGATCTCGAAGATAACCGCCGCCGCGTTGCTCAGCCTGGTGCTGGCCGCCCCGGCGCGCGCTGACGATATCGCCGCCGGCAACCTCGTCGTCGCTCAGGCTTGGAGCCGAGCTTCGCCGGGCGGCGCGCAGGTCGCAGCAGGTTATTTTACGGTCGAAAATCGAGGTTCCGTACCCGAGCGGCTTCTTTCCGGAACGACCGAGGTGGCCAAGAAAGTGGAAATTCACGAAATGGCAATTGCAGGCGGCATCATGACGATGCGTCCAATGGAGGGAGGCCTCATCATCGAACCCGGCAAGACCGTCAAATTCGCTCCCGGGGGCCGCCATCTGATGTTCGTCGGTCTCACCGCCCCGCTGCAGGAAGGCGAGCAGGTTCCGGTCCTGCTCTCGTTCGAATTGGCCGGGCGGGTCGCCGTACCGTTCGCCGTCCAAGGCATCGGCGCGTCCGGACCGAAGCCAATCAAGGACGTCGAGATGCCTCGGCCCGCAGCGCCTGCCACGGCGACCGCGAGCGATCCCGACGAACCGTTCTTCACGCACTTCTGCAATCCGAAAGCGATGGCGAACATCACCGTATCGCCAGGCCGGGCGGGGCCAATCGAGATCGCCATCCAATTGGAGGACGGAGACGAGCGACCGCTGACGACCGCCGCCGGTGTGTCCGTTACCCTCGCCAGTCCCGACAGAGGGGTAGCGCCCGTAAAAGCGTTGGCCGAACACGCAGGCGGCGACAAGTGGATCGTCAGGATGGATGCCAAGGAACCCGGCCGATGGTCGTTGGCACTCGCCATCGATCTCTCCGCGACGGACCGGGTCAACATCGAAGCTCCCATTCTCATCAGGTAGCGCGGAGATCGACGATGATCGGAGCAAAGCTTTCCCGTTGGACGATGTCGTATTTCGCAGCGGCGCTCGTTTCGCTGCTCGCCGGCGAAGTCCTGATGGCGTGCGGGTTCGGCTTTCCGGCCGCGCCCGTCGCAGCCCCCGACACGCTCGCGCTCGTCCACCTGATCACCGTCGGCTGGCTCAGCGTCGCGATGTCTGGCGCTCTCATCCAGTTCGTGCCGGTGCTCACGGCCGCGACGCTTTACAGCGAACGGACGCCGCCGTTCGCATTGGCCCTGCTGGTGGCCGGTCTCGCATCGCTGGTCGCTGGCTTCCTGCAACTCGGAGGTCGCGTCAATTCCGGATTGCCGCTTCTGACCCTAGCGGCCATAGCTCTTGGAGGCGGCTTCGCGCTCATCGTCTGGAATCTGGCGATGACGCTGTGGAAGGCTCGTCCTTTGCCGCCGACGGCTCGGTTCGTTGCGCTGGGGTTGGCATGCGCCGGCGCCACGGTCCTTCTCGGGATGGCGTTTGCGATCGTACTCGACGGCGGACCGGGAAGTCCGGCGTTCGTGGCGGTCGCACTGCCGATCCATGTCGTCGCCGGGCTGGGCGGCTGGCTGACGATCACGGCGGCCGGAGTGAGCTATCGCCTGCTTTCGATGTTCATGCTCGCCCCCGACGTCGATCGCGCCCGTGCCACGACGACACTTCGCTGGGGCGCCGCAGCGGTTTCCCTAACGATCGCCGGCGGTCTCGCCGCGGTCGCCTTGCATTTGCCGCTTGAGCCAGTGCTCGCGATCTCGTTGGTCATCGGATTGTTGGCGGTGGCGCTTTACGGCCGGGACATCCTGACCATGTATCGCACTCGCAAGCGCAAGGCGCTGGAACTGAACGGCCGCATGGCCGCCGTCGCGGTGGCTAACCTCGCAATAAGTGCGGCTCTGAGCGCCGGCTTGGCGCTCGCCGGCAAGCTTGCCGACGGCGCCGGCGCCATCGTGTTCCTGCTCGCTTTCGGTTGGTTGTCGGGTCTGACGCTGGCGAAGTTGTACAAGATCGTGGCCTTTCTGACCTGGCTCGAATGCTTCGGCCCCGTGCTCGGAAAGATGCCGACGCCCCGTGTTCAAGACCTTGTCTCGGAAGCTTCCGCCGGCCGGTGGTTCGTCGCCTTCTTTGCCGCCGTATGGTTCGCGACGGGAGCGTTGCTGATCGAAAGCGGCCTGGGATTCCGGATCGGCGCGGCCGGCATGACCTTGGCCACCTGGGCGATCATCGCGGAACTGATCAAGACCCGCCGGCTGGCCCGCCTGCCGCGCGGAGCAAATCCGATGGCGGCGCCGCATCTTCTGTATTCGTCCGCAGGAACACCGTGAAAGAGGAGAGAAGAATGACGATATCGTTTGTCAATGTCGACGTTAGACCGGTGTTGAGAGCCGGCGGCGAGCCGTTCAGCCTGATCATGGAAGCGCTCGAAACCCTCGAGCCCGGCCAGGGGCTGCGGCTGTTCGCGACGTTCAAGCCGTTTCCGCTGTTCGGCGTCATGCAGCAGCGAGGCTTCTCGCACGAAGCCATCGAGCTCGACGGCGGCGAATGGGAGATCCTGTTTCGCCCGGTCGCGTCGATCAAAGAGGCGTCGCCGTCTGAGGATGTCGCGGACGACGTGGCCTGGCCAAGCCCCGCCATCGAACTCGACAATCGGGACCTCGATCCGCCGGAGCCCATGGTGCGGATCCTGCAGGCGGTCGAGACGGTGAAGACCGGCGAGGTGGTGTCGGCGTTGCTGTCGAGAGAACCGATGTTCCTTTTCCCTGAGCTCGCCAAGCGCGGCCATCAGTGGCATGGGGCGTTCGATGCGGCCGGAACGACCTATCGGATCCGGATTCGCGCGGGGACACCAAAGGGACGGGCCGCATGACGGCCCTCTCCGCCGAGCGGATCCGGGACGCGCTACGCTCCGTGATCGATCCTGAGCTCGGCTACAACATCGTCGATCTTGGCTTCGTGTACGATGTCGCGATCGGAGACGGCGGCATCGTCACGATCACGATGACCACGACGACGCGGGGCTGTCCGGCGACAGGCTACCTGAAGGAAGGCGCCGCGAACGCCGCATGGAGTGTGCCCGAGGTTGAGTTCGTGGACGTGAAATTGACGTTCGAGCCAGAATGGACTCCCGACAAGATGAGCCGGCAGGCGAAGGCGGATCTGGGCTTTGCCGACACCCACTGAAGACGTCCCCGGCCGGAATTTGCCGAAGCTCGTGATCGAGCTCGCGATGCGGCTGGGCGCGTCGGGGACGGCAACTCCGTCGAGATAACGCAAATCGGAGAAATGCGCAGCGGACCGAGCTCATCCTGGATGACGTTCGCGGCCCGCCAGCAAATCTGTCTCCGACAGACGGATTTCGAGTGGCGCGCGTCCACCGGGCCATTCGGCAGCGTGTCAATCGTGGACGCGTTGCGCGCAGACCGGAAGGTGTCGGAAATCCGGGTGTTGAGATGGCTGCGTGTGGCTGGCGCACCTCCGGACAATCATTCCGTCCTGAAGGGACAGGTCCTGCGTTACCTCGCGGAGTTGGCCTGGGCGCCTGACGCAATGCTCCAGAACAGGAGTGTAGAGTGGAGCACCGAAGGGAACGCGCTGAAGGCTGCAATTATCTGCGGCGGCAAACGATACGCCATAGAAATCACACTCGACGATGAGGGGCGCATCGGATCCGTTTTCGCTAGACACTTGGGCCGCTGGCTGCCGTTCAAGGCCGAGGTCGAGTGGGTGCTTCACGGCCAATCCGTGACGGTCTGGCGCGGCCAAATCAAGAGTTGGCAAATGACGCGAGCGGAGTTTGGTGCCGTAATCGACATGCGCTCGTTCCCGGCGCCGTTACCCGCTCTGCACTGTTGACGTGCGTTTCTCCGCGTTCAATTCGAGTTCGCGAAACAGCGATTGGATATGGCCGATGATCCGATCGGCACGACCTGGCTCAAGGAGATTGTAGAGGACCGCACGAAAGTAAGGCTTGAGGATTCGACCCGTGATGCCTCGATCGGCACACATTAGATCCAAGAGGTTCTGCTCAAGTGGCGACAAGCCCTCGCCCGTCGTAGCTGGATCTAGGATGCGGCGAAGCGAATGCTCAAGGCTCGGCCAATTTGCGCGCGAGATGTGCGTTAGAACGTTGTTGAGATGAGGGTGCGCGCGAAAGGCGCAACACATCCCGAACGCCAGTTCACGAATCGAAGGCTCCGGGCGCAGCTTGCCGTCGAGAGGCTCGCTCTTTTCGGCGCAAGTCTCGCCGATGACCACGGCCGGCGTGGCCTGCAGTTCCGTTCGTCGATCTAGTCGGGCCAAAATGGTCATTGGTTGATTTCCAAACTCAAAGAGGGCGCGCCTGAAAATGGCGACATTCATGTCTGCGCGATCAGGCGGCAGATGTTGCGTTTTCTACCTTGGCGATCCTGACCCGCCAGACATCGGGTCCTTCCTCCAAATACAGCCACTTGCATGCCTCGCCGAACCGCAGTTCGAGCTGGTACCGCAGCGGCTTTGGCGGGTGGTCAGCAATCAACTGGAGCGAGGCGTCGGGGGACAATTGCTCGACGAGTCGGTGGATGATCTGGTGGCGGAATCTCGGATCGATGTCCCGCACGTCGATGACGCGTTCGGCTGCGCTTGAAGTTTCGGGCATTCGACTGTCCTTGTGGTTGGAGATTATTGGAAATCAAGATCTGCGGGGCGACCAAAATGCCACCGAATATGCCGCCGCGAAGCCGAGGAATGCGATACTCCATGAGGCGCCGGCGACCGCGAGCAGCGTAAAAGCATGGTCCGGCTCAAGAGCGGCACAGACCCGCGCCAAGGCTGCGATGATCACGGCGGCATAGACGCCTTGCGTCGTGATGGAGGCATGAAGCTCCTGCCCGGTGTGGCCCAGAGTAGCCCTGCTCATGACCGCGAGCGTCATGGTACCGATGGCGCCGCCGGTCCAGGCATGGACCCCGGCCCCCGGGACGACGAGATCGAAGGCGCTCAAGGCCGCCAGAAGGAAGCCGAGCGGAACGAACGCGTACGCGATGTGCAGGACCAGCACCAGCCGGTCGGCGAATGTCCGATATCCTGTCCAGCGCGACAGACGGACAACGTGCAGAATGGCGCATGCGGCCAGAACCGCGCCCGTCGTGCGATCGAACGGCCGAGCCGCCCAGAGCGCCAGGCCGAACGCGCTAAAGGCCAAGGTAATCACATCGAAGCGTCCGAACGGCGTCGGCAGCCGTCCCGGGCCCCTCTTCGCCAGCCAGTTGCGGGTGAAACTCGGGATGATCCGTCCGCCGATGAGCGTGATCAGCAAGATCACCACGGCGATGCCGACGCGCGTCGAGTATTCGGCCACCCCGGTGAGGTGCGCCTCGATGTGGAAGGCCAGATTGCCCGCGGCGAGCAGGCTGACGATGATGACGACATTCAGATTGCCCCATTTTCGGCCGGCGACGATCTCGCGCGCTGCGGCGGCTGCGAGCAGAACGAGGAAGGCGCCGTCGATCGCCATCGCCGCCGCCCAGCCCAGCCATGCCGAAAGACAGACGGCAAGACGCCCGGCGACCCAGACAGAGAACAGGACGCCGAGCGGCCGGCCCTGCAGCGGCAGCCGACCGGTCCAGTTTGGCACCGCCGTCAGGAGAAACCCGGCGACCACGGCGGCGATGTAGCCGAACAGCATCTCATGAACGTGCCAGTCGCGCGGGGCGAAAGCGCTGGATATCTCGATCTGTCCATAGAACGCCGGCAACCAGACCAGGATGGCCACGGCCGCGTAGACGGCCCCGAAGAAGAAAAACGGCCGAAAACCGTACGAAAAGAGCGCTGGTCCCTGGTAATTCCTCAGGCGGGGTATCGACATGGCTTGGCCTCGTTCGGTCGGCTTTGTGACGGTGGATTTCTACCAACCAACCGCCGTCGGCTCTTTGTCGAAGCGCAACTTGGCGGAGACACGGCGGGTTGCGTGTACGGCGTCTCGTCGAACCGGAGAGCCGTGGGGAGCAATGTGGCTGCCGACCCGGTAGGGAAGCCCACCACGCACGGCGCCACCATTCCTCGGGACTCTCCGCCGACGACGGGCGCACCCGATATCCGCTTGCGTGGGTGTGCCCGGGGCCCATCGAATTGGGCGCAAAAAGGAACGGAGCGGCCGAGAGCCGCTCCGTTCCCCTCCCTCCTCCGCAACGTTGAACTACTTTGACGCGGTCTTGTTGGCGGCGAGCTTGTTGAACAAGGTCGCAAATGCCTGCTTCGCCTTGCCAGACTGAGGCACGGCCTTGGCCTGGTCCGCGTTCGTAGGACTGCCAACGACCACCATCGCGACCATTCCCATGCCGTAGTGGGGCGCGCACTTTACGCCGTAGACGCCTTCCTGATCGAACTTGACGGCGACGTCTTCCCCATTCCTGCCGACGAACGGCGCCGCCCCCTCAGGCAGCATGCCCTTCACGGTCTCGGCATTGTGTCCCTTGTCGGTCGCAATGAATTTGACGGTGTCTCCGGGCGCGATCTTCACGAAGGCCGGCTCGAACACCATCACGCCTTCCGCGCCCCTGTTCAGCAACTTCAGCTCCACTTCGGCGGCTTGGACGCCCGCCCCTGCGAGAAAACTCGCGGCAACCGCGGCCATCACCAGATATTTTCGCATCTCGATCTCCCGTTTTGGCTCCATCCGGAACTCAAGGCGGCCTCGGTACTCCGACGGCCGGGGGACCTCTTTGCGGCAGCGCAACTTCGACGGTGAATGCTTTGCGATCGGTTGCCGCTTGCGGCTCCGGAGCCTATGGTCCCGATGTCGACCCCCCGTTGGGAACTCTCGCGAATGGCCTCCCTCGACCGATCGATCGTCACGAATATTCCGGTGTTCGCCGGCCTCTCCGCCGACGATCTCGACGAAATCCTCCACGAAGCCCGCTCGTCGCGGTATCCGAAGGATTCCAGCGTGTTCGAGCAGGGTGCCGATGCCCTGGCGTTCTTCGTTCTGCTGCACGGTCACCTGAGGGTCGAGAAGACCACGCCGCAAGGACAGCAGGTCGTGGTGCGCTACGTCTCGGCCGGCGAACTGTTCGGCGTGGCGCAGGCGATGGGGCTCAAGAATTATCCGGCCACGGCCACGGCCGCCGTCGATAGCGTGGCGCTGTCGTGGCCGTCATCGTCCTGGTCGAGGCTGATCGGAAAATTCCCGAGCCTGGCGGCCGGGGCACTCCAGACCGTCGGCAACCGGCTGCAGGACACGCAGGCCCGGGTCATGGAAATGTCCAGCGAACAGGTCGAACGACGGGTCGCCCACGCGCTGCTGCGGCTCGCCAAGCAGGCGGGTCGCAAGGTCGAACAGGGCGTCGAGATCGACTTTCCGATCAGCCGCCAGGACGTCGCCGAGATGACCGGGACCACGCTGCACACCGTCAGCCGCATCCTCAGCGCGTGGGAGCAGCAGGGCCTCGTCGAGGGCGGCCGGCAGCGCATCGTGCTGCGCGACCCCCACAAGCTGTTCGGCCTGGCCGAAGGCCATGGCAATGATGACGGTTCGTCACCCGGCATGCGCGGTCGCTGAGCAGGACCGAATGTTGGTCGTTGCCGCCGGGGTCATGGTCAAGAATCGCGTTCCCCCAACCGGCGAGCTTTTCGATTTGCCCCCCTAAGCGAGTTTTTCTCCAGTTGCCCGTCGAGCAACTAGCAGGTTTGAACCCAAGCGCCCCTTATTGCTGCTCCGTTTGCGGAAGAGCAAAGAACGGGTTCTCGCGCCGCCGTAATGCTTCGACGTCACGAACAACGGAGGTGAAGATGCGACTGTTTGAACGTCTGCGCGGGAAGCTCGGTTTTGAGCCGGCCCTAATCGATGCCGTCCCCAAGCCCAGTCTAAACCAGGCCGCCGCCGCGGCGACGCTCCTGGTGCTCGAGTCGCCCGAAGGCATGTGCTGCGGACACTGCTCGGGTAAAGCGGAAGGACATTCTGCGGAAAAATCCGCCGCCTAGACCGGCAAGTTCACCAACCCGCCGGAGAAGGATCTCGAGACCTGGTTCATCCGCGGTGGCTCCGCGGGAGCGGCGCTCTACACGTTCCGCGAACCCGGCATCTATGCCTACGTCAACCACAACCTGATCGAGGCCGTCGAACTCGGAGCCACCGCGCACATCAAGGTGGAGGGCAAGTGGAACGACGACCTGATGAAGCAGGTTTCGCCTCCCGGTCCGTGTTTCCTCCCGGCAAGTCCAGCGCCGCCGAACCCACCTGGTCGTCGAAGACGAGAAGGTGCCGGCGCTGAACAGGATGGTCGAGCTTGCCATCTCCAAGCTTGCCGTGAGTTTCTGAACGGCAGTCCCCAACTTCAACAAGAGGCGAAATATCCATGAACGCGAACGCACGTATGCTCACCGAACGACGTGTCCCGGCCGGGACGACGCACTTGCGTGACTATTCGGTGGACGAGATCCTGGCGAATTCATGGGACAAGAAGCTCGCAAAGGATCTCGCCGGGGAGATCGAAGCATGCACGGGTGATAAGCGCGATACGATCGAGGAGATGCGCCGCTTCCTTGCCGTGAAGGGCTATCGGGAACTACTGGAGCGACTTAAGGCCGCACGCGCCGGCAAAGCGGGCGACGAAGCTCTCGATGCCGTGGCGCACGCGCTGCGCGGCTATGCCCTGGACCGGCCCGCCCTCTCCGCCGCGGCGTTCCGCAGCGCGGCCGCGGATTGCTGCGAATGGCGAGAAGCCCACGAAGAGCTCCACTCGTTCATGATGGAGACGTTCGCCGACTGCGGCCTGGTCGAACAAGGGGCCGAAGAGGCATTGAACATGCTCAGAAGCCTGGTCCGCGGTTTCGTCCTGAACGAAATGATGCACTCCCTGCTCGGGGTCTATTCGTACGACGATTCCTTCGACAACGCCGTTCGAGTGTTCATGGCGGGGCTCCCCGCCCTGAGCCATTTGCGATCGACCCGTCCCACGATCTAGACTAAGCGCAACCGCCGTCGCACTCCGACGCGGACGAGGTTGAAGCAGAGTTAGTTCACGGTTTTCCGGCTCTTCTGGCGAAGTCGGCCTTCACCAGCAATTCGTGAGCAATTACGTGAGCAAGCCGCTCCGGCGCCATTCGATCCAGCTCCGTAATCCGCTCCTCTTCCCCGACGACCACGACAAGCTGGTCGCCAACGACACGATATCCGCACCGATGCCGTTGGCCATCGTAGACGTATTCGAACGGCACGATCTGGTTGTCCACGATTAGTCCCGCCCCAGGCCTAATACTCGGCTGAATGCCATCCCATCGCCGCAACCGCCGCTTTGCGAAATATCATGCCAAGTAGCATGCCGACCAAGCGCTTGGCCCGGTCCGCACACTCAAGGGTCGGTTACTTCTTCTTCCCGTCGGCATCGTACTGTTTGAGGAAGGCGATCAGATCGTTGGTCTTCTGCTCGTCCTTCAGACCCGCGTAGATCATCTTCGTGCCCGGTACCTTCGCCTTTGGATCCTTGATGTATTCGCGGAACGTCGCTTCATCCCATGTGATACCGGAATCCTTGTTGGCGGCCGAGTACGAGTAGCCCGGCACGCTGCCGGCCTTGCGACCGATGACCCCGTTGAGGACGGGACCGACACCGTTCTTGGCAGTTTCGCCGATCTGATGGCATGTCTTGCAGACGCCAAAGACCTTTTCGCCGGCCGCAGCGTCTTGCGCGTTCGCATTCCCGACGCCCAAGACCGTCAAAAGCGTGACAATAGCAATTCCTCGCATATTCGTTCCTCTTCTCATCTTTCCAAGGGGGGACACCGATAGTCGTGTTTCGGTCGGGGATGCTTCAAGTGCCACATACGATCGAAGCTCCGTTCGAATCGATGATGCGCGCCTGCACGTTCGGCCGAACGGCGACGATATTCGCCACCTGCGGGATGGCCATTAGACTAAAGGCGGTCGAGAGCGCGTCCGCCTCCGTTGCCGTCGGAGCGATCACGCTGACCGTTCGATAGAGTGCCGGGCTGAGGCCCGTCTTCGGGTCGAAAAGATGGGTAAACCGGCCGGCGGGATCAAACCGGAATCCGGCGCCCGCAGTGGTGGCGACGGCCCGATCGACGAGATCGATCGCTTGCGTGGTCGCGCCGGGCCTATCCGGGTCGGCAAGTCCCACGCGCCACGGCCCGCCTTCGGGTCGGGGCCCGATCGTGCGGATCTCGCCCATGTCCACTAGCGTCGTCGAAAAACCCGCCGCCCGTAGTTTTTCGACGACGCGGTCGGTCGCGTATCCCTGCGCTATGCCGTTCAAGGTGATCGCGGCGCCGCGATGCGCCAAGGCGATGCGGTCGGTCCCTACCCGCAGCCCGCTGCGGCCGACCCTCGAAAGAGCTTCGGCGAGCATTTCCCGCGACGGGCCATCCGGATCCGGATGCGCCGAGGAAAAATGATCCGCATGGAGCCGCCACAACGGTTGGACGGTCGGATCGAATGCGCCGTCAGTCAGGTCGGCAAAGGACAGCGCGGCCCGCAGCAGCGCCACCATGTCGGGACCCGGCGAAACCAGGATGCCGGTGCGGTTGAGCTCGCAGATCGCGGAGTCGGTGCGATACAGGCTGAATTGCTGCTCCAGCCCACGCACGTCGAGGAGACAGCTCTTGACGAGGCGTTCGGCCTCGGCGCGATTGGGATGATGGATCTCCATCGAGACCTGCGCTCCCAGCGCCGAACCATGCCATCGGACAGCCTCGTCCGCCCGCGCGAAGCGGGTGCCGCTTACGAATGCCGAACCGAGCGCGGTTGCCGTGATCGCAATCATCCGCCGCCGCGTGATGTTAAAATTCTGCATCATCCAGGTCCCTTCAGTTCGCCACGCTCATGGTCGGCGGGTTCGCCGGCCGTGTCGCTACCCAGCACGTAGGCGCCGGGGATTTCCGCGAACCCCACCACCCGACCGCCATTGGCCACTGCAAACCCATCGGCTGCGGCACGATTGCCGAAAGGCACCGCTTCCGCGGCGCCCATACCCCCCTGCTTCCGGCTTTCGATCACAAAGAAGGCCTTACGCGCGTCGATCCAGTTGGTCGCGCCGGGATCTTCCCAACTCGCAGCTTGAGCCATGTCGGAGACGTAGATCGCCCGGATATCGCGCGGTTGGTCCGGCATCAACGTGAAGGCAACCGTATCCCTGACGGAGGTGAACCAGAATGGGTCGATCCGCTTCGCCGTGATGATCTGACCCTTGGGTCCCGGATGTTCGAGCAGATTCATGCCGCAAAAGACGCCCATGGCGTCGCTGTTGAGCGCGACCGGCGGCGGCATCACGCCGTTGCCGGAATCCTGGTTGCAGCCGGTGAGAAGAAGCGCCGCCACGACCGCACAGAGGATCCGCAGGGTCATAATTCCCTCCGCGCGAAGAACGCCGTTGCCAATCCGAGCGGCGCTACGATCCAAGCCAACAGACCCAGCAACAGTGCGCCGACGCCGGTGGTCGCGGTACCGGACAGCCCGGCCATTCCTGAAAACTGGCTGACGTTGAAGCCGGTGAGATTGGTAAGCCGGTATAGATCGGTGGGATTGAGGAACAGCAGCCCTTCGAGAACAGGCGCGGAGATCACCCGGCCCTGATCGACGACCAGAACGCCAAGCAGCGCCATATCGAACACCAGCACCATCAGAAGCCATACACCGACCGAAAGGCCGGCTGCGGTGCCGCGGTCGCGGACCAGGCTGCTGATCAGATATCCTATCGCGACGAACACCGCCCCGAGCATGATCGACGTCCCGAGCATGGAGGCGAAGGCATACCAGCTTGCCGCAAGCACCGACGCACCGGTCACCGCAAGCGCCGCCGCCGCCGCGCCGTAACCGATGACCGTCGCGAAGGCGAGGATCAACACATGTCCGCAGAATTTTCCGAGGATGACCTGGCCGCGACCCACCGGATAGCTCAACAGCAGGATCATCGTTCCCCGTTCCATTTCCCCGACCACGGCATCGTGGGAAATCAGGAGCGCGATCAGCGGCAGCAGGAAGATCGTAAGGCTGGACAGGCTGACGACCACAACGTCGAGCGCGCCGGCGCCGACGTTGCCCGTAGGGGCACTGCCCAGAAACGCCAGCGACAATGCCAACGCTGCCAGCAGCAGCGTGGTCGCCAGCACCCAGCGATTCCGCAGACCTTCCTGGATTTCCTTGAAGCCGATGATCAGGATGGTCCTCACGCGGCCCTCCCCTGACTGTTGAGGAAGTGCGCGTACAAATCGTCGAGGGTCGGCGCCGCAATCTCGATGTTGGTGACACGTGGATCGCCGGAAGCGAGCCTCAGGAAGTCCATCTTTCGCAGATCGTCGGGGACGAGCACGATCCGGCCGCCCGGCACCGGCAAGGAATGTCCATTGATCCATGCCGGCGGCGGCTGGTCGATATCGCCAGCCAATTCGAACGAGACCCGGATCGGCAATCGCGAAATGGTCCTCAATTCCGCCAGCGTGCCCTGAGCGACGAGCACCCCTCGATTCATGATCAGCACGTGTTGGGCCCGATCCTCGAGTTCGTTGAGCGCATGCGAAGAGATCAGGACGGTCGCGCCATCGTCCCGAAGCTCGGCCAGGATTTCATAGAACGTCTGCCGCAACGCCGGATCCAATCCCGTGGTCGGCTCGTCCAGCAGCAGCAAACGTGGCTGTCCGAGCAACGCCTGGGCCAAACCCAATCGCTGCCGCATGCCTTTTGAATACGTGCCGACCCTGCGGTCGGCGGCATCGCTCAATCCAACGCGGTCGAGCAACGCCCAAGCCGAAGCTGGCTTGATCCGCTTCAGCCGCGCATAAAACGCCAGCGTTTCCCGTCCCGTCAGGGCGGCGTTGAACGCGACGTTCTCGGGCAGATAACCAAGCTGCCGGCGTGCTGAAAATTCGCCGGCCGCGGGATCCTGTCCCAACACACGAATCTCGCCGCGGTCGGCGTGAATCAAGCCCAGCATCAATTTGATCAACGTGGTCTTGCCGGCGCCATTATGGCCGACCAACGCGCTCAAGCGCCCAGGGACGAGATCGAACGAGACCTCGCGCAGCGCGCGGAGGTTTCGATAGCTCTTGTCGACATCGGTCACGGATACGGTCGCGGTCATCTGCGGCTCCGTTCGGGCGACGGTTTCGGCGGCGGCGCGATCAATGGATGGCTGTCGACGACGCCGCCGGGGTAGAGCGCCGGAAACTGGGCCTGGGCCCATCGAAGCACTTGAACCGCGGGGCTATTGATCAATACCTTCGCGGAGGGCGCAGTCCACAGCACGCGATCGACCAGGTCGTTGGGCCGGTAGGCGATGTCGGCAATGCCATCTCCATTCAGGTCGAATGCCGGATTGTCGCTCCAGTAATTGCCGCGCCCGCCCTTCGACCAATCGAGATCGCGCGTACCGACGTATTTGACCTGATTTCGGTTACCGACGAAGGCATTGCCAGTAATCTCGTTGCCTTCCGAGCCGGCCGTGAAGTGCACGCCTATGCCGCAGTGCTCGAACCAATTGTTACGAAACCGGTTGTGGTTGGTGTTGTAGATGAACACGCATTTTTCCGGCCCGCTGCGGACATCCCGCGCAGTCCGGGCATCAGGCACCATCCCCTTCTCGTCGCCCGGTCCCTCCTCGCGGCTGAGTGCAATGTTGTCCAGCGGTCCGCCGGTGACGCGGTTGCCATCGATCTCGGCGTAATTAGCGTAGTTGAATAGTATTCCGTAATCTCGATCCCGATCCGAGACATTGTTGCGGATCGCCAGCCGATTGGAATACATGATAGCGTAGCCGACCGTATTGCCGATGGAAACGTTGCCGCTGACTTCGCTGTCATTGGTGTACATATAGTGAACCGCGAACCGCACTCCTTCGAAACGATTGTTGATAAAGCGATCCTTGCGGCTGGTAATAGTGAAGATGCCGTCACGGCCATAGCGAAACGTGTTGTCGGCGATAGTGACGTCTGGCGCGTTCCAGAGCGAGACGCCGTTGCCGGTCTCGCTGCGGCGGCCTCCGCGAAGCCCCTCGATGATATTACGTTCGACGCGGGAGCCCGCCGCGCCGTGCACGTAGACACCGAAGAGATTTCCTTCCAGGCGGTTGTCTTCGATCACCGCACGCTCCGCGGTCTTGTCCAGAAAGATCCCCGAATTCATGGCCTCCAGATCGCGGCCGGATTCCCGGATGGTGATGCCGCGGATGGTGACATCAGGGGCGGTCACGGTGACAACATTGCCCGAGCCACCGCCACTGAGTATGGCGCCCGGCCGCCCGCTCAAGACGATGCGGCTACCGATCTTGACCGCGCCTTTGTAGTTTCCGGGCTCAAGCGTGACGACGTCGCCATCCTGCGCGCGGTCGAGCACAGCCTGAAGTGGCTGGCCCGGATCGGCCGCAAGCTCCGCCGCGCCGGCGAAGCCCGAAGCTCCGGCGGCGAGGATCGCCGCCGGAATGATGCGCAGAAGAAATGACACGTGACGTCCCCGTCTCAGACTGTCTTGGGTTCGACAAGCATGCGGCCCTTCATCTCCATATGCATGGCATGACAGAACCATGAGCAGTAGTACCAGTAGACGCCGGGTTTATCCGCCGAGAACGACACCGAGGCCGTCGCCATCGGCGCAACCTCCATCTGGATGCCGTAGTTCACGATGGAGAAGCCGTGCGTCAGGTCTTCCACAGCATCGATGTTGGTGACGTAGACGGTCACCTTGTCGCCCTGCTTGACCTGGAACTGCTCGAGGCCGAATGCCGGCGCGGTCGAGGTCATGTAGACACGGACGGTGTTGCCGTCGCGAATGACCTTCGAATCGGCCTCGAGATCGATTCCGTCAGCCTTCGCCTGCTTGACCGCGTCCGCAAACATCGGATCGGCTCGGTCCCAGATCGAGATCGGGTTGATTTTGGAGCGATGGACGATCGTCGCGTCGTGCGGCTCGGCAAAGCTCGGACCGTCGTGGATCAGGATCATCTTGTCTCCGGAAATGTCGATCAGCTGATCGTTTTCCGGCTTCAGCGGCCCGACATTAAGAAAACGGTCCTTTGAGAACTTGTTCAGCGAGATCAGCCATTTTCCGTCGGCTTCCTTGGTCTGCCCCATGGAACTGTGGTTGTGGCCGGGCTGATAGTGGACGTCGAGCTTCTGGATGATGGGATCGACCTTCTCCCCTTTGAAGGCCCGCTTGGCCAGATCGATATTCCACTTGCAGATCTGGCTGTCGAGGAACAAGGTTGTATAGGCGTTCCCCTTCCCATCGTACGCAGTATGGAGCGGCCCCAGGCCAACTTCGGGCTCGGCGACGACTACATCGCGCGGCTTGATCTTGTCGTCGAATAGCTGGTCGAATAGCCGGACGTCCATCACCGTGACCGTCGGCGACAGTTTTCCCGCCGCGACGATATGGATGCCGTCCGGCGCAGTGTTCATGCCGTGCGGATTGTTTGAGACCGGAACATAGCGCGTATAGATCGAGCCCTTTCGGCCATCGATGACCGGCACGCCGTTCATCTCCTTGAAGTCGCCCTTCTTGACCGCCTCTTCGATCCGCTTGAGGTTGAAGATGACAACCCAGTCCTGCTCATTGGCGGTCATTTCGGCCAGCGTGACGCCTTCCTCTGCGTTGTAGCAAGTCGAGAAAGCATATTTGCCCTGATAGTCCGCATCGACGTTGTCGAGATTGCCGCTGACGATGACTTGCCAGGCAACCTTCATGGAGTCGCCGTCGATCGCACTGAAGATCGAGCGGTACTGTTTCGGATCGTCGAGGATCTTGCCGTCGTTCGGCAGCGGCACGGCATCCTCGCCATTGGCGAAGACATAGCCGGTGCGCGGATATTTCTGAACGCGCAGGCCATGAACCGTATGCTGATTCGGCAGCTCGATGATCTTGTCGCACTTCATGACATCAAGGCGCACCCGTGCCACGCGGGTGTTGGCCTTGTCGTTCATGAAGACGTAGCGGCCGTCATAGGTTCCGTCAGTAAACGAGAGGTGCGGGTGATGCAGGTCGCCGTTCGTAAAGGTGCCGCCGCGGCTCTTGAGAAATTCGCGGGTCGCCGGCTGCAGCCCTTCGGTGAGCACCTTCAGGCTTTCGTTGGTCAGACCCCATCCCGTGGCGCTGCAGCGGTTGAACACGGGAACGCGCATCAGTTCGCGCATCGACGGGAGGCCGACGATGCGCATTTCGCCGCACTGGCCGCTCGAGAAGAAGACGTAGTATTCGTCGAGTTCGCCCGGCTTCACTTCGGTCTTCTGAACTGCGGGGCGAGCCGAAGGAGCCTTCGGCGCGGTCGTCTTGGTCTGCGCATCCGCCGCCGTCACCAGGCCGTTGCCGTTGGTCGATAGACCAACTCCTCCCGCAAGGCCCACGCCGGCGGCCGCCGCCGTCGTTCCAAGCAGGGTGCGTCGGCTGACGGACTTTCCGTTTTCGTTGTCGCTCATGTTAAGCCTCCTCGGCTTCAGGTTACAGGTGGAGTGATAGCTGCTGCCGGCGATGGACCAATTGGCTTTCCGCCGGCCGTGATGATGGTGTCCGGACCTTTGCCGCCGCGCATCGAGGGCGAGGACAGTGCCTGGCGCTTCTCGCGCTTCAGCCGCACCTGAATCATGTGCGGGCAGCGATGGTCGTCGAAATAGAGTTCCTGGCAGTGCATGCAGTAGATGCACTCGTTGACGTTGATGTGCCCCTCCGGATGAATCGCCTGCACGGGACATTCATTGGCGCAGCGCTGACAGGGCGAACCGCATTCCGGCCAGCGGCGCAGCCATTCGAACATGCGGACGCGCCCGGGGATCGCGAGTGCCGCCCCGAGCGGGCACATATAGCGGCAGAAGAACCGCTCGACGAACAATCCGGCGGAGAGCAACGTTAGGGCATAGATGACGAAAGGCCATTCGCGCGCGAACTTCAGAACGATCGCGGTTTTGAAGGGCTCGACTTCCGCAAGCTGCTCTGCGAACGCGGTCGAGTAGAGCGACATCCCGAACAGGCCAAGGAAGATGATGTACTTGATCGGCCATAGCCGCTCATGAAGGCCCCACGGCAACCGGTATTGCGGGATCTTCACCGCCTGGGCGAGGTTGTTGAGCAACTCCTGCAGTGCACCGAAAGGGCAGAGCCAGCCGCAGAACGGCCCCCGCCCCCAGAACAGCAACCCGGCGGCGATCGAGCACCAGAGCAGGAAGATCAGCGGCGCTGAAAGAAAGTATTCCCAACTGAAGCCGGTCAGCAGCGAATTGGCGAAGGTCAGGACGTTGACGACCGAAAGCTGGGCGTTCGCATACCATCCGAGCCAAACCAGGATGAACAGAAGGTAGGCGCGGCGGACCCACGTGTAGATCTTGGGGCGGCGGACCAACTGGTTCTGGAAGAAGAAGATCAGCGTCAACGCCCCGAGCGCGAACAGCGTCGTTCCGATCTTGACGACGTCGCCGCGCCAGATCTTCATCCACAGCGGCTCGTCGTCGCCGGCGAACGTTGCTGCGCGCTCGCCCGCCGCGGTCGTCGACGGTCCCGGATTTTTGGCCGCGGAAGTCTGCGGCGGGGACGCGGGCGACGGCTGCCGCACGGGGGAGACTGGCTCGCGCTTCATGTAGGATTCGGGCAACGCGTAGCCGAGATCGAAGGTCACCCAGGCCTTGTCTTTGCTGCCCACGACGCGCTGCACCAGCAGTTGCAGCACCCATGGTTCGGTCGGATCGAACGCGAACTCGGAAGGCACGACGAACAGCGCGATTTCCGGAAATTCTGGCGCGCCCTCCGCGGCCAGACTACCGAGCCGCGTGTGGTCGCGATCCCGGAACCGGATGCTGTTGGTCTCCTGGATCAGCTCGATCCGGTCGAAGATTCCGCCACGGACATAAGCGGCGCCCTTGAACGAATAGCGGCCGGTGCCGGCGACAACGAGCGCCTGCTGACCTGGCTTCAGCCTTCCGGCCAGCCGATCGTAGCCGTCGTCGCCGAGCAGACTGCGGCCGATGGTCGGCACCGCGACATCGGCGACGTACAGGTCGATGAAGGTATCGCCGGGCTCCCCTTCTTCCGGCCGGGCCGCTGCAGCCGCGTTACCGGATTTCTCGAAGGCCTGGTTGATGTCCGCGACGGAGAGGGTCAGCCGGCGAACGGAGCCGTCGCCGACCAGGCTTTCCCAGTCCCGAACCGTGCCGTTGCCAGGGTCAATGGTCTTTGCGACTTGCGACGCCGCCGCGGGGGCCGTGCCCTGACCGCCGAGTCTGCCGCTCCTGATCAGTCTTGCCGCGGAACGGACAATGCTGTCTCCCATCACCAGGACGGTCACCGTGGCTCCGCTGACGATATCGACCTGAGGCTCGGGCGCGGCGCCGCGGACGACACGGTCCATGTCGGCGCCGATCAATTTGTTGACGGCTTCTAGAATGCGTTTTTCCGGAATGCCCACCAGCACGATGGGCTCCTTGTGCTCGACCAGCCTGAGACCCGTCAGCACGCCCTTCGGGTCGATCCCGACCAATATTTGAATGGGCTTGCCCGAGTAGCCGGTCGCGTTGGCGAAGTCCGAATTCAGATAGACATAGCCAAGGAATTGGTCGTCCTTGTAGGCAGGGACAATCGCCGGATCGCCTTGCAGCGGTCCGAAACGATTGGCACCGGGAATCAATTCGCCCGGCTCGGCCTTAGTCAAGTATTCGCTCAGGCGACCGGCGGCGTGTGCATCGCCAGAGACACCGATCCAGCCGAACGCGGCCACAATCAACCCGAGCAGAACTGAAGTTTTAATGATTTTTCGCAAAGGCGCTGCTTTCATTTTGCAGAACGCCGTTGTCCTGGATCACGGCGTTAGTAACGATATATTCCGGTTGGTGTTTGACATAACGCAAACAAACGCGCGAAAGATCAAGGCAAGTTTTGTCGTCAGGCGGAACCTACGAATGCGCAGCGAACCATTGTTGGCTACAGAGCCGCCCGCTCCGGTCAGAAGCATCGCCGAACTTTGCGCGATTGCACTGAGTCAGGCGGAACAGGCTACAAGGCGATATGGCAAGCTTGCGACAGCCCGTGACGAAGCCTTCGAGCCTATCCGCTGCGTATTCGAGGTATTGAGTCAACGGGAAGAAAAACGCGCTGATTCTATTAGAGAAGCCTGCGTTGCGACGGTCGATCGGGAGCCCGATCAATCCGATTTGCGATGGACGCCGATCGACCTGGTCCCGGCCGAGGAGCTTTCCGATGTCGAGAACTCGCTTCTCTCCACTGCCTATGGAGCATGGGCTCTTGCGGTTCGGCACCGCACACGTGCCTTCATATTTTGGACATATATCGCGGCGCTCGCCGGAAATGCCGCCGTCCGCGAGGCGGCCGAGGATATGGCACGGGAGGCACTGCGCGACGGTAATCTCTTGCGCCGCGAACGCCGACTGGCGTGGCGGGCCGAGAGACGGAACATCCGGGTCGACGAATCATCCGAGACCAGCGAGATCTCGTCCGCTGCGCTGCTTGAGAGCCTTCTTCTGAAGGACATCTTTCGATGGTCACAAGATGCTCCAGCCTCACAGCGGAGCAACCTGCTGTCGCTGATCGGAAGCGATCCGTCGGCTTCGATCTCTCCAGATAACGAGATGGTCTTGCCGCACCCTGGTACCCTCGAAGACGTTAAGCGCCGCGCGCTTCGCCGCGCGGAGCAATTATCATCGATTTATCTGGATGAAGCCGATAGCGCGGTCGATCAGTCCCGGCTGGAACTGGCCCAACAACTCGCCGCCCGCTCCATCGCCAGACTGGCGGATCTGCGCGCGATGGCGTCGGCGCAGGGTGGTCCGGCGGGATAACAACCTCGTTGTTTGCGCTGCGACAACGACGTTTCCGTCGTCTCGGCCGACATGTTACCGATGATGCAGCAGTTCACCAACGACACAGCCGCCACAGAGATCACCATCGACGTCCGGCAGATCGAACGTCCGGCGCGCCATCCTCTGATCTTCGACAAGTTCGATCGGATTGGCCCCGACGAATCATTTTGCATCGTGAGCGATCACGACCCCCGTCCGTTGCGTTACATGTTCGACGTCAAATTTCCAGGGGGATTCTATTGGGAATACGTCGAGGAAGGCCCGGACGTCTGGCGCGTTCGTATCGGTCGCGCCGCAGAAGCGCCGACGCAATCATCATCTCGATTGCGCGCCGCGAGCCGATAACGCGCCGCGAACTGGACGGCCCGCACGGCCCGCTTGGGCGGAGCCGCGCATGGGCCTGGCTTGCGATAGGGCGGTCAGGTGGTTAGGAGTTCGAGCCGACATGCACCGAAGAGCAGTACCATGACCTTCGTCGTCACCGACAACTGCATCAAATGCAAGTACATGGATTGCGTGGAGGTTTGTCCGGTCGACTGCTTCTACGAAGGCGAGAACATGCTCGTCATCCATCCGGACGAATGCATCGACTGCGGCGTATGCGAACCGGAATGTCCGGCGGAAGCCATAGTCCCGGACACCGTAACAGGCTTGGGGAACTGGCTAAAACTGAACGCAGAGTTTGCGGAAAAATGGCCGAACATCACCGTCAAGCGCGATCCGCCCTCTGACGCCAAGGAATTCGACGGCATCGCGAACAAGCTCGATCAGCATTTCTCGCCGAATCCGGGCCAAGGCGATTGAGCTTCTTCGCGGTAAGGCTTCCTCAACTCGTTCATCGCTTCGCATCGTGTGCCAAACGTCCGGTCGCTTCCCAGATCACCCAAATAATCGGCTCGCTCGCTTGAAATTCCTAGGCTACACTCGATAGCGCCATGCCGGTGGGGAGCCGTCGATCGGTGAAAGCAGCCAACAGACGAGCTAATTCGTCCGGATCGCTCGGGCGATCCGCAACAGCAACACGATCGAAACATTGCCTTTCCCGGCCTCGATCTGGGCGATGTAGCGCTCGGAAACACCGGATCGGCTCGCTTCCGGTGGGCATCAGCGCTTCCTGCGTCACGTTCATCTTTTGAGACGGATGATCGCAGAACGGAGAAGGTCGCTCTTTGAGCAACCGCAAACAGGACGCAAAACCTCCAAGGCTCCGACAATTCGCGGCTAGGCGGTGATACGTCGCGGGCCTCACGCCAGCGACGAGTTGCCGCGCCGATCAACTCAGCGCCTTCCTTATGCCTACATCGAGCGGCCGAAGATCGACACATCGTTGTCGGACAGACTATTCCTCAAGTCGACCGCCTCCCAATAGGTGGTAGGCGCCGGAATTCCGGCCCGTCTTTCGATCTTCAGATCGGGATTGGGGAACGTCAGTCTGGCATCCCTGTCATTGTCTTCAAGAAAAGCATGCGTGGTTGCCCAGAGGTCGATGGTCTCGTCCAGGTTCGATGACGCAATTGCATTCGTGATGCGCTGAGCCTCGATGAAGGCCCTGACAAGAGGAGCGGCCGTGAACTTCGGCGCCGCAACAAGCGCTTTGATGCCGTTGATGTAGTCCTCGCGGAATACTGACGGGATCACGATCCGGCACTGGCCTGCTCCGACGAGCTCCTTTGTCATCATGATGCGCGAGGTTCGCCCGTTCCCGTCGTTGAAGGGATGGACCAGAACCAGAAGTGTGTGGACGAAGATGCCGCGTGCCAAAGGATCCGAGAGACTCTGCAGCGTTTCGTAACCTTCCTTCAGGGTGCCATGGACATGCTCTGGCAGCACGAATTGAGTATGCCCCGCCGAGTTCGGCTCGGTCTTGAAGTTGCCAGGATCCTTTTCCGGACGGCCGTCGAGAAGCATTCGGTTGCGCTCTTTGATCTCGTCCACGAACTCTGCGATGGAGCTGGCCATGGACATGCCCTTCACCATCGTGGAGACCTGCCTGAACGTCTGGACGATGTCGCGTCCATCCGCGGGCCTGCCATCGGGCTCCTCGTTCTCGAAGACGATGCGCCGAGCCTTGTCGACGGAAAACCTAGTCCCCTCGATGTAGTTCGTGAAGTAGGCCTCGATGAACGACACGCAAGCGCGCACGTCAGGCGCGGCGTGAGGGTCGGGCCGATCCGGCAGCGCTCCTCTGTTGAGGACGACGGCGAGCGCCTTGAGCCGCTCCATGCAATCCGGATCGAAAGGCGCGGGGCGCCGTTGCCGCGCGGCGACCTTTTCATGGACGAGTTTGACTTGCCGCGTTCCCAGAAACGTACCGATCAGATCGTCCAGTATCTTCAGCTCGGCCGCCGCATCGAGCGCGCCGGCGATGCGGTGGGCGCGCTGGCGGATAGCCTTCAGGCCGTCTTCGTGTTCGGTCTTGAGGAGTCTCTCGATCTCCGCCTCGACGCCCTCGCGCCCTACGTTGCGGCTGGGTCCATCGCGCTCGCGCGAAGGCTTCAGATTTTCGAGGAGATTGCGGGAGGGGCTTGGGATGTACGTACCGAGGTAGGCGACGTCGCCCTCGATCGGTCCTGGCCCGGGAAACGAGCGGACTTCGAGACCGGGAATGGAAAATCGCTTACGCGCCTTGCCGTCGCTGTGGGTGCAGAAGATCCAGCCGGGATAGCGAGGGCGGCCGTCCTGACCGCGGTCGCGCCACGGGTTGACCGACATTCCGGTCCTTCCGGTAAGGACGGCGCTGGGGACCATCTTGGCGAGGATCGGGGCCCAGTGGGCGTAAGCGAATTCTTCGACGTTGCGTCCCTCAAGTTTACCGTAGATTCCGTCCGCGATTTTGGTGAGAAGGCCAGCTTCGGCCTCTCGCTGTATCGCCCTGTCGCGGGCGCGGTCGCCGGAGATGAATTGAATTTCGTCGGACATGGCAACATAAGCCCTTCGCGGAGCAATCGATTTGTCGCATTAGACGACATAATACCCGGTTTTGTCGCAAATTCCAACTTAAGACTTCAAGGTATTTTCGTAGTGATTTGCGGCCGAGGCAACATAAGAACGCCTATCGTAGGGAAACTGTCGCCTAAAACGACATAAGTCTAAGATTTGTCGCAATAGCCAACTTAATCCACCCGTGCGCCGGTTCCGATAGTTGCGCACGAACGCGATGATGATCATCGGCAGCAGCAGCATGATGCATCGCGTGCACCTTGGCGCTTGTCGCTGCCGAGATCCTTAATTCCCGGTTTCTACGCTTCCGTGATGCCCAATCCTCGCCCCCGATCTGACTCGACAGGGCCAACACCGCACGCTATAAGGAACATACCAAGAACATGCGCAGCGCGGTTGCACGGCGGCCGCTTTGCATCTCAAGTGACGTCGGCGAATTCCCGTGAGGGCTGCCGGTCCGGCCGCTCTCCCGCTGCTCCATTTTTGTGTTGCGTTCGGTGCTTGCCATGACCTTGTTCCGCCATCTGCACGACGACGCGTTCCTGGTGTTTTCCCGGGATCATAAGCATCTCTACGCAGCGTGCCTGCTCGACCTGCATGAGCGGTACTTCACCGGCGCCCCGGCCTTTCCGACACCGCAGCAGGTGGTCCACGCCATCTACGACGTTATGCGCGCCAACCCTTCGCTCTGGAACGAGGTCGACGATTTCGGCGCGCTGCCGGAGGTGATCTCGGCTGGTCGGCGGCGCATCCGCCGGGCGGACGTCACGGCCGGATCCGAAAAAGGCGACAAGGCGCTCGTCCTCGCACGCCAATTATACTCGCGCCTGGTCGCGTGGGGCTGGCTCGAGGAGGAGGAGTACGGGCTGCGGGTGACGGTGGACATGGCGATGGGACCGCTGCTCGTAATCCAGCGGCTGGCGAGCCTCAACAGGGATCTGTCGCAAAGATTCGGCGGCCTCATCGTCCAGATCCGCCTCAATCTCGAGGCGGTCGAAAAGCTCACGCCCGACGTGACGGACCGCAAGCAGCGCGAGGCCGCGCTCGCCGTCCGCGAGGCGCGCAACCAGGCCGACCAGTTCACCAAGAGCCTGCGCGCGATCCTGTCCGATCTGAAGCGGATCAGACGGACCGTCATGGAGTCCAAGACGGTCGGAGATCGCCTGGAAGCCTTCTTCGAGGAATTCGTCGATCAGCTCCTGCTCAAGGATTTCGAGTCCATCCTCACCGTCAACCACCCCTACCGCTTCCGCGACGCCATCGTCGATCTCGCCCGCAGGATCTCCTACACGCCGGAGACCATGCAGGTTCTGGCGGAGGAATACGCCGCGGCCAGCATGGCAACCGACGTCGAGGACGGCCGCATGGCCGCGACCGACGACCTGCTCGCGATCGAGAACATCTTCGATCAGATCGGCGAGATGTTCGATCGGATCGAAACCTTCCGGCGACAGCTGGAGGCCCGCGTCCGCAACACGATCAAGTACGCCGAGCGCGGCACGCAGGGCCTCGTCGGCCGCGCCGGCGATCTGGTCCGTCGGCTCGACGCCTTGCTGCGGGACGGACGTCACGACGGGGCCACGGTCGAATGGAGCGTCGAGCCGCTGCGCTCGCCCTGGTCGGAGCACCACCAGGCGCCCACTCGGCAGCCCCGCCGGCCGGTCGAGGCCAGGGAGCTCGCGGCGCCGCCGTCGGATCCGCTCTACGAACTGCGCAAGCAGCTGCGGCTCCAGTATATCTCGCGCATCGCGCCGCAGCCGGAGGACGTGAGGCTCTTCCTGGAGGGGCAGGTGCCCCCGTTCGGGACCAAGGAAGCGAGGTTCATGGAAATCAGAACGGTCGACGATTTCCTGGCGTTCGATACGGCGCGCCGCTACGCGCTCACCGGCGACGTGCCGCCGCAGGTCGCCTTCGGCTTCGATCTCGAGCCGGTCCCCGAGACGCCACCCCACGATAGCGAATGGCTCAGATGCGCGAACTTCGTCGTCCGGCGCACGGGCGGGGTTAGCAAAATGAGGGCGCATGCTTAGCGAGTTCGAGAACATCGAGCGGTCCGCCGGCGCCGACAAGGCCGCCGACCTGCGCAAGGCGCTGCACTTCCTGCTGCGCCGCCAGTTCGTCTTCGCGGGCGACCCCCGCACCGGGTCCGTCTACAACACGATCATGGACGGCCGCTTCCGCGATGTGGTCGACGGCTTCTTCGACAGCTGCGGCTACCGCATGCATCGCGATCCGGAAGCCCAGTGGGCCGGAATCCTGGCGATGGACGAGGATGTGCCCCTCCCCCGCATGCGCCTCGACGAGACCATCGTGACGCTTGTGCTGGCGGCTCACTGGCAGGAAGAGGTCAACGTGGGCGCCGTGGAGGACAGGGCCGTCGTCGTCACCACGCTGAATGCGCTTCACGACCGCTATCGCGACATGGTGCAGCCCAACGGCGGAAGCACCATCGGCATCAACCGATTCCGGGAAATCCTGAAGGAAGCAGCGCAGCGGAGCCTGGTCGAGATCGGCGACTTCGACAACGAGCAGCAGGACTGTGAGATCCGGATCAGACCGATGATCAAGCTGATCAGCGGCGGCGACGCGCTCCAGCGGCTCGAGCGGTACGCCCGCAGCGAGGAAGCCCGGTCGTCGCAACCCGCAGGGGACGAAGCATGATGGAATTGCGTCACCTGGCGATGGTGAACTGGCACCTGTTCGACGTCGCTGACATTCCGGTCGCCGGCCACATCGGCGTGCTCGGCGAAAACCGGTCGGGTAAATCCACCATTCTCGACATGGCGCAAGTCGTGCTCACAGGCGGCAACCGGCGCTTTCTGCGCCTGAACGCGGTTGCGGGCGACTCCGGAAAGTCCCGCAGCGGCTCCAAGCGCAGCGTCGTCGACTACTGCCTGGGCACCCTTGGCGAGGACCAGCGGCGCCGCGACGAGGCGCGCACCTATGTCGCGCTCGGCTTTGAGGACACGGACGGAATCCGGCCGCCCGTCACGATCGGCATGGCGCTCGAGGCGCGAAAATCGGACAGCAAGGAAACCGTGCTCGCGCTGTTCGTTGCGGTCGGCGCCATCCTGACCTCGCAGGTGTTCATCGAGCAGCGCGGCACCGGGCAATATCCCGCGCAGTGGGAGGATGCCCGCGACCGGATCATCGCAGCCGTCGGCGAGCACAATTTCGTCAATCACCGCGACAAGGCAGGCGACTACGTCCGCGAATACATGCGTCACCTGCTGCCGCATGCGCCCTACGGCGAGCAGAACGCGAGCGCGCTGCAGAAGTCCATCGTGAACGCGATGACGCTCGACCACAACCAGACCGCCACGCAGTTCGTACGGACCTACATCCTGGAAGACAGCCCGATCGGGATCAAGGAACTGCGCGAGTCGATCCAGACCTACCGCAACATCAGCGACACCATCCGGAAGATGCGCCTCAAGCTGGAGGCGCTGAAGGAGCTGCAGGCGATCCTCGCGACGCTCGAAGAGGCGCTGGAGACCAAGTTCCGGGAGCAGTGGATCGCCAAGCGCGCCGAGTGGCTTGCCGCCCGCGCGACGAACCGCGATTTCAGGAGCAAGCTGCGGCTCGCGGGCGAGCAACGCGATGCGGCGTCCGCCGAACTCTCTTTCCTCAACGAAGACATCAAGGCGATCGAAAAGGAGATGGAGCGGCTTATCGAGGCCATCGCCGAGCACGATGCCAAGAGCGGCAGGAAATCGCTGCATCAGAGCGCCTCGGTGGCCGACCAGGCCGCGCAGCGAGCCGCAGCAGACTTCAACGCGCGGCTCGACACCGTCCGGCGCCTGCACCCCCTCCGTTTCATGCGCGGGCGTGGTTTCGACGATTTCATCCCCGCGGTGGAGCGGCTGCTCGCAGCGGCTGGGAGTGCGACCGTCGCCTCCGCTTCCGAAGAGCTCGCCGCGGCCGAGACCGGTGTCACGGTCTCGGGGGAGCAATGGCTCTCGAAGATCGACGAGGCACGCCAGGAAATCATCGCGCGGGCGGCGAAACTGCGCGCGCAGCGCGACGAGCTGCTCGATCGGGTGCGGCAGCATGCCGCGGGCGGGGCGCGGGCCTATCTCGAACCGGATACCGAACTCCTTTGCCAACGCCTCCGGCAAAAAGGGATGGCGCCCCGGGTGCTGTGCGAACTGATCGAGGTCGCCTCGCCCGAATGGAGGGGAGCCGCCGAGGCGCTTCTCGGCCGCGACAGGGAAGCCGTATTCGTCGACCGGACGGACATCGCAGCCGCGACGAGCCTGTTCAAGGAAGGCCGCAGGGAATTCCGGCGCGCTTCGCTGGTCAGCCTCAATAAGCTCGAGCAGTTCCGGACGCCGCCCGTCGCCGGCACGTTTCCGACGATCTTCCGCACCCAGGACGTCGACGCGATGTCGTTCATCATGCGGCGGTACGGCTCGGTCCGTCTTGCGGAGACGCTCGACCAGTTCAACCGGCCGGGCCGCGCGATCATGAAGGACGGCCTCTACGACGACGGCCTGGTCAGGACCCATCGGTGGATCGATCCCTCGCAACACAAGATCGGAAAGTCCGCCCAGGCGAACGCGCTCCGCGCGCTGCGGGAGCAGGCGGAGGATCTCGAAAAATCGCTGGCCGACGCCGCCAAGGAAGCGGGCGTCGCGGACGCGGCCTTCATGGCGCTGAAGGCCCTTTTTGCCGCGCCCGCCGGCGACCTGAAGGCCTGTGCTGCCGCCTACAACTCGGCCCAGATCGAGAGGGCCGACGCGCAAGCCAAGCTATCGGCGCTGGATAGCGCCGGAGACGGCGGCCTTCGCGATAAGAAGAGCGCGCAGCAGCAACTGAAGAACGTGAGGCTCGCCGAACGGCAGACGCAGCAGGACGCCTTCAACAAGCACGATGGCGAGGTGAGATCGGCGAAGGGCAGACTCGGCGACGGCGAGAACGTGCCGGGCTCCGACCTCAACACGAAGATCGCGTGGTCGATCTTCGTGAAGAACCTGCCGCTCTACGCGGCGGCGAAAGGCCGGACCGCCTACCGGGCCCGCCTTGACGCCCGCTCGCATAAGAACGAAGCCGAGAAGCACCGCGCCATCGCCGAGAAGGCCGTCAAGGACGCCGATACCGCAGACGGCGAGCGTGGGCGCATCGAGCGCCGGGTGCGCGAATTTCTTGACGGGTACTTCGAGGATTTCGGCGTCAGCTCCCAGATCGGAATCGAAAGCGAGCCGCTCGGTGAAGTGAAGCCCTGGATGCAGCAGTTGATCGACGACATCGAGTCCAACGAACTGCGACAGTACGAACGGCAGGCGCGCGAAGCAGCCGAAAAGGCAGCGACCCTGCTGCGCGGCGAGTTCATCAACGCGCTGACCTCACGGATCGGCAAGATGGAGCGCGAACTGCAGTCGCTGAACCGCAGCCTGCACGCGCACCCATTCCACAACGAGCGCTACTCCTTCCACCGCACGCAGATGGTCGAATTCCAGCCGATCCTGAAGATCATCGAGATCGGCAAGACCTCTCCGGAGGCGCTGGACATGCTGTTCCGCGGCGACGTGCCGGACGACTTCCCGCACAAGGACACGATCCTGGCGCTGGAAGCGCTGCTGGAAGATCCGGAGAAGGACTTCGCGGAGTTTGAGGACTACCGGAACTTCTACACTTTCGAGATCCACATGGAGGACGTCGTGACGGGTCGGGGGACCCGATGGGAACAGCGGCGCGGCACCGGATCCGGCGCCGAGCAGCAGGTCCCGATCTACGTCGCCATCGGAGCCTCGCTGGCCGCAGTCTACGGCAGCGCGGAGCGGCGCGCAGGCAAGCCGGCCGGCTTCGCTCTGGCCATGTTCGACGAAGCCTTCTCGAAGATGGACGGCCGAAACCAGCGTCAGATGATGGCCTTCTACAAGAACCTCGGACTGCAGTTCGTGATCGCCGCCCCGTTCGAAAAGCGGGTCGCTGTGCTCGAACACATGGACACCATCGTCGAGGTCGACCGGATCGGCGAACAGTCGAGGGCGACGGTGGTGGCGCTCAAGGAGAAGGCCAAGCGCGAGCTCATGGCGATTGATCCCGACCTGATATCGGATGCCGATCTCGCCGGCCGCCTGGCCGCCGAATAGCCATGCCGCGCCTGTTCACGGACGCAAAGGAGCTCTTGGGCGATCTGCTGGACCGTTTCGAGACCGGCACGGCAAGCCCGATCGGATATCCCGATTACGGCGCATTCACTTCCGTGGTGGCCGCGGATGCCTTCCTGAAGGAGATCGCACGCGCCGAGGAGATCGGCGCGATCAGCGTCGGCCGGGGGCGCGGCGCGAAGCGCGACCAGATCGTCCACGTCAGGATGGCGGCGCCAGAGATTCTCTATCGGTATCTCGACCGCAGTCCGGCATCGCAGATCGCGGAACATGCCGGCGCACGGCTCGTCGCCGACCTTGCGCTACACCCTCGCCTGATGGAAGCCGCAGCGGGGATCTCCGCCACATGGAGCCGCGCGAAAACCTGGAACGCGTTCGCTCCGGCGGAAGCCGACAGACTACGCGACGCCTTCGTGCTCGCGCAGGCCATCCTCGACGGCAAACACCTGGACGTGGACTACCGGACCTTCTCCCGGAGAACCGTCGGCGACAGCAAGACGCTCGAACGGCTAGAGGGTGCTGTCGTCCGCCTTATCAACGGCATCGTCGACCTCCCTCCCGGTGCCAAACCACGCGAGGCGCTGCGCGCGATCGGATTGGAGCGGTTCGCGCCCCCACTCCTCGTCGCCGGGCGCGTCGATCTCGACGGCGCGGACCTGTCTGCGGTCTCTCCGCTGTATCTCGGACTTTCGCCCAAGGAAGCGGACCGCATCCGCTTCCGGGAACCGCCGGCCTACATGCTCACGATTGAAAACTTCGCGAGCTTCAACAGGCATATCATCGAGGCCGACCCAGCCCGCGTCGGGATCACGATCTACGTCGGCGGCTACCCCTCGCTCGGAACCCAGGAAGCGCTGCGGACCCTCGCCGGCGCGGTGCCGCTGGACACTCCGATCTTTCACTGGTCGGACATCGATCCGGACGGGACGTGGATATTCCACACGATCGAGCGCGCCATCGGGCGTAGCATCCGCCCGCATCTCATGAGTGCGGAAATCGCCGAAAAGTTCGGCAAGGTGCCATCGATCAAAACGACCCCTGCGCGCTGTCCACCGGACTCCGGGATTTCGGGCTTGGCCGCCTATCTGTCGGCGGAGGGCGCCAAGACGCTCGAGCAGGAAGAGCTCGATCCCAGCCTGCCCGAACTTTCCCGCGCGTAAAACCTCGGCGGCCACTGCGACTGATGCACTCTCGTCGGCAGAGAGCCTGGCCAGAGCGTCTTGTGGCCAAATCCGAGGAAATGGGGGCGTCTTGGGCGCCCCGGCTCGATCTAAAGCTTCCCTACCGACCGCCGACTGCATCGTCCGCGTTGGTCGATGAGGGCCGCCCGAGCGCCTGAGCGCACTTTGAAGCCCGACTAACGGCCTAATTCAGTTCGCTTTCTTGCCCCTAGGTTCGATAATATGCATATTTATAGATAAATTTGCATATTGTTACTTGCGCTGCCTGTTGGGATCGGCTACTTCTCCGCGCACATTGAACTGCATATTTGCATGGAGCGTGAAATGGCTGGTTTCTCGAAAGAGCAGATGCTCGACGAACTGCGGACGATCTTCCTCTTTGAGGCCGATCACGTCCTGATCAGTTCCGGGTCGGCGAAGGCGGAAGCGTTCATCGGTTTTCCGCCGGGAGATAAGGGCGAGTACGTCCACGAAGCGCCCTCGAAGGTGGATCTATCGCTGTTTGCGGACATTACGGCTTCCTTCGAGCGGGCTTACGAATTCGCCTTCAACCGCAGCCGGCTGAACACGTTCGGCGAAGAGGAAGTCCAGGACCTGCAAGCCTTCATGGAGGGCACTCCGCGCATCGGCGGCATTTCCTCTGCTGGTGAGCAGCACCGCTTCATGACTCCCGAGGGCTATTGCCGGATGGTCGCGGACGCCGCCTTCGCCAGGTGGAAGCTCGAGTGGGCGGGCGACGACTCGGCAACCTTCACCACGCGCGAATTGGCGCTGCTTGCCAACATGAGCGAAGGCGCCGTACGCATGGCGATCTCGGACAAGAGCGAAGGCCGCCTGAAGGCCGTCCCTGGTTCAAAGCCGGTCGCGGTCGAATTCGACGAAGCCAAACGTTGGCTGTCCGGACGGCGAGGCTTCATTCCATGGCCGGAGCTCGCCATCGACGACCGTTTCCTCGCGCGCGCGATCAGGGACGCCGAGACGCCCAAGGTGCTTTCCCGCCTGGTGCATCAGGTCGCAGGATTCGAATCGGCCGACAAGCTCGCGGGGAAGTTGGGCTGGAAGGATGCAGAAGTGCAACCTTGGCTCGATGGTACGTTCGTGTTCGACGCCGAACGCGCCTGTGAGATCGCCAAGGCCCTGCAGCTGGACGTCCCGATGTTTGTCGGCAAGGCGCTCGAGGTGACGCTGCGCTCCGCCGAGGGAGGCGGCTCATGAACGCCCTGGCAACGACCGATCTGCCTCTGACCGTTCACTCAAGGGCGCGCCTGCAGCAGCGCGCGATCCCTCCGCTCGTCGTCGACCTGCTCATGCAATTCGGATCGGCGTCGCGCGCCAACGGCGCAGAGCGGCTGATGTTCGACAAGTCGGCCAAGAAGCGGCTGCGTCACCACCTGGGTGGCGATCGCGGGCTTAAGGTCGTGGAGCGCTGGCTCAATGTTTATGCGGTCGTCGGCGACAACGGATTCGTCGTCACCGCCGCGCATAAGCGAGAGCGCTTTCGGCGCTGCTGATACGTTCACAATCGAGAATTTTCTTGGGGGAAATGAAATGGATAACCTAGCTCTCGCCGACGCATTCAGGGATGCGCTAGTTAACTACCGCAAGGGCGGCGCCCCGCTGACCGTCGATTCCGACGACAGATACTCGCTCGAATATGTGCCGTTCGAGCATGTCAACGCTGAGGCCAAACTTGTGATCGTGGGGATCACGCCCGGGCCCATCCAGCGCGACGAAGCGTGCGAGGAAGCGGGCGGCCTGTTGAGGCGCGGTTTGCCGGACGGTGAGATCCTTCGCAGGGTCAAGAAGTTTGCGGCGTTCGGCGGCCCGGTCATGCGCCCCAATCTTGAACGCATGATCGATGCCTTGGGCATCATGGACCTGGTGGGGGGCGGGCACGCGGCGGAGCTTTGGGAGGGACGGTCTCATCTTCTTCACGCAACGTCGGTCGTGCCTCATGCGGCCTTCGACAAGGGAAAACCCTTCGCGGGGTCATTCGAGGAAGTCCAGCGTGTCGAGGTGTTGCGGCGCAGTTTCGAGCGCGACTTCCTTCCCACGCTGCGTCATCTTCGGCGCGACGCCTATTTCATCGGACTAGGCCCGACCCCCGCCGCGGCGCTCTCGCTCGCTGCGAGCAAGGGACTAATCGATCGAAGCAGGATCCTGGGCTGGCTCGCGCATCCGTCGAAGAGCGGCGGCAGCCAGGTTTCGATCTATCTCGGCGAAAAGAATGTAGCGGAGCTTAAGGAACGCGATCCTGTCCGATACAGGGCCGACGCGCTCGTAGCCGCGGCTGCCGCCTTGCGCGGCCGCATAAATGCGGCGACTCCGGACGGATGTATGACGGCACTCGCGAATCCAACTAACGACGTGTTGACGGCAAATCCCTGAATCCTGCATCAGAAGTCGTCGCCGTACGTGCTCCCTGCACGTCCTTGGCTAATGGTGGTGGATACCAGAATGAGAATCGCGTGGCTCGCAATCATGGCAACGATAATAGGCTTCAGCTGCTGCGACGCGAACGCGGCATCGGAGAAGGCGAGACGAGTTCCCGCGACGGAACTCGAAAAGAATGCCGTCGCCTATAAGGGCCAGCGCATCTCTCTCGACGAGGTGAGCTGCGCATACGTCCAAGGCGTGTACGCGTGTTTTCATCGGACCGCCAAGCTGATCGTGATCGCACCCGCCAGGCCAGCGTCCTTTCAGGACTATGTCGAGCGCGGGTGCGGGACTACCTCGGGTGATCAGAACCGCTGCATAACCGCCATCACTTTCCAAGCGGATGACGTACGATGGGAGGCGCGGGCCGGTGAAGTCCGTACAGCGATCGTTGCGTCCAGACTGGAGCTTGCGGTCTCGGAACGGGAATCTCCTGAAGGTACGGTCGAGGCCTTTGAAGGTGCTCTCCCGATCAGGGCGAACGAGTTCGCCGAAAAATTCAACAAGTTGGCCGACAACAACGGGATCGCCGATCTTAAGGCTTCTCTGACCCACTGCGAGCGCACGGAGCAATCGACGCTCTGCAGGTACCGAATTGGTGAGCATTCGGTGCTCACGATGGTGGCTTCCGGCGAGTCGAGCCGATCGAGGGAGCTCGCACTCACGTCGAGCATCGACACCTTGGCGCGACAGCAGATGGTGAAGACATCTATGCAGCTGATCGTCGAGCTTCTGGCGCCGAGCGAATATCCGGAGGTGAAGACGGAGGCGCTTTCCGCTCTGCTCCGCAAAGCCGACGAGGCGCAAAGACATCCCAGAAGGGCGCAATTGGTCAGCCAAGCGCTAGGATCCTTCGATCTGCTTTTCTACCAGGATCTGAACGGCCAGGTGAATTTCAACGTCCGAAAGAAGTAGCAAATCAGTGTTTGGATTGTTTCGTCGCAAAAAAGTCTCGGAGTTGGCGATGCGGGCCACCGCGACTATCGAGTAAAAGGCCGGCTCGGGACCGACATCCTGCCGACCAGCCCGCAAGCGGGTAAGCAGACGGTTAGCCCAGACCAACGGTCGGCGCGGCCCCTGCCGGTACTGGCGTTATGGCGCATTTCCCCTCCCATACTGTTCTCGACATCGAACACAAGCCCGTAGGCTTGGGGGCGCACCCACGGGCGCGAGAACGCTTCGTCAATATCACTTGGCGCTGCCGGGTGCGCCGCCCTGCACGAAGTGGGCTCTAATCTTGTCGCGACCCGATAGGCGCGCGCGGGTTTTCTGATCCGCTTTGACTCTCTCGACGTACGAAGACGGAAGTGGAGCGACTTTGGGTTCGTTTCCTGCGAGCGACAACCGGCTCTGTTCACGCCGCAACTGTTTTAGCTCAGCGACGACTTCCTTCCGACGCCCGTCATTTGTGCATTTCTGTAGCTCCTCGCGAAGGTCATCAATTCGAGACACCAGCTTGATCACAATGGCCCGCCGCCTCTGCTGGTGCTTCTTGCTGATTATGGGAGGGCGTCGCGGACCACGGCTCAACTTTGGAACTCCTGCTGATTTCGCTAGGATTGAAGCTTGCTGAAAGAGAGCCCAATAGTAAGCGACTGACAACGCGACGTCCATTACGCTCAACGATATCTACGATGTGCTGGATGTCCGGCCTCGACCACGCGTCCAGCTCGTCAAGAACGAACGCACGAATGGCATCTGATTGCGCCGTCAGCGCCCGCCGGACGGGGTCATTTCGCCGGAGGCCGCAGCGGACCGTCGGCCCACTTGCGGGCTGCAGGGTCGTGCAGCGGGTCGTCGTCGCAATTGGCGCAGACGTAGCGCGGCCGCCCCTCGGCGGTATCGTCGGGCACCGCGGCCATCGGCTTGCCGCACGCCGGGCACGGCTTCCGGATTGGGTACGCCGTCATTGGAATTTCCCCTGCGGCCATCACCCTAGTTCCGTCGGCCAGGCAGACACAAGTGGATCGCGGAAAGTTGCTTGTGCACGCTGACGCCGAGCAAAGTCGTCCGGCTCTTGACGTGACGGCGACAGCGTCGTGAATTGTACGGCAGGCGATGTCGCTGTGGGGGTGCGTCATGGATCGGGAATTCTATCGGCAGCAGGCGCAGCGCGTCCGCGATCTGGCCGAGAAGGCAGATCCGTTCACCAGGCAGCGCCTGCTGGACTTGGCCGGTCGGTACGATGCCAGCGCCGGCAGCCCCTCCATGGCGTCTAGGATGATCGAACGGCCGCTGCCGCGCACCGCGCCGCCCGTCTCTACCTTCTCCCGGGCCGGCGAGGCATGACGAAACCGGCCGCCATGGAAATCCGGTGCGATGCCTGCAACGGCACGGGCTCGGCCCCGGCCTACGAGCCTGAGCCCGGCCGCAGGATCTATCCGGGCCGCTGCAAAAAGTGCGGGGGCAAGGGCCGAATCGTCAAATCCGGGTAAACGGCAGAGACGTGCGCTCTACGCCGGTTGGATTCCGCTCGCCGGGTCGTCCGGCATGTCGTCTTCGGTCAGCTTCATCTCGAGCCGCAGGCTGATCAGCCTGGCGCTGCAGCAGCGGAATTCGAGCCCCGCAAGAGCATGAACCTGAACTGCCCGGCGATCAGCATCTGCAGGATCGGAGGCAGCGCGTCCTGCGGGATCCCGACATGTCCGACGATCCTGTCCGGGTAGGCCTCCAGCCCGCCCAGGGCCAGCGGCTTGTAGTCCTTCCGCCTCTCATCGCTCATGTCGGCGCTCGGCAATACCTGCAATAGCGGGCGGCAAGACATCAGCAGTTCCGCGGAGTCTGCACGGCCTACTCAGCCATTCGCGTGAAGCAGGACGTTGCGATTGCAAGCGACCGCGCGGATGCGGCGTGGGCAGCTCTTCCCTGCCCGATGGGAGGTTCGAAAGACGACGCGGCTCGGGGCGTTCGGGCGTCGGATGAGGGTTCGGCACGACCTGGCACCCGCCCGCGGACCCAAACGATGCCCTGAGGCCCTTCTCTGCCGACGAGAGAGGGCTTCCTTGGTCGGCCAGCCGACCCGTCTTTTCGCCTCCGATTCCTGGTCGGGGTCGCAAAGTCGCCGGCCGGCTTTGCTCGCATGACTATTTGCGCTTTCGGTTCTTGAGCCATTGCTCGATGGCCTCTTCGGCGAGCACGTAGGCAGGCCGCTGCTCGTCGTCGAGCAGCGCGGCTTGCTTCAGCTCCGTTATCAGCTGGGGCCTCAGATAAATGAGCAACTGCCTCCGGCCATCCGGCCTCTTCCGGCTCGGTGCAGCGTTCTGCTTGGGCTTACGCAACAGCGGCTCTCCCTGAACTTTCGAAGTCGAGCTAGATAGCCCGCTATCTATGAACAATATTACAATCGCCCCGCCCGCGCAAAGCGGAACCGCCCTTCCTCCCTGCCAATCCACAATCTTCATAAACTACCCTGCACCGGCATCTTACCATTTAGATAGCTAGATAGCTGGCTATCTATTGACTCAAATGGAGGCTATGCTTATTCTACCGGCCACATGGCGGCGGTCGGCGGAATCCCGGCCTAGAGGTGCACCGGGCATGACGAGAAACAAGGCACAGCAGGCTCGGACTCCGTGCGAACGGGAATCCATTAGCGAAGGACCTGCTGCGACCTTTTCTGCGAGCAGCCTCGCCGACATCCGGCGAGGCACCATGGCCCGATCGACACTGGCCATTCAGCTTGCGCTCGATCCGAGCGTTCGATCGTTTCAGTTCGTATCCTCGCTTGCCCTCACCGATCAGGCCGTTCCGGTCCAGATGCTCGTCGCCGACACGAACGGCGGCCGAGTGGCGTTCGACATCGTGGACGATCGGCCGGAGCGGGATCTGGACGAGGATGGGCTGTTGCTGATCGCATTGCAGAGGCACAAGATCGGATTGGTCGAGATCGACTCCGCGACCATCGGCTCCGATCCGCGAGGGAGCAACTGCCGAAACATCTGGAGGCATCGCGACCGACGCGTGAATACCCATTTGATCGCCGCAGTCGAGCGCGCGCTTGATGAGCGGTCGGAATTGACCATCCGGGATCTTGGCGACGTGGTCGGACTCCGTCATCCGATGCCGACGGTTTGCGCCTTGATCTGCCAGAGGCGCCTTGAAACGGACCTCGATCAGCATCTGACCCTGCGGTCTGTCGTTCGTCGCCTGGGCCACTCGCATCATCCGGCACTTCTCACGGCATCCCGTGAAAAGATTGGAGCGCGAGACTGATGAACGAGGATTGGAAGCGCAAGCTCGTCGAAGCCAATACGGAGCTGTTCGTCAGGACGCTCCGGGGCGTGCCTTTCGCACCGGCCTTCCCGATTTGCTGCGACGGTTGGAGAGAGCTCGTTACGCGATTGGTGAAGCGGGTCGCGAATGCGGCTAGTGGCTATCCTGTGCAGTTCACCCAGATCATCGAGTATCAGGGGTCGCTGCGAGTGCAGTGGATGACGCGCTCGAGCTTGCCGAAGCCGATCGAACTCGCCTTGGAGGAGGCGGTGGCGCGCGCGGAGGCCCGGTCCGCATGTACGTGCTCGAATTGCGGAGCCCAAGGTCGGCTTTTCTCCGACGGGGCGCGGCTCTTCACGGCGTGCGCAACCCATCGTCGAGGGATTTCGGTTCCGAGCGTGCGCGGATTCCACGACGTCTACCTCGTTCGAGCCATCGTTGGCGGAAAGTCTGCGCTGGTCAGCCGCCACTACGACAGAGCGACCGACGCGTTCGTCGACTTTTCGCCGGCGCCGCTCGAAAGCGCGGAGGACTGACATGACGCATACAGCGGGACCGGAGGGCTGACGTGCGCTTCTGGGTGGCCTCCGATCTGCACCTTGAATCCACAAGTGGGTGGGACCTACCGCCCCCTTCCAAACGTCCGGTCTACGACGTCTTTGTCTGCGCAGGGGATCTCATGCCGGGCTTCGCGCGCGGCGTGCGCTGGCTGGCCGAACGCATCGATGACCGTCCGGTCGTGGTCGTGGCTGGGAATCATGAAGCTTTCGGACGCGATATCGATCGCGAAATCGACAAGGCCCGCGAGGCCGCGCTCGGAACGAACGTCGTCGTCCTGGAGGACGAAGCGACCATGATCGGCGGCACCGACGGCGTCCTGGTCGCCGGCGCCGTCGGCTGGACCGACTTCGACCTGCACGGCACGCCGGAAATGTCGATGCGCATCGCGTCGGACGGCATGAACGATTATCGCCGGATCAGGACGAACCGCCATGCCCGCCGCCTCCGTCCTCGCGATACGCTCACCCGTCATCGGAAGACGCGGGCGTTCATCGAGACGACATTCCGCGGGCCGAAGACATCGAAACGCGTCCTGGTCACGCATCACCCGTTCCATGCCCTTGCCGGCCGGAGCCGCCCGTCGTCGATGACCGTTGAGCAAGACGCGTTGGCGCCGGCGTACATGTCCCACTGGCCCGAGCTGTTCGCCCTCGGCCTGGATGCAGCGATCAGCGGACACACACATGTCAGCTTCGACTTCACGGTCGACGGCGTCAGGCTCATCGCGAACTGCAAGGGCTACGGCCCCTGGGACGCGACCTCGCGCTGGGAGAATACGGACTTCGACCCCTGCTTCACGTTCGACATCTAGGAGCATGAAAGGACGACGACATCGTTCGGCGCCGCACCACGACGGCTCCCTTCTCCCAACCTTCAATCGGATATCGACAATGCCTTTCCGCCACAAGGTTCGCGCCCGATCCGCCGATTTCGTTTCGGCAAAGACATCACGACCGATTCCGCACGCCGGAGGGATCGTCGGAGATGCATTGCTGCAGGCAACGTTGGACCCCGACATTCTTGAAATCAGCTTCCTCGGGACGGCGGGGACGGCGGCGCTGCCCATAGAGCTCGACGTCGTCACGTTTTTGACCCGGAACGGTTGGCGCTATCTCGACATCGAAGCCGTCCGCCCTCTGCGGTCGCTCTCCAAGACGGAAGCGTTCGAGCGGGCGCTGCGAGAACTCGGCATCGCCCGGTATACGCGGACGGGCGCGGACATTCTGAAAGAGCCGCAATTCTCCACGGCCCGAGCCGTTTGGACATATCGACGCTGCTCGGTCTCACCCGACATGCGCGTTCGCCTGCTCGCGGCTCTGGCGGAGGATGGTCCGATGTCGCTGCATCACCTCTGCACTTCGGTGCCCGGCCCGCTCGATCCATTCGCAGCGGTGCTGTCACTCGCGTGCTCCAACGAGCTTGAGATCGAACTTTCCGAGCCGCTCGGCCCTACGACGATCGTGAGGTCGCGCTAATGACGGGAGGATTCTCTAAGCTGCCGCGCCTCGCCCTTGCGCTTCCGCACGAAGGCGACTTCGAGACGGCCGATGATGAGACGACAATCGACGATCTGCCGGAGGACGTATCTTCCGCCACCGCCGATCGGCCGGAGGCCCGCCTGAACGCAAAAGTGGTCCGCCGCGCGATCGTCGGCGAGGCGCTCCGGCGCGCGGCGCCGGCCTCCTTCACGCGTGCCGTCGCGAGCGGTCGCCCTATAGCCGCCATCATACAGGTACCATCGACGGCATGGCTGAAGGGGGTCGACGAATACCTCAAGGAAGCGCGCGTCGCGACGTTCGCGCGCGACGGCTCCAATAAATCGCTCGACTCTAACGACGTCGGGAACGAAGAAACCGCGAGCTGCCTGGTCGGTGGCCGCTGCGTCGTCGGGATATCGACCGACCCTCGACGATTCTTGCCAAGCGCGCTCTTGCTCTCGGCAGATATCACCGTGAAATTGGCTCCGTTTGACGCCAAGTCCGTCCGCGCCCTCCTCAAGCTTCTGCTCCCAGGCCCGGGACGCATAGCGATCAATCAAATCGCTGCGACGGCGGGTCTCGACCTGAACGATCTGGTCTCGGTTTTCAGGGCCGGATCGACGACTTCCAATGTGCTTGAGCGCCTCGCGTCGGTGGTCTCGCGTCGGCGGCAGACTTCGATGCATGTCGACGGAGCGCCGATCCTTGCCGACGCGATCGAGTTCGGCCCTGCTCGCACCTGGGGTTTGAATTTCGTAAAGGACCTCGAAGACTGGCGCCATGGGCTCATCCAGTGGGCGGAAGTCGACCACGGCGCGATTCTGCACTCCGCTCCTGGCCATGGGAAAAATTTCCTACTCCGTTCCCTAGCGGTGGCCGCCGGCACCGGCCTCGTAGTTGCGCGAATCTCCGATTTTTTCGCCAACCGCGACGGCAACTTGGGCGACGTCGTAAAGTCGCTCAGAGCCGTCTTCAGTGAGGCCCGGGCACAGGCGGCTCAGATTGGACCGTCGGGCCAGCGCGGATGTCTGCTGGCGTTCGACGAATTGGACGAACTACCTTCGAGAAATCGACTCTCGCGGCATAACAGCGACTTTTTTTCGGTCGTGATAGGCGAAATGTTGACCAGTTTAGATTCCGCAATGGCCGACAATGAAAGCAATGTCGGCCTTTGCGTAATCGGTATGACAAATCGGGTCGACGCCCTCGATCCGGCACTCCTGCGTCCTGGGCGCTTTGAACGCACCATCGCGATTCCGCGTCCCGACGCGGCAGGCTTGACCAATATCTTGCGGTATCACCTTCGCGGCTCCGCTCTCGAAGGAGCGGATCTGTCGTCCGCCGCGCGTCTGCTCGAAGGCATCACGCCGGCCGAAGCGATGGAGATCGCAAGAGCGGCTCGGCGCGCAGCCAGGCGTGAAGGACGCCCCCTGAACATCGACGATCTCGTCAAGGAAGGCAGCGGGCCCGCGCTTCCACCTGCGGTCCTGCGCCGGGTGGCCGTACACGAAGCTGGTCATATCGTTGCTTGCATCGCGACCGGCGGCAAACCCCACAGCGCTAGGATCCTCAACCGCGGACAAACCGGCGGCGACGCCCGAGTGGAATTCGACGAGAACCATGTGTGGACGCTCGATCGTCTGGAAACTCACCTAGTCGTTCTCCTCGGCGGTCTCTGTGCGGAGAAAGTGGTGTTGGGCGCGGCTTCCGCCGGCGCTGGCGGAACCAGCGAGAGCGACCTCGCCATCTGCACCTCGATTCTTGGTGCCGCCTTTACATCGACACCGCTCATCGGTGGGCTGGTCTATCGCTGCACCGCCGGTGACGCTTTGGCGCGCGTCGAACACGATTCGGAACTCGCCAATGAGGTCGACGCCCGGTTGAAGTTAATCGAGCGCCGGGCGACTGCTCTCATCGCCAGACACAAGCGCAGCGTCCTTCGGATTGCCGAGGCCCTCGCGGCCCAACGCTACTTGTCCGGCGACGACGCCAAGCGTCTTTTCCGTGCAACGAGGCCGTCCCCCACCCGATCGAAACCGCAGTGTCCACGTTGATGGAGCATCCGTATGATCCGCATCCAAATCGAGCTTGTGCCGGGAGGCGTGACGCATCTTCGGCGGTCCATTGCGAGCGTCCGGATTTCCAATTTGAGCAACTTGGCGGACCGGTCGGACTACGGCATCGACGTAATGGAATCCGCCAACCCGCTCGCCGGCACGCCCACCAGGATTGCGATCACCGAGGTATTCGACCATGACCGCCGGCAGTCGGTGTGGGCGTTGTTGGCCAAGGTGGTCGACGCCATCGATGGCGCCGACTTCGTGGAGCTCTGAATGAGGAAGCGGTCGGCCGCGATATCGGCCTTCGGGCCGGAAAGCGCGTCTTGGTTGGACGGCCTGCGGGAAGCCGGCGCATCGGCGTCAACGATCGAGTGTTATTCGCGGGATATTCGGGATCTCGCCGCCGCGATCGGATCGGAAGACGTTGAGGCCATCACGCGGATCGACCAGTCCGGGGTTGATCGCGTCGCGGAGCTCTGGGCCACGAACGGCGCGGCGAATTCGACCGTCTTCAGACGGTTTTCTGCTCTGCGAAGCTTCGCCCGCTTCCTCAGCCTCGAGCGGTCCTACGACTGCTCGAAGCCATTGAGTTGCTGCTTCCCGCCGTGCGGCAGGGTCCGCAGGGAAGCCATCGGCGACCAGGCGATCGAAATCATGCTATCGTCGTCGGCGTCCGATTGCGACGAATCCTGGACGCGCGCGCGCGATTGCGCCGCGGTCCACCTGGCAGCATCGTCGGGGCTCACCACGGCTGAGCTGGTCGCGCTGGACCGCCGCGACTACAACGAGCGCCTAGCGACCGTTCTGGTGCGCG
>Ga0068856_100000246_pt1 | contig 59117 bp, 51 predicted proteins | sample KBSCornC62_FD_66595 | JGI IMG/M metagenome (GOLD analysis project Ga0068856, IMG submission 66595) | Corn rhizosphere microbial communities from Kellogg Biological Station, Michigan, USA - KBS Corn C6-2 | ecosystem: Host-associated > Plants > Roots > Rhizosphere > Soil ...
CCGTCGTCGCCGCGTCCGGCGATGGTCAGCACCTCGTCCGGCGAGCGCGACTCGATCGGAATCGCCTCGCCCGACGCGAGCGACCAGTCGATCGTCGGCGACGGCAGCGCGACGAAAAACGGCACGCCGTTGTCCTGCGCCGCGAGTGCCTTGTCATACGTGCCGATCTTGTTGCAGACGTCGCCGTTCGCGGCGACGCGATCGGCGCCGACGATCACCGCATCGACGTCGCCGCGGCGCATCAGCAGCCCGCTCGCGCTGTCGACGAAGAGCGTGTGCGGGATGCCGTGCTGCGCAAGCTCCCACGCGGTCAGGTTCGCGCCCTGCAGCCGCGGCCGGGTCTCGCTCACGAATACGTGCAGCGGCAGTCCTTCCGCATGCGCGAGGAAGAGGGGCGCCGTCGCCGTGCCGAATCCGCACGTCGCGAGCGCTCCGGCGTTGCAATGCGTCATCACGTTCAGGACGCCGTCCTTGCGCCGCGGCAGCGCGCGCAACCCGTCCAGTCCGTGGCGTCCGATTGCCGCGTTGATCTCGATATCTTCGGCGCGGATCGCGTCGGCCTCGTCCCAGGCGGCCGCGGCGCGATTCTCCGGCACGAGCGGCTGCACACGGGCGCGTACGCGGTCGAGCGCCCAGCGCAGGTTGACGGCGGTGGGGCGTGCCGCGTCGAGCAACGCGTGCGCACGCGCCAGCGCGGCGTCGGACGGATCCGCGTCGAGCGAAAGCGCGAGGCCATACGCGCCGACTGCGCCGATCAGCGGCGCGCCGCGCACGATCATGTCGCGGATGGCGTCCGCTGCGGCGGTCGCGCTGTCGATGCGCAATGTCGTCAGCGCATGCGGCAGCGCGCGCTGGTCGATCACGTCGACGTGGCGTGCGCCGGAAGGACGCGTCAGCGCGCGGTAGTCGGCAGAGGTCATGGAAGCGTTCATCACCGTCGATTCTAGACCGGTCACCGAAATCACCAGCGCAGCACCTGGAAAAGATTGTTGAAGTCGTCGGTCCACACGCCGACGTCGGGTCGCCGGTCGATCTCGCGTGCAGCGTCGGCGATGCGCGGCTTCGCGAGCAAGGCGCGGTTCCGCGACACGAGCACCCAGTCGCTGCGGCTCGCGAGCGAGTCGGACGTGTCGTCCTTGATCCAGACCGCTTCCATGCCGTGCGCGTCGGCGAGCGCGCGGACGACCGGCACGAGATCGAGGAAGCGGTTCGTGACGTGAAACGCGATGACGCCGTCGGGCTTGAGGTTGCGCTCGTACACGGTGAGCGCCTCCGACGTGATCAGGTGCACGGGGATGGCGTCGCTCGAGAACGCGTCGATGGCGAGCAGGTCCAGTGCCGCCGGCGCGTCGCGCTCGAGCGTCAGGCGAGCATCGCCGAGCGGCGTCTCGATGGTGGCCTCGCTTTGTGCGAGATACGTGAATTCCTGGCGCGCGATCCGGACGACCGCGGGGTTGATGTCGTAGAAGCGATAGAGATCACCGGGCGTGCCGTACACTGCGAGCGAGCCCGTGCCGAGGCCGATGATGCCGACGCGCAGCGGCTCCTTGCGCGGGTGCAGCGTGTCGAGCAGCCGGCCGATGCCCGACGTCGCCGTGTAGTAGGTCGTCGCCTCGCGGTTGAACGGCGGCGCGAGGTACTGCAGGCCGTGCATGATCGTGCCGTGCATCAGCGTGCGGTGGCGGAGCGCGTCGTTCGAACCCCATTCGAGTACCCGCAGCACGCCGTAGAAGTTGCGGGCGGTGACGATCGTCGTCTGGTAGAACGCCGTGACGGCCCACACGGTGCACCCGATCGTCACGGCCAGCGCGACGAGCGCCAGCGTGCCGAAGACGTATGCGGCCCGGCGCACCTGGAACACGAGCAGCGCCGCGGCGGCGACCAGCCCGAGCGACAACTCGAAGTTCGCCGGCAGCGCAAGCGGTGCGACAATTCCCACGAGCACCGCGCCGACCGCCCCGCCGAGGGCGACCATCAGGTAGAAGCGCGTCAGGTAACGCGGCGCGGGCTTCTGCCGCGCGAGCTCGCCGTGGCAGAACATGCAGGCGATGAAAAGACCGACGCAGAACACGCCGACCTGCAGCATGAGCTCGTGCGTGAGCCGCGGATCGGCCACGCACCATGCCATCACGCCGAGCGCCGCGGCCGCGGCCGCGAGCAGCACGTCGCGCGGATACCAGCGGCTGCTGTCGAAGCACAGGATGAACGTCAGCAGATAAAGCGTCAGCGGCACGATCCATAGAAGCGGCACCGCCGCGATGTTCTGCGTGATGTGGCTCGTGACCGTGAGCAGCAGGATGCTCCCCGTCGCCGCGAGGGCAAGCCACAGCATGCTCGCGCGCCATGAAGGCGCTTCGCCGGCGACGCCAGCCTTCATCGCGCCGGACGCGGGTTCGACGCCGGATTTTCGCCCGCTGCGCCACGCGATCGCCGCGCACAGGAGCGCGAACACGGCATAGGCCACCGACCAGGCGAGCGCCTGCGCGCGCGTCGGCGCCCATGGTTCGATCGCGAACGGATAGGCGACGAGTGCTGCGAGCGAAGCGAGATTCGACAGCGCGAACAGCCGATACGGGTTGCGCTCCGGATAGCGCTCGGCAAACCACGCCTGCAGCAGCGGGCTCGTCGTGGCCAGCAGGAAATAGGGCAGCCCGATCGTGACGGCGAGCAGGCCGAGAATCAGCGCGACCGGATCCTCGGTTCCCAGCGGTTTCCATGCCGCGGCCGGGATGATGGGCAGCACGAGCACGCTCGCGGCGAGAAGCGCGACGTGAACGCGTGCACGGTTCCCCCGCCCGACATGGCGCACGAGCGCATCGGAATATGCGTAACCGGCGAGGAGCGCGGTTTGAAAGAACACGAGGCACGTCGTCCACACCGCCGCGGAGCCGCCGAACCACGGCAGGATCTGCTTCGCGATGATGGGCTGCACGAGAAACAGCAGGAATGCACTGGCGAAGATCGTGAGCGCGAAGAGCAGCATGGAGGGTAAGAGGAAACCGCCGGCGGCAATCGCTTGCGCGACCGCATTCTAGAGGGGTTTCCCGAAATGGCCTGCGCCAGCCCCGCCCGCGGGCCGCGGACGCGATCGGTCGCGCCGCGCGGGAGCGATCAGTCGCGCCGCGCGGGCCGTGCCGAAGTTGCGTGGGGCCCCCAGGCCTCAGATCGTTGACCGCGGCCGGAAGTATTCGACGCGATCGATCGACCGGACGTTGATCTCCTTGACGTCCACGCCTTTCAGCACCTTGAGCGGGACTTCGTCACCGGCACGCCGCCGCTCCCACAGGCGTTCGTAGAACTCGGCCTGCGTGCGCACGGCGTCGGGGCCGACGCCCAGGATGATGTCGCCGGCACGCACGCCGGCGCGGTCGGCGGGTCCGTCCGGCGAGACGCGCGTGACGAGCAGGTGACCCTGGATCTCGTCGGCGGCGACGCCGAGCCACGGTCGCGCCGGACCGGCGCGATGGCCTTCGCGGACGAGATCGGCAAGGATCGGCTTCAGCAGGTCGATCGGCACGAACATGTTGCCCGGCAGCTTCGGCTCGTCCGCCGTGGCCTCGCGGACGATCAGCGAGCCGATCCCGAGGAGCCTGCCTTCGCGATCGATCAGCGCCGCGCCGCTCCAGTTGGCGGCCGGCGGGCTCGTGTAAAGCGCCGAGTCGAGCTGGTACTCCCAGTTGCCGGTGAACCGCCGCTTCGACACGATAAAGGCGAACGCCGCGCCGCTATCGCCGGCGCTCGCGATCATCACCGGATCGCGCTCCGCCGTGCGGCCCGAATCACCGAGCGCGATCGGCTGGGCGTCGAGCGGCACCGCCGTGCGGACGAGGCCGAAGCCGCTCGCGTGGTCGTAACCCACGATCTGCGCGGGAAGCGTCCGACCCTTCGCGTCCGTGACCTTGACGTCGTCGGCTTCGACGATCAGATAGCCGATCGTGAGCACGAGACCGTTGTCGCCGATGACGACGCCCGTGCCTTCCCTCTCCTCGCCGAGCGAGTCGGCGCTGCGCGCCCCGGGGATGGCACGCGTTGCGATCTTGACGATGGCGCCGAACAGCTTTTCGGCGTCGATGTCGCCGGCGCCGGCAGCCGGAGGATTGGTTTTAGCCGCACCGTCGGCAGCAGGAGGTGTCGTTTTAGCCGCGTCGGCGTCTGCCGCGTAGGCGGGAAACGCGACGGCGAGGCCGAGCAGGAGGATGGACGCAATCGCGAGCGCACGCCGGATCGCGTGCCAGGGGAGGGTTGCGGTCGTTGCCATGAGAGCCTCCCAAAAACGCTTTGGACATCGAATGCGGGGCCGATGTTCGTTCGCGTGGAATCGATCGAGCCAAAGCTATACTTGCAAAGATTTCCACTGTCGCATGGGACGACATCACCTGTGAAGAAACGCCCCGAGGATCTGCGTTCGCATCGCTGGTATGGCGCAACCGACATGCGCTCGTTCGCCCATCGCTCGCGCACCGCCCAGATGGGGTATTCGCGGCGCGACTACCTCGGCAAGCCCGTCATCGCCATCGTCAACACGTGGAGCGACATCAATCCCTGCCACGCGCACTTCCGGCAGCGGGCGGAGGAGGTCAAGCGCGGCGTCTGGCAGGCGGGAGGATTTCCGGTCGAGATGCCGGCCCTCACGCTCTCGGAGCCGTTCCAGAAGCCGACGACGATGCTCTATCGCAACCTGCTGGCGATGGAAACGGAGGAGCTGTTGCGGTCGTATCCGGCAGACGGGGCGGTGCTGATGGGCGGCTGCGACAAGACAACCCCCGCGCTGCTCATGGGCGCGATCAGCATGAACCTGCCGGCGATCTTCCTGCCCGCCGGTCCGATGCTGCGCGGCGACTGGCGCGGCAATTATCTGGGATCGGGCTCGGACGTCTGGAAATACTGGGCCGAGAAGCGGGCCGGCAACATCACCGAGACAGCCTGGGAGGAAATCGAGAACGGCATCGCGCGCTCGCATGGCCACTGCATGACCATGGGTACGGCGTCGACGATGACGTCCGCCGCGGAGGCGCTCGGGATGACGCTCGCTGGCGCTGCGTCAATCCCCGCCCCGGATTCGCGGCACGCGCGGATGGCAGTGGACACCGGGCGGCGCGCGGTCGAGATGGTGTGGAACGACCTGAAGCCGCACGACATCCTGACCGCCGCGAGCTTCGACAACGCGATCACGACGGTGCTGGCGCTCGGCGGCTCGACGAACGCGCTCGTCCACCTGATCGCGATGGCTCGCCGCTGCGGCATACCGCTTTCGCTTGATCGCTTCGACGAGCTGTCGCGCCGCACGCCACTGCTCGCCAACGTGCGGCCGGCGGGCAAGTACCTGATGGAAGACTTCTATTACGCCGGCGGCCTGCGTGCGCTGATGGGCCGCATCGTCGATCTGCTCGCCCTCGACGCGCGCACGGTCGAGGACCGGTCGCTCGGGGAAGCGATCGCCGGCGCCGAGGTCTTTGCCGACGACGTGATTCTCCCGCGCGAGCGTGCGCTCGTCGCGTCCGGCAGCCTTGCCGTGCTGCGAGGCAATCTTGCGCCCGACGGCGCGGTGATCAAGCCGGCCGCGGCCGAAGCGAGATTGCTCGCGCATCGCGGGCCGGCCGTCGTGTTCGCGAACTACAACGACATGGCCGCGCGGATCGACGATCCGGCGCTTTCCGTGACAGCCGACTCCGTCATCGTGTTGCAGAGTGCCGGGCCGCTCGGCGCCCCAGGGATGCCGGAATGGGGCCAGTTGCCGATCCCGAAGAAGCTGCTCGAGCAGGGCGTGCGCGACATGGTGCGCATTTCCGATGCGCGGATGAGCGGCACCAGCTATGGCGCATGCGTGCTGCACGTCGCGCCCGAGTCGCACGTGGGCGGACCGCTGGCGCTGGTGCGCGACGGCGACCTGATCACGCTCGACGTTTCCGCACGCCGGCTCACGCTCGACGTCGACGACGCCGAGCTCGCGCGGCGCCGCGCGAAGTGGCAGCGGCCGCCGCCGCATTACACGCGCGGCTTCGGCGCGCTCTATCAGAATCACATTACACAGGCGAACGAGGGCTGCGACTTCGACTTTCTCGAAGGCACGGCCGCGACGCCGGACCCGGAAATCCACTAGGGCCTGTTCGCATCCGTGAGCATAACGTGAACAGGCCCTGAATGAAGACACTGAAGCCGGCGCGTCTTACGACGTTCGTCGCGGCTGTCATGCAAGCGGGTGGCAGCGAAGCGCGGGAAGCGGAGACGATCGCCCGCCGCCTCGTGGACGCCAATTGCGTCGGCCACGACTCGCACGGCGTGATCCGTGTCGGCAAGTATCTGGAATGGGTGCGCGAGGGCTGGCTGCGGCCCAATCAGGCGCCGTCGCTGATCGTCGACACGGATGCGCTCGCGATCGTCGACGGCAATCGCGGGTTCGGACAGGTGATCGGCGAGTTCGCGGCGAAGCTCGGCATCGCGAAGGCGGCGAAATCCGGTATCGCGATGATCGGCCTGCGCAATTGCGGCCATCTCGGGCGCGTCGGCGACTGGGCGGAAATGGCGGCGGCGGACGGGCTGGTGTCGCTGCACTTCCTGAATACGTCGGGGGCGCAGCGCGTCGCACCATTCGGCGGCAGCGACCGGCGCCTCTCGACGAATCCGATCTCGGTCGGGATACCGCTCGACGACGCCGATCCGGTGATCCTGGACGTGACGACGTCGATGGTTGCCGAGGGCAAGTTGATGGTCGCGATGAACAAGGGCGAGCGCGTGCCCGAGGGCTGGATCATCGATGGCGAAGGTGCGCCGACGACCGATCCGAAGGCGTTCTACGACGGCGGCGCGTTGCTCACCGTCGGCGGGCACAAGGGCTCGGGATTGTCGATCGTGACCGATTTGCTCGCGGGTGCGGTGTCGACCGGCCGCAGCTCCGATCCCGACGATCCGGTGCTGCGCAACAACATGCTGTCGATCTACATCGCGCCGCGCGTGTACGCGCCCGACGGCTGGGTGACGGCGGAAGCGCGCCGTTTCGTCGACTGGGTGAAGGCATCCCCGCCGATGAAGGCCGGCGAGCCGGTGCTCGCGCCGGGCGACGTCGAGCGGCGCACGCGGGAAGCGCGCACGAAAAGCGGCGTGCCGCTCGACGACAAGACGCTCGCCGATCTCTTCGCCGCGGCGCAATCGGTAGGTATCGAGGAGTCGCGCGCCGTCGCGATGCTCGCCTGATTGCCACGTCGATCCTCGATTGACCGACACCGAATTCTTCCCGGGCTTCACGACGCACCGGATCCGCACGTCCGGCGCCGAGATCCGCTGTGTCGTCGGCGGCGACGGTCCGCCGCTTCTGCTGCTGCACGGGTACCCGCAGACGCACGTCATGTGGCATCGCGTCGCTCCTGCGCTTGCACGCACCTACACCGTAGTGTGCGCGGATTTGCGCGGCTACGGCGATTCCGCCAAGCCGCCCTCCGACGACGCGCACGTCGCGTATTCCAAGCGCGCGATGGCCCGGGACATGGTGGAGCTGATGCGCGATCTCGGCCACCGCACGTTCCGGCTTGCCGGACACGATCGCGGCGGGCGCGTCGCGCATCGGCTGTGCCTCGATCATCCCGAGTCCGTGTCACAGGTGGCCGTGCTCGACATCTCCCCGACGCAGACGATGTACGCCGGCACGAACCAGGCGTTCGCGACCGCGTACTACCACTGGTTCTTCCTGATCCAGCCGTACGACCTGCCCGAGCGGTTGATCGGCGCCGATCCAACGTATTACCTGCGCCGCAAGCTCGGCGGCTGGGGCACGGGGCTGACGCACTTCGATCCTCGCGCGCTTGCCGAGTACGAACGCTGTTTCAAGGATCCGGCCACGATCCATGCGACTTGCGAAGACTATCGCGCGGCCGCGTCGATCGATCTCCTGCACGATGTTGAGAGCAAGGCGCAGAAGATGGCCTGCCCGCTGCTCGTGCTGTGGGGCGAGCGAGGCATCGTGAATCGCTTCTTCAAGCCGATCGACGACTGGGGCGCCGTGGCGAGCGACGTGCGCGGCAAGGCGCTCCCGTGCGGTCACTACCTCGCCGAGGAAGTGCCCGAAGAGACGCTGCGGGAGCTGACGGCGTTCTTCGCCGCGTGAGTGAAAAGGGCGCGCCTCGCGGCACGCCCATTGTGCGGCAAACGCAACCGGCCTCCGCTATAGCTTCGCCAGAATTCCGGTGACCTCGTCCTTCGTGAACGCGCGCATCGTCTGCGTGCGCACGTTGCCCGAGGACCCGATCGCGAGGCTGAGCGCGGTAATGGTGGCGTCGTCGGGCGCTTCGAACGTCGCGACGACGTCGTACTTGCCGACGGTCCAGTAAAGCGACTTGGTTTCAATGCCCATCTTGCGCGCGGTCTCGCGTACCGCGTCGGCGCGCTTCGTGGTGTCCTTGACGCTGCGAATTCCTTGATCGGTGAAACTTGACAGAACGATGTAGGTCGCCATGCTGACCCCCTATGTGGCCGCTCCCGGCCGTGAACGATCGTGACGATGGCTTGCGATGTTCGGAATCGAGCGGCTCGACACGGCGACCGCTGCCTGCGGCGAACCGCGCATCCGAACCGGACAGCATAGACCTTTGCGGGTGTGCCGACTGATATAATTGCCGTCCGGCCGAGGCTCGCGGGACACGGAGCTTCGGCCGCTGCAGTTCAAATGGCCAAGTAGCTCAGTTGGTAGAGCAGAGGACTGAAAATCCTTGTGTCGGTGGTTCAATTCCGCCCTTGGCCACCACTTTCCAAGTCCGCGCGCGCGCCGCCAACGGCGCGTTTGCGGGTTACGTCGGGGCTCCCCGACGCAACCCCGCGCTCCGCGTGATCCCGTAATACCCCCCTCGCGATCCATCGCGATCCTGCCGAGGGTCGCGCGTTCGCCATCGCTCGTGCCGAGATCCGACATGCGGGAGCGTCTCGAAGCGCGCGAGTCCGCTGGCGGTCAATTCGAATCGCGCCCGGTCATCGACGTGTCCGGAAGTTCCGACAGGAATTGTCATGAATACCCGGCAGCAAGAAGGGTGCACTCACGCGACAGTGGGGGAAACCCGAGAGCGCACTACCGATACTGCCAAGCGCTTCGTCCAAGGCTTGAGGCCGCGCGCCACGTTGCCAGCGTTTGCTGGCGGCTTGCTATAGTCGGCCAATCCGCCTCGCTGATCGGCAATGTCGATCAGGCTTGATTATTCGAGGATCCGCGATCGATTCGGGAACCACCTGGCGCCATTCGCGCCGTGATCGTTCGTTGCGCGTCGCTGCCGTGTTCATTGCGGTGTGCCTTGTCGTTACCGATCTCGTCACGTGGATTCAAATCGACATCGCAACGATCTTCAGTCTTCCGTTGGTGCTTGCCGCACCGACACGCAGCCCCCGGCTGCTCTGGTCCCTGGCGGCGTTGCTCGCTGTCGCCGCGTTCGCCGTGTATGCCCTCCAGATTCCGCCAGGCGCGTTCCTGTTGCGCGAGACGTTCTTCGTCAATCGTGTGCTCGACGTCGCGAATCTGCTGCTGATCGCGGTGCTGCTCCACATCAGGATGAATTCGGCGGAAGCGAGAGAAACGCAGGCGCGGCTCATCAAGGAGCAAAACCAGAAACTGGAAGCGGCCAAGGCGTCGCGGCGATTGGTGGAGGTGCAGGAGACCGAGCGGCGCGACCTTGCCAACGAACTGCACGATCTCGTGGGGCAGAAATTGACGGCGCTGAACATCAGCTTGAACATCGTGAAGATCGAATCTGCGGCATCGATCAGTGCCCAGGCGAATACGCGGCTCGACGATTCGCTGAAGCTGGTGGAGGAAACGATCGAGAGCATCCGCAACGTGATGATGGAGCTAAGGCCTGCAGTGCTGGACGACTACGGACTGACGGCGGTGCTGCGCTGGTACGTCGAGCAGTTCGTCAAGCGGACGGGTATCGCGACGGTGGTCATCGAGCAGGGGTCGCCTCGCCGGCTGCCGCTCGCTGCGGAAGAGACGCTCTTCCGCATCGCCCAGGAAGCGCTCGGCAACGTGGCCAAATACGCGCGAGCCGGACAGGTTACGGTGACGCTTCACACGACGCCCGAGGCCAGTCGCCTGACGATCGCGGATGACGGCTGCGGTTTTGATCCGTCGGCCTGTCGTCCGCCTGCAAGCGACCATGGCTGGGGACTGATGATCATGCGGGAGCGCGCTGCGGCGGTGGGGGGCGAGTTGACGGTCGACTCTGCGCCGGGGCGCGGTACCCGGATCATCGTGACACGTAGAGATGACGCGAAATCAATGTCGATTCCGGAGCTTCCCGCGTCCGGCAGCCCTCGCGTCGCTTGACGCCGAGATCGCTTGCCGGTCGCCGGGCCCGTTGAAGCATCCGCGCATGGCTCACGTGACTCCGGGCGAAGACGACGCGTTGCTCGACGGCATCGAGCGCGCTGCGTTCGACTATTTCCGGCAAACGGTGAATCCTGCGAACGGTCTGGTCGCCGACACCACCCGCAATCACTGGCCTTGCAGCATTGCCGTGGTGGGATTCGCACTGTCCGTGTATCCGGTGGCGGTAGAGCGCGGCTGGGTGGCACGCGACGAGGCGCTGGAATCGAGTCTCGCCGCGTTACGATTCTTTCGCGACAGCGACCAGGGCGGCAGGCGGGATTCGACCGGTTACAAAGGGTTCTACTACCACTTCCTCGATATGCGGTCCGGAAAGCGCATGTGGCGTTCGGAGCTGTCGATGATCGACACCGCGTTGCTGATTGCGGGCGCGTTGACCGCCCGGATGTACTTCGATGCGGAAACGGCACAGGAAGCCGAGCTCCGTGAAATCGCCGATGAACTTTATCGCCGCATCGACTGGCGTTGGTCACAGCACGGCGGCAAGACGATCATGCAAGGCTGGAAGCCGGAAAGCGGATTCCTGCATTACGGCTGGGAGGGCTACAGCGAGAGCATCATCCTGTACGTGCTCGCACTCGGCTCGCCGACGCATCCCCCTGGGCCGGACATCTACAAGGCATGGACGGCTACCTATCAGTGGGAAAACCTTTACGACATCGATTTCCTGTATGGCGGGCCGCTCTTCATGCATCAGTTCTCCCACGCGTGGATCGATTTTCGTGGCATTCGGGATCGGTTCATGCGCGACAAACGCAGCGATTACTTCGAGAACAGCCGCCGCGCCGTCCTCGTTCAACGTGAATACGTTCGACGCAACCCGCACGAATTCATCGGTTACGACGAAGAGTGCTGGGGGCTTACCGCATGTGACGGGCCGAGCGCCGGAGATCCGGACACGATCAAAGCCGGACGGCGACTGTTCGGATACGCGGCGCGCGGCGTGCCCTTTGGCCCGGACGACGGAACGCTCGCGGGGTGGGCGGCAGTGGCCTCGCTGCCGTTCGCGCCGGAGATCGTCCTGACGACCATGCGAACGATGGCTCGACGTTATCCGGAGATGTGTCCCGACCACCGGTATGCAAGCGGCTTCAATCCCGGTCTGGTCGACGGCGACGGCAAATTCTGGGTATCGCCCGGACACTACGGTCTCGACCAGGGCATCGTGGCGATGATGATCGAAAACCACCGCACGCAGTTGATCTGGCGATTGATGCGCAATTGCGCCTACATCGTCACGGGACTCCGACGTGCGGGGTTCACCGGCGGTTGGCTGTAGCGGCGCGTCGATGAACGCGACGCCGATGCGGCAGCAGCGCGGCGACGGCATTCTCGCAGACGAGGCCGCCGAGCGCGAACGCATGGACAACGTCCGTCCCGTCGACTGGCTCAATCCGCTGCCGGCGCAGCAGTACGACCTCGTGGTCATAGGCGCCGGCACGACCGGGCTGGTCGCGGCGCGCACCGCCGCGGCGAAAGGCGCGAAGGTGGCACTGATAGAGCGTCATCTGCTTGGCGGCACTTGCCTCAACATCGGTTGCGTGCCCTCGAAGGCGATCATCCGCACCTCACGCGTTTACGCGGAGATGCATCATGCCGACCAGTACGGCGCGCTCGTTCCGCCCCGCATTCCGGTCGATTTTGCATTGGCAATGCGGCGGGTACGGGATATCCGGGCGCGCATCAGCCGAGCGGATTCGGCGCAGCGGCTGACGGCGGCGGGCGTGGATGTCTTCTTCGGCCAGGCTGCTTTTGCCGGGGTCGATGCGCTGACCGTGGAGGGTACGACGCTGCGCTTCAAGAGAGCGGTGATCGCTACGGGCGCACGGCCTGATTTGCCCTCGATTCCGGGTCTTGCCGAAGCCGGCTTTCTGACCAACGAAAACGCGTTCGACGTAAGCGAAGCGCCACGGCGCCTGCTGGTCATCGGCGGCGGCCCGCTCGGCTGCGAAATGGCGCAGGCGTTTGGCCGCTTCGGCGTGCGGACGATCATCGTGCAGAAGCAGCCACTCTTCCTTCCGAGGGAAGAGCGCGACGCCGCGCAGATCCTGTCCGAAGCCTTCATGCGGGATGGCATCGAGGTACGGCTCAATACGCGAGTCGTCAATGTGCGAACCGAAGGCGGCCAGAAGATCGTCGATCTCGTCAGCGACGACTACGCAAGTACGGTCACGGTCGATGCCATCCTCACCGGCACCGGCCGTGTTCCCAATATCGATGGACTCGCGTTGGAGGCCGCCGGAATCGAGTACGACACCCACCGCGGCGTCCATGTCGATGATTTCCTGCGGACTAGAAACCGGCGTGTGTACGCCGCCGGCGATGCGTGCCTGGCGCACAAGTTCAACGATACGGCCGACGCCTCCGCACGCATCGCCGTTCAGAACGCCCTCTTTCGCGGGCACCAGCGATTGAGCGCCCTGACGATTCCATGGTGCACGTATACCGACCCGGAGATTGCGCATGTCGGCCTTTATGTGCGACAGGCGCGGGAGCGGGACCTTCCGGTGGATACCTTCACCATCCCGATGCACGACGTCGACCGTGCCATCGCGGACGACGAAGAGGTGGGATTCGTGAAAATTACCGTCAAGGAGCGGACGGACCGGATTCTCGGCGCGACCATCGTCGCCCGGCACGCGGGCGAGATGATCAGCGAGGTCACGCTGGCGATCGCAGCGCGGATCGGCCTGCGCACGCTCGCGCGCGTCATTCACCCGTATCCGACCCAGGCCGAGGCGATCAAGAAGGCAGCCGACGCCTGCACGCGCGCCGGGGCGAGGTCGCGCGTCCGGCAACTCGCGGGCCGGCCCGAGCGTTGACTGCGCGAATGGTCGTGTCGCCGACCGGCTCGCGACGCCTCGAAAGCAGCTCCGGAGCGCGAGCGAGGCGTACCTACGCGCTGCCTGTTGTGGCGCCATACCGCCTCGATCTCACCGTGAGCGCGCTCCGGCGGCTTTCGACGAACGTCGTCGACCTATTCACGCCGGATGGCACCTATGTGCGCGCACTCGCCGGCGTCGACGAGCCCGTGGTCGTGCGCGTCACGCAGATCGCCAGGGAGCACGCGCTTGCCGTCGCCATCGAGGGCGACGCGCGCGACGACGATGCCGTTCTCGGGCTTGTCGGTCGGATGCTGGGCGCGGACATCGACCTCCGAAGATTCTATCGAAGGGCTGCGCCCGTCCCGTGGCTGGCTCCGCTGGTCAAGCGCATGCGCGGCGTGAAGCCGCCGCGTTACCCGAGCCTTTGGGAGGCATGCGTGAACGCGATCGTGTTCCAGCAGATCAGCCTCCGCGCGGCGAGCGCGGTCATGCACCGCTTGACGGCCGCGGTTGGACGATCGTTGCAAGCAGACGACATACCGGTACCGCTGTATCTGTTTCCCGATGCGGGAAGCGTCCACCGGGCAACCGACCATCGCCTGCACACGGTCGGGCTGAGCGCAAACAAGATCGCCACCTTGCGTCGCGCTGCCGAAGCACTTTCGTCCGGCGCGCTCGACACGAGTGCGCTGGAACGTTGCACGAGTCCGGACGCGGCGGCAATTCTGCGCCGGATCAAGGGGATCGGCCCGTGGACCGCGGCGATCATTCTGTTGCGCGGGCTAGGACGGCTCGATGTCTTTCCGGCGAACGACAGCAGCGTCGCCAGCAACATCGCGTTCGTCGCGGGCCCGGAGTCGCTCGACGTGCCGCGCGTGGTGGATGATCTCGGTCCTCAGCGCGGCATGCTGTACTTCCATCTGCTGCTCGCGCGGCTGGACGCCCGCGCGGAGCTTGGCCGCGCCTCGTTCGAACCGCGTTCTCCGGCTGCTCGGCCCGGCATCAGTCAGCGCGATACGCATACGTAGAAGGACCGATTCCGCGTCGATTACGTGGCGGACGGCAGCGCCTCGCCTCGTGCGAATTGCTCCATGGCGCCGACGTACGTCTGGTATCGGGCACGGTTCACCATCATGTCCTCGTACCAGCTCACGAGACCTGCCCATGGATCGTGCACGTTGTTGAGGCCGGAGACGAACGCGACGACGGTTCCCACTTCCGTCCGGCCATCGATGACGTACCATCCACCGACCCCGAGAACGATCACCTTGGCGAAATTGTGCGTGAGATTCATGAGGAAGTGCATCGAGTATCGCAGTTTCACGACGCCGAGATTCAGCGAGAATATTTTCGCGAATCGCAACTCCTGCTTCATGACCCGAGCAATTTCCGCTTCGCCGCGTTGCGGGGCGAGTACGTCGACGCTTGCCTCGCGGAGTACCTTGATCCGAGCCTGGACTCGCCGATTGATCGCCGCCTGCATCAACGGGACGAAGACCAGCTGTGGGAGGAAGATCAGCAGGCACGTAAACGCGAGCACCGGTTGCATGAAGAACATGTACGCGAAAGCGCTCAACAGCGTGCCCGCTTGCAGCACGAGTTCCGAGTACACGACGCCGACGAAGCCGCCGATGGGCTCGGGTTCCGGCAAAATCAGCGATATCTCGACGCCCTGGATCCCGGCGTTGTCGCGTTGCCTGGGCATCGAGTCGACAAGGGCGCTCGCCGTCAGTCGAAGCACGCGCACGGCCTTTTCCCCAATCCAGCCTCGGTAGACGTTCATCAATAGCTTGACCAGATCTTCGCTCAGCACGATGCCCGCGTAGATGACCGCGAGCACGAGCACCCGCTTGACGTCGCCGTCGAGGACCGCGGCATTGAGAATTCGCCGCTGCATCTCGAGCGGCGCCGTATTGAGGATGAAGACGGCAACCGCCAGGCACGCAACCCACAATTGGCTCCAGGCGCTCACCCGTCGCACGAATCCAAAGAGCGTCCGCGGCATGCCATGACGAACGAGCGACGCGGAAAGATGATCGACAGGCGGCGCCCACCAGGAGCGGTGCGTGGCATTCACTTCGGGCGGCTCGTCAGGATGGGCGTGTCGAGAACCTCTTACGCCAAGTGTCCGAGTGTCTTGATACCACTGCGGTCGATGCGGTTCTAAAGTCGTTCGGAAATGCGGGGAGACGTCGAAGCTCGGTCGGTACGGCTTTGTTGGGAGTTGGCCGGGTCACTCGATTCTTCGGCCTTTCTCCGACGGTACTACGCGCGAGTTGCTCGTTCTCAAACTGATTTACCAGGCGGCGTCGGAATAGAGATCTCGTCTGCACCTGCGTCGATGCTCGCGCCGTGCCTCGGTTTTCCGGCAACGACCGACAGATTTCTCGGGAGCGTCCGCGGTTCATGCTGCATCAAATCCTGCAAGGGATTGCAACGCCACCGCGCTCGCCACTCTCGACGAGGGGTATCGACGATCCGAACGTCGTCCTGGTCGGGCCCGCCGTCCAAGCTGCGATGCGAACGATGTCCAGCGTCCCCGCGGCTTGGGCGACGCGTCGGCCATCCGACTGGCGATCGCGAAGCAATGATCCAAATCGATAACGGAAAGGCAGGTGTCGAATGAAGCCCACGAGAGGGTCGTCATCAAGAGCGGCGGTTGTTGCGATCACGAGCGTAGCGGTCACGGCGCTTGCGACGACATTGGCCGCGTTCTCCCTGTCGAATCCCGACGACAACCCCGGCGCCTGCGACGCGCAGGCGGTCGACGCGCCTGGCCAAGGGTGCGCGAAGGCGCTGGTGCGGCTGTTCGAGCAGGGCAAGGACATCTTTCGCTTCGACACCTTCGGCGACGAGGACTACTGGGGCGGCAAGCTCCAACTGCACAAGGCGATCCAGGGCGCCGCCCTCGGTGGCGTCGGCCCCGGTGTCAGCCCGAAGACGGCCCTCACCGTTGCCGGCCTGAAGGTCGACGTGGATGCCCTCCCGGGGAGCCTCCAGGCCAAGCTCAAGCAGGGCAAGGTCGATCTCGACAGTCCCGCAACCACGCTTGCCCTTCTGCAATTGAACGCGGTCGTCGGCGTGAAGGGCTTCTTCGACAACGGTGGCTCGATCAGCTCGATCGGAATCACCTGCGCCCTCTGCCATTCGACCGTTGACGACTCGTTCGCCCCGGGAATCGGCAAGCGGCTGGATGGCTGGCCGAACCAGGACCTGAATACCGGTCTGATCGTCTCGCTCGCGCCCAACCTGGCGCCGATGGCCGAGCAGGTGCTCGGGGCCAGCGACCCGGCAACGATCGACACGCTCAAGAAGGTGCTCCTGAGTTGGGGCCCCGGCTTCTACGACGCAGAGGTCAACATCGACGCCATCGGCTTCCGGCCGGACGGCAAGTCGGCCGCAGTCCGGATCCCGGCCGCCTACGGTCATCTCGGCGAGGACCTCCACACGTGGACGGGCGGCTTCGGCAACGTCACCTACTGGAACGCCTACGTCGCGAACCTCCAGATGCACGGCAACGGCAACTTCAACGACGAGCGGTTCAACGATCCGGTCAAGTACCCGGCGGCGGTCAGAGGCGGCTCTTTCAAGGTCCGCCACAACCCCGACCAGGTTACGTCGAAGCTGGCACCGCTCCACTTCTACCAACTCTCGCTGCAAGCACCGAAGCCGCCTGCCGGCAGCTTCGACGCCGCAGCGGCGAAACGTGGTGAGGAGGTCTTCAATGGCCAGGGCAAATGCGCGGAGTGCCACATGCCGCCGCTCTACACCGACGCCGGCTACAACGCGCACACGCCGGCCGAGATGTGCATCGACTCCTTCCAGGCAGATCGCGGGCCGACGGGGGCGATCGGCAGCACCTACGTCACGCCGCAGCTCAACGGCCTCTGGGCGCGATCGAAGCGCGGCTTCTTCCACGACGGCCGTTTCCCGACGCTGTTGGATGTGGCCAATCACTACAACGCGTGTTTCAACCTCGGTCTGTCGCAGGGTGAGAAGACCGATCTGGTCGAGTTCCTCAAGAGTCGCTAGGCGGGCGGAGGTCGTTGATGGCAGGAACGCTGAGCGGCGTGCATGCACCCGGGTGGCTTAGGGCTCCGAACCATGAAGCCGACGACGCTTCCAGCTAAACGATGCTATCGGGAAGCGCGACGGGGGCGATGTCAACCACGTATTCGGGTGGCAAACGCACCGCGAACGCGCTGCCTCGATGCGGCTCGCTCTCCACGCTGATGCTGGCGCCGATGAACCTGGCGAGCCGGCGGCAGATGGCGAGGCCGAGACCCCAGCCTCGGCTCGGATCCCCGACTGACGGATCGAGCTGCGCGAACTCGTCGAAGATGCGCTCGAGCTCGCTTGGCGACATGCCGACACCCGTGTCGCGAACGCCGATCACCGCCGCGCCATCGTCGGTGACCGCAACGCTCACCGTGATGCCGCCGTCGGCGGTGAACTTGATCGCGTTCATGACGAGATTGGTGAGGACGCGGTCGAGCTTGATCCGGTCCGTGCGCACGCACACGACCCTTTCCGGAGTCTCGGAACGCAAGTACAGTGCCTTCGCTTCGGCGAGTGCCGCGAGGTCGCGGCACTTCGCATCGACGAATTCGTTCAGCGGGAACGCACTCTCGCGACGTTGCAGGAGACCGGAGTCGAGGTGCGCGATGTCGAGCACTTCCGAAACGAGCGCGACCAGCGATTGAGCGTTGGCCTGCAGGCGCTTTGCCAGCTGCGGAACCTGCGGGACGAGCGCAGGGTCTTCCGCCGAGCGGCGAATCGCCTCGGCCATCAGGTTGATCGTGTTCACCGGATTGCGGATGTCGTGCGAGACCGCATTGAGGAGGCGCGTCTTGCGACCGTTCGCTTCCTCGGCCTCGAGTCGGCGGCGGCTCAGTTCCTCGTTCTGGTGGACGATCCGCGCTTCGTGCGCGACGAGCAACGCATTGGCAGCCTCGAGCTCGATGTTTTGCTCACGCAGCAGCCGGGCCTGAGCATCGCGAACGTCCAGTGCCGCCATCCAGATATGGAGCAGGCCTGCGATGAGCAGCAGCGCGACGGCATCGAGCACGCGGTTGACGAACAGTGCCTCGCGCAGCGCGAACGAGCCGCTCGGGATCTGCAGCGCGTAGGCGATGAACGTCACGAGCACGAGCGCGATCAACATCCCCCACAACAGCCGACGATTGCGCGTGAAGGCCGCAAGGACGAGCGGGATGCCGTAGATCGTCGCGATATCGAGGTCCACCCACGTCCCGAGATCCAGGATGACCTCGGCCACGGCCAGAACGATCGCGAACCAACTCGCGAAGACCACGGCGCGATCCCGATGTCGAGTCGAGGGTGCAGACTTCAATGGGATGCCTGCTACATCGTGTTTTCGTGCGCAGTCGAGGTGGCGCGCGCATCGAGCGCCCGTGTCGAAACCGGACATGAGAACGAGCGTATCGGTTTCCGGCAACGACGGATCGAGAATACCGCCGAAGAGCGCCGGGTTCTGTAGGGGAATTTCGACTTCCGCCGCGAAAATCTTTCGACACGACGCGTCGTTGGCGCTGGCAGGTGGAGGATTCATGCCGTTGACGCTGCACGTGAAATACGTTAGATCGTTCGGTGGCCATCGCCCGGGCGCCGTGCATGAACCCCAAGGTGATGCTGTTCGACGAGCCGACCTCGGCGCTCGACCAGGAGATGGTCAAGGAGGTGCTCGACACGATGACCCACCTCGCCGAGGAGGGAATGACCATGCTCGTCGTGACGCATGAGGTGAATTTCGCGCGCAGCGTCGCGGGCCGGGTGATCTTCATGGACCTGGGCGAGACCGTCGAAGTAGCACCGCCGGAAGAGTTCTTCAATGATCCGAAGCACGAGCGCACCCGTACGTTCCTCGGGCAGCTCGCGTGACCGGGCGGGGGCGACCTGCCCGGACCTCGCCATTCAATTCGCCGGCACTGATCGAGCCGGCGAGGACGCTGGGAACGCGCACGTTCGATTTTTCCAGGCAAGTTGCCGTGATGGCAATCATCAACCGGACGCCGGACTCGTTCTACGACAAAGGCAGAACGTTCGAACTCGAAAAGGCCATTTCAGCGGCACACGCCGCGCTGGCGGATGGCGCCGACTGGATCGACATCGGTGGCGTGCCGTTCGCGCCCGGTCCGCACGTGACGGCCGAGCAGGAGATCGACCGCGTCGTTCCGGTGATCGAAGCGCTGCGCAGCGATTCCGGAACGGTCATCTCCGTCGATACGTTCCGACCCGAGGTGGCGCTCCGCAGCATTCGCGCCGGTGCGCACGTGATCAACGACACGAGCGGCTTGCGTGATCTCGGCATGGCGAAGGTCGTGGCCGACAGTGCGGCGACCCTCGTCATCACGCACAGCATTTCCGCGCCACGCACGGCGATGCTGCGTCCCGGCTATGACGATGTCGTCAACGACGTGGTTGCCTTCCTGCGCGCCCGCGTCGAGCATGCGGTCGACAGCGGCGTCCCCGTCGAGCGCATCGTCGTCGACCCCGGGTTCGACCTCAACAAGAACACCCGCCATTCGCTCGAGCTGATCCGCAGGCTCGATGAAATCGCGGCGATCGGGCTCCCGCTGCTGGTTGCGGTATCCAACAAGGACTTCATCGGCGAGACGCTCGACAAACGCCAGGGCGAGCGGCTGGAAGGCAGCCTCGCAGCCGCGGCAGCATGCATTCTGCAAGGCGCGCGGATCATCCGTGCGCACGACGTTGCGCCGACGGTCGCTGCGGTTCGACTCACCGAGGCGATACTCGGCTTTCGCGAGCCGGCATTCGTGCGGCACAACGCGGAGTAGATCGATGCCATGCAGCGACGAAGCGTTGCTCGCGCATTACGCGATCGCCGAGCGCGCCGTACAGCGCGTCCGGGCCAATTTCATCTCCAGCATCGACGGTGCCGCGACTCACGAGGGACGCACGCGGGGGCTGAACAACGCGGACGACAAGAAGGTCTTCGACATGTTGCGCATGATGTGCGATGTGCTTCTGGTCGGTGCCGGAACGTTGCGCACGGAGGGCTACGGGGAACTGCGTCTCGAGGATCCGGCAGTCGCGTGGCGGCTCGAGCATGGAGTCGCCGCGCAACCGACACTCGCGATCGTATCCGGCCGGCTCGACCTCGTCCCCGAGATGCCCGCGCTGGCGCAGGCGCCGACACGCGCGATCATTTTCACGCATGGGCGTTCGAGTTTCGCGCTGCGGCAGCGCCTGTCGCGGACGGCAGACGTCGTGGTGTGCGGTGATAGCGCCGTCGAACCGCGCACGATGCTCGCGGCGCTCGCACAGCGCGGGCTCCTGCAGGTGCTGTGTGAGGGCGGTCCGCATCTGTTGGGCACGCTGATCGAAGCCGACTGCATCGATGAGCTGTGCCTGACGCTCAGCCCCGTCGTGGAGAACGGAGGCGCAGGGCGCATCACGGCCGGCGCTCCGTTGACGCCGCGCCCGATGCGACTCCGGCATGCGATTACGGCGGACGATATGCTGATGTTGCGCTACGAGCGCATACGATGATGGACTATTGCATTGCCACGGCGAGCTGATCTCGAATACCTGACAAGAAGTGTCAGGAAAGCCCGATGGCGAAACGACCTCGCACGAGAGAGACTGCAGGCGCTGGCGGAAAGCGGCGGATAAGGAAGCCGATGCCTCTCATTGCAGCGAAAGGAAACGTCATGAAGCGCGTTCACCAGTTTTTCGTCGCGGGATTCGCGGCCCTGTGTCTGACACTCGTCGCAGGTGCGGCGACCGCGGCGGACATCCACTCCAAACCGCCCGCGAGCTTCAAAAAGGTCAGTACGCTCGTGAAACTGCCCGACTATCTGCCAGGGCTCGGCGTGCTTTACGTGGATCCATCGACGCTTCCGGTCGGGCCGTTTCTCGGTTACGACAAGAAGGGAAAGCTGGTGAACGTCACGTACATGGTGCCGTTGAAGGATCTCAACGATCACAAGAATTTCGAAGCGCGGGGGGACAAACTCGGCGACCTGAAGATCAACCACACTGATTTCATCTACAACCCGGGACATCCCGGAGTGGAAGAGCCGCACTATCACGTCATCGAGTGGCTGATCACGAAGCAGCGTCAGGATGCCGATCTCAAGTAGGGCCGTTACGACGATCGAGGACGAAGCGCAACCGATGGACCGTCCAGGCGCGCAGCGATGAACGGGTCTGGCGTACTGGACGGGCGACTGCGTTCGTGGTTTTTCGTGGCGTGTGGGCTACCCGTCGCGCTGCTGGTCGCGGCGCCCGCGGCCGCCGCGACGATCGAGGTGCGCGCGGTCATGTCGAAAGATGGCGCCGAGGTTTATTTCGATCCTGTCGGCGTGCGAATCCAGCCGGGAGACACGGTGCGGTGGATCCAGGTCAATGGATACCATTCGGTGACCGCCTATCACCCCGCTAACGGCGATCGCGAATCGCGAATTCCGGAACGGGCGCAGCCATGGGATTCGGGAATGCTGCTCGCGGAATACCCGGCCAAGGGATCCACGTTCGAGCACACGTTCACGATTCCAGGCGTGTACGACTATTTATGCATACCGCATGAGGCTGCGGGCATGGTGGGCCGCGTCATCGTAGGCGAGCCGGCCGCGGGACCGGGAACGCGCCCGTTCGGCTACGCATCGGATCGGCACTGGAAGCCCGTGCCGACGCCGGCGCAGCAGGCCTTTCCGGCGATTCCGTTGATCATGGAAAAAGGGACGGTAAGAGCGCGCGCGGCGACGGCCGGAAAGTAAGCGCCGAACCGCGCGAAAGGAGTGGCAATGAGGTCGGATAGCGAACTGTAGCATCACGCTCGAGTGGAGCTTGTGCGAGGGCCTGGTGTCGAAGCGGAAAGGATCGAAGTTCGAGCGCCTTGCGGGCCTGCGCGCAGAGCGCGACAAGATATTCGAGATGGCGCGCCACTCGCAGATTTCCGACGAGACGTCGCGCAAGCTGGTTCGCGAGATCGATCTCGTGGAGACGCGCTACCGTTAGCTTCGGCGCGCGTGCAACCAAGGAGTGTAGACATGGCGACGACCGAGAAAACTTTCGAAACCATTCCCGTCGGCACGAACGTGACATGGCACTACCGCAGCGCCATCGGTCACGGCACCGTTACCGGCGTGCACAAGATTGGAACTACGGCGGACAATACAATGTACAGCGTACGTCAGCATGATCATCATCCCGGCGAACCGGCCATCGTGCATCACAGTGGCAAGGCGCTCAGCGTGGTCAGATCCTGAATTCGCTGCGGATTCGGCCGTTTGGGTCGTGCGTTTCAGCCGCCGAGTCGCCAGCAGACAGCTCGATCAACACGTTGATCCGTCGCTACCGGCGACTGAAGCAGTGAGCACGAATCCGCTCGCGGGCAGGCCGGCGCCGACGGAACTGCTCGTCGACGTACCGAAGCTCGTTACCGCGTACTACACGGAAGTACCCGATACCGCGATACCCGGCCAGGAAATCCTGTTCGGAACGTCGGGACATCGGGGCTCCGCGTTCAAGAAGAGCTTCAATGAATCGCACATTCTCGCGATCGTCCAGGCCGTCTGCGATTGCCGGAAGCGGCGCGGGATCGACGGTCCGTTGTTTCTCGGCGTCGACACGCACGCGCTCTCGGTACCCGCGCAGGCCAGCGCCCTCGCAGTACTGGCCGCGAACGGCGTCGTAAGCATGCTCGCGCAAAACGACGAATACACGCCGACGCCTGCCGTGTCGCACGCAATCGTCAGCCACAACCGTGGCCGTACCGCCGGGCTCGCAGACGGCATCGTCGTCACCCCATCGCACAATCCCCCGGAGGACGGCGGTATCAAGTACAACCCGCCGAATGGCGGCCCGGCCGACGAGCAGGTAACGCGCTGGATCGAGAGCCGGGCAAACTCGCTGCTCGCGCGCGGGCTGAAGGGCGTGAAGCGAGTTGCGCTCGACAAGGCGCGCCGTGCCGCGACAACGCACCGGCATGATTTCCTGCAGAACTACGTCCGCGACCTGGCGCGCGTCGTGGATATGAACGTGCTGCGGGACGCAAAGCTGCGCCTGAGCGTCGACCCGATGGGCGGCGCCGGCGTGCATTACTGGGCGCCGATCGCCGAGCGCTATCGCCTGAACCTCGACATCGTCAATGCCGACGTGGATCCCACGTTCCGGTTCATGACACTCGACTGGGACGGGCGCATCCGGATGGACCCTTCGTCACCGTACGCGATGCAGCCGTTGATCGCGTTGAAGGGGCGGTTCGACGTCGCCTTCGCCTGCGATACCGACCACGACCGCCACGGTATCGTCACCAAAAGCGCAGGACTCCTGCCGCCGAATCACTATCTGGCGGTGATGATCGATTACTTGTCGCGGCATCGACGGGGATGGCGCAAACGATCCGCCGTCGGCAAGACGATCGTCAGTACGCAGATGATCGATCGCGTGGCGGCACGGCTCGATCGCACGGTGTACGAGACGCCGGTCGGATTCAAATGGTTCGTCGACGGGCTTGCCGACGGATCGCTCGGTTTCGCCGGTGAAGAAAGCGCGGGTGCGACCTTTCTGCGCCTCGACGGCAGCACGTGGACGACGGACAAGGACGGCATCGTGCCGGCGTTGCTGGCGGCCGAAATGACGTTGCGCACCGGCCGTGATCCCGGCGAGCTGTACCGGGCAATTACCCGCGATTTGGGCGAGCCCGCCGAGCGCCGCCTGCAGGCGGCCGCTACCCGCCAGCAGAAGCAACGTCTCGCACGACTATCGCCGCGCGAATTTCGGCATACCGACCTCTGCGGCGAAAAGATACGCCGGATACTCGACCGCGCGCCGGGGAACGACGCGCCCATCGGCGGATTGAAAGTGATGACGGACAGCAGTTGGTTCGCAGCGCGTCCGTCGGGCACCGAGGACATCTACAAGATTTACGCCGAGAGCTTTCGCGGGGAGAAGCACCTTGACCGCGTGATGGAACAGGCTCGAGAAATGGTCGATTCGGCTCTTGCTCCACGCACGTCGCCACGACGAGGGCAGCGTCATGACCGGTCTCGGTGAAACGCTGCGGCCCGACGACGAGGTCGCAAGCGCACGGATACCTCAGCAGTACCGAAGATGACCCCGCTCATTCGAGTTGCGTCACGCCGTGCTGAATCGCGAATTTGACCAGGCTGGGAACGTCGGCAATGCCCAACTTCTGCATCATCCGGCTGCGATAGGTGTCTACCGTCTTCGGCGACAGGAACAGTATCACCGCAGCCTCGGCGCTCGATTTCCCCTCCGCCACCATTTGCAGGATTTGCCGCTCGCGGCGACTGAGGCTGTCCAGCGGACTCGCGCGCTGGCGATCCGAGATGTAGTCGTCGATCACCGCGGACGCAATCTTCTGGCTGAGGTAACGCCGGCCGGCATGCACCGCCCGCACGGCGTCCACCACTTCGGCACCGGCCGAATCTTTGAGCAAATAGCCGCGCGCCCCGGCCTGCAGCGCCCGAAAGATATGTTCGGTGGTCGAATGCATCGACAGAACGAGCACCTGCGTCGACGGGGACACGTCGTGAATCTGCAACGTCGCCTCGATTCCGTTCAACTCGGGCATCGCGATGTCCATGACGACGACGTCCGGATGCAGTTGCTGCGTCACGCGCATCGCCTCCCGGCCGTTCGCGGCGTCGCCGACGACCTGGATGTCGGACTGTGCCTCCAGCAGAACGCGCAGGCCGTCACGCACGACGCCATGGTCGTCTGCGAGGACTATCCGGATCATGCGCACGACTCCTCGACGTGGCGATGAACTCGCATCGCTCTGGTGGAACGAAACCGTGGCCGACTCGGCAGGCGCGCGGGATTTGATCCGGCAAACGCCGCTCCTCGTTCATGAGGTCGGATTTGCGCTCGGCATCAAGAATACCGCACACGGCTCACCGAGTGCCGCCGGAAGATCCAGCTTCTGGCTGGTTCTTCCAGCGTTGCTGTTTCATTGGTTTTCCGGCGCGCCGCCCCGGCAGGGTTCTGCCTCGAAGCGATCAGGGCGCGGTCTTCTGATTCGAAACGATCGTCGCCCCCACATCCTTCAGCAGACGCTGGAATTCGGGTGAAGCGAGAAGGATCGATCCACCCGCGGCACGCAACCGGTCCACAGCCTCGTCGGGTAGCGAAAACGTGGTCGGAAGGTTATTCAGGTAATCGAACTCCGCCTTGTCCTTGATCCCGGCGAACGACACGTCGATCGCATAGAGCTCGGTGTCGGGCGCATGGGCGACTTCCTTCAAGCTGTCGTCCTTGTCGTTCACGAAGGCCGGCGAATCCCTGATCCGACGCAACGTCTGCCAGCGGTTGGCAATGTCCTTGAGCAGCTCCACCGACTCGAAGGAATAACGGTCGATGGGAACACCGCTCGCCTTGAGCAGGATTTCCAGCGTGCTGGGCGGATTTTCCGACTCGTCCCAGCGGGTCTTTGGCGAAGACATCGAATCGACGACGAGGACCACCAGCCGGCGCACGTTGTCGAGCGGCGTCGGCTGGCCCATCATGTGCGCCGCCTCGAAGCCCTCGACGTAGTCCAGCACGGCCCGCAAGCCGAGGTTGTCCGACACGCCGCCGTCCACCAGATGGATATAGGGCCGGTGCTCACTGTCGGCATAGGACTGGAGCTCGACGAAACGCCGCACGGTGCGCGCGGCCGGCCGCGGCGCCGTCGCCGGATCGGTGAACATGCGGGCCCACTCGGGCACCGTGTAGTTGCACGTGCCGCCATAGTTGTTGATCGTGATCGGGGACAGGACGACAGGGACCGCCGACGAGGCCGCAGCGGCACGCGCGAGCGACACCGGGCCGAGGTTCGAGCAGATCAGATCGAAAAAGCTCTGGTTGAACGCCACGCGCGAGCCGGTCGAAAGGTCGGTGGCCATCACGACGATGAGGGGGCCTTGCTTGCGTTCGAGATCTGCAAACGTTGCGCCTTCGAACAGGACCTCGTCGTAGAGGCGGGCTGCCAGTTCCGACCGGCCTCCGCCGGTGGCTAGCAGCGAACCCCAGTTGAAAGGGTTCAGCGAGCGCGAAATCAATTCGCCCTGGATGTTTCGCTTCAGGAAGCGCTTCTCGTATTCGTCGAAAAGCCTGTCGCCATACAGGCCATAGGCAAGGGCGGTGAAACTGCCGCCCGATATGCCTGTGATGATGTCGACGCCGTCGAGCAGACGAAAGCGGTTGCCACGGGCACCCAGCGCTTCGGTGCGACGGAGCATCTCGAGAACGCCATAGGAAAACGCGGCGGCGCGTGTTCCGCCGCCCGAGAACGCGAGTATCACGAGGTTCTGCGGATCCCTCGCGATCTGGCTGCGGGTGCCGTATTGATATCCCTTGCCAGGCGTTATCTGTGAGACCGGGGGATTGATCGGGCGTGTCGCGCAGCCACCGACCAGCAGCAGCGAGCCGAGCAGCCACAGGAGCAGGACTCGGGCGCTGAGCTGCAACGCGCTCGACCAGAGAAATTTGCTCATGACCCACGCCATACGGTGCTTGCTCGGGCATCTTACTGCTGCGACACGCAGCAGGAAATTGCACCAAGGTGCCATTCGCTGCAGCGGGCCCTAGCGGCGCGAAGCACATGCCGTCAAGCACCGCGAAACCGGGTCGCGGCGCCTGCCCGGCCCGATCGACCACCGCCGGAATCCGGCGCCGGTCCCGGTGTCCAATGTATCCACCAGTCCTTCATCGCGAGGAGATCATGAAGCGCAATGTCGTCGCCTTTGCTTCGTTTGCCGTCGCGCTCGGCTTCGGTTTCAGCGCCAATGCGCAGCCCCTGCAGACGCTGAGCGGGGATATCGCGTCCGTCGACAACGCCGCGCTGCATCTCAAGTCCTCGTCAGGACAGGAGACGACGATCAGGCTCCCCGACGACGTGCGCGTCAGTCTGCGCGTGCCCGCGAAGCTCGACGACATCAAGGCGGGCACGTTCGTCGGCACGGCGGCGACGCCGGGCTCCAACGGCACGCTCGTCGCGAGCGAAGTGCACATCTTTCCGGAAGCGATGCGCGGCACCGGCGAAGGTCACCGGTCGATGGCGACGATGCCCGGCAGCACGATGACCAATGCGACGGTCGCCGGCGTTTCTTCGTCCGCGGCGGACACGCGCGGCACGATGACGAACGCAACCGTTGGGAGCGTCGGCGCCGCTGGGCAGGGACGGATGCTGAAGCTCAGTTACAGAGGCGGCGAGCAGACGGTGTTCGTGTCGGACAAGACGCCCGTGGTCGTGGTCGAGACCGGCAGCCGCGGATCGCTGACGCCGGGCGCGCACGTGATCGTCTATGCGCAGCGCGATACGACCGGCGATCTTGCCGCGCAACGGATCAGCGTCGGAGCGAACGGATCGGTGCCGCCGATCTGACCGGCTTGCCGCTTCACGGCGCATGACGCTCGGCGAGCACGGCTCGCGTGATCGCCTGCGCCTGCTCGTCGCTCAACGCCTCGCCTGCCGCGCGCATTCGGTCGTACCCGCCCGCACCGAGGATCGAAGCGGCCGCTGCCTCCGCCTGCTCGACGGAACGCGCTTCGTTGGGTTGTCGCGGCTCCCTGCCGGTCGCGTAGATCCGGCTGGCGAAGCCGATCAACTGCGCGGCCTGTGCCTCTCGGCCGGTGCGCACGGCGTATAGCGCAACGTGGTCGAGAAAGTAGTGCGCCGCACCGGTCTGCCAGGCAAGCGGCCAAGCTTCCGTCGCCGCTTGGCGCGCCGCCGCCAAGTCGCCCGCCATCAGCAGCGCGGCGTTGAGGTTGGACAAGGCGATCGCCAGCGACCGCGGCCGATCGCGCACGCGCGGGTCGCGGACGGCAGCGCGGCCAAGCGCGATGGCCTCCGCAACGTCACCCGCCATCAAGGCCGCATCGGCCAGCGATCGCCGGCATACCGAAACCAGCGCATCGGCGCCCACTTCCTCGGCGAGACGCATGGTCTCGCGGAGGCTTTTGCGATAAGCGGCCGCATCCCTGCGATAGTTGCCGAGACCGATCCGATCGCCGGCAAGCTCGGCCAGCAAGCGCCGTGGAAACGTTTCGTTTTCGAGCGCATGCGCTTCATCGAGCGCGCGTTCGGCGCCGGCCCAGTCGCCCGTGCGAACACAGGCGATGGAAAGCGTGCCGAGCGCCAGATAAACCTGATGCTTGTCGCCGACGCGCCCCCATGCCGCGACGCGCTCCGGAGCGGTGACGACCAGCGGCAAATCGGCCGTGCTCGCAAGAAAGCGCGCAATGCAATTCCACAAGCGCGCCTGTGTACGCGCATCGCCAAGAGCCAGCAACCCATGCGCCAACGCTGCCCGCTTGCGCAGCGGCGACACGAGTCCGCGCATCCGGTCGAGATTGAACAAGGCCTCGCCGGTCGAAGCCGCGACGCCGGCACGCCGAGCCTCGCAGGCGCGGTCGAACGCGGCCTGCAAATCGTCGTAGTCGGCGGCATAGCGGCTGAGCCACGGCTTGTCGGCAAGCGCCCAGTAGGCCTCGTTGGATTCGTCGGCGAGTGCCGCCAATGCCTCGCTGTGACGCTCCAGCGTGACGGCCGTCTCCGCGTGCTCGCGCAGCTTCTCCGCGGCGTAGAGCCGGGTCGTTTCCAGCAGCCGATAGCGCGGAGGCTCGCTGCGCTCCACGTGAACCAGTGATTTTTCGATCAGCGCCGTCAGCGCGTCGAGCACCGTCCATTCGTCGAGCGCGCCGGAGGATGCGACGCGCTGCGCCAGGTCGAGGCGAAAGCTTCCCGCGAACACCGACAGTCGGCGCAGCGTTGCCTGCTCATCGGTATCGAGCAACGAGTGACTCCAGTCGAGCGTCGCGCGAAGCGTCTGATGCCGCGCCGGCATCAAACGGTCCCCGCTGCGCAACAGCTTCAGCCGCTCGGCAAGCCGCGCCTGCAGGGGTTCCAATCCGAGCAGCGGCAAGCGGACGGCTGCCATCTCGATGGCGAGCGCGATGCCGTCGAGATGCCGGCACAGCTCGATCGCGCCGGCGATCGTGGACTCGTTCAGTGAAAACAGCCGGTCCACGGCTTTGGCGCGCTGCTCGAGCAACTGGATCGCGCCGAACGTTCGCGCGACCTCGAGCGATGTCCCCGGCGGTGGGACCGCGAGCGCATCGAGCCGGTACGCGTACTCGCCCGGTGTCTTCAGCGGCTCTTGCGACGTCGCCAGGACGCACAAGCCGGTTGCAGCGCCGAGCGCGCCCTGCACGACGCGCGCCACGTCGGCCGCGAGATGTTCGCAATTGTCGAGTACCAGCAGCGTGCTGCGGTAAGCCAGCGCCCTGGCAAGCTCCGCGAGCGGATCGCCTTCTTCCAGCTGCAGGCGCGCGGCGTTCACGATCGCGGGGACAATTCCGTCGGGGTTGGACAGCGCCGCCAGATCCACCCACCACACGCCGCTCGCATGCGCATCGATCTGCCTGCGCGCGGCCTCCTGCGCGAGACGCGTCTTGCCGATGCCGCCCGCACCGACGACGGTGACGAGCCGATGCTCTCGCAGCAATTGGGTGACGGCCGCCATGTCGGCATCGCGACCGAACGGCATTTCGTCCGCGGCGGGCAGGTTCGTCAGCGCGATGGAAGCCACCGCGTCGCCCCGTACGGCGGCCGGCGCCCGATCGGCGCCTTCGTCCGCGAGCGGCAGGGCGAAACGATAGCCGCGACCGGGAATCGTGGCGATCGCCTTCGGTCCGAGGAGCTTGCGCAGCGCCGAAACCTGAGCCTGCAGATTGTTCTCTTCGACGACCAGTCCGGGCCAGACGGAGTCGAGCAGCTCGTTCTTGCTCACCACCCGATCGCGATGGTCGAGCAGCGCGAGCAGCACGTCGAACGCGCGCGAGCCGATGCCCGCGCGCTCCCCGCCCACCCGCAATTCACGCTCGACGCGGCGGACCTCGAAGCCATCGAAGCGGTAGACGTCCTGCAAGCGATTCCTCGTAGGCGTTCAGGCTCGTCGTAGCGGCTGTTTCAGAACGTTTCAGGACGCCTTTCAGCGCGCCAAAGGACGACGCCTTCCTCGCCCCGGAACATACGCCCGGCAAGCAGTGCTCATTCAGGAAACCCCCGACGAACGAAAGGAATCGCCATGAAGAAGACGCACCATGACCGCTGGAACGACTGTGCCAACAAGGATACCTTCTGGAACCTCGCCGTGTTGCTCGGCGGTATCCTGGTCGTGATCGCGAGCGCGGTCGATTTGCCGCAGGATCCGAGCGATGTCACGCGCGTCGTCTATTCACGGGTGACCGTCGATCGATGAGTCAGTCCGGAATTGCATCGACAACGGCGCGGGAAAGAAAGCCCCGACGTCCGGAAAGGTGAAGCGTCAGACATGCCGCACGTTCGCGAATTCCGAGCAGCAAGCCGCACGAGCAGGCTTCGGCGCCTCGCCCGGTCAGCCGGCGTCCTGTTGGCAGCGGCTGTTGCGGCCGGCAGAATGATGTTCTATATTGGCGCTTCTCCGTAGCGGACCGGTCCAGGACGGCGTCCGCGCCCATGACCCCGAAGAGCGCAGACGAACTTCTCGCGAGTTGCAGCGCGTGGTGGGACACGTCGATCATCGACATCCATCCCGGCAAGATCGCGATCCGGGGCTACCCGATCGAGCAGCTGATCGGCCGCGTAGGCTTCGTCGAGATGATCTGGCTGATGCTGCGCGGCGAGCTTCCTGCGCGCGCGCAGGCGGAGCTACTCGAGGCCGCGCTCGTCCCCGGCGTCGATCACGGACCGCAGGCCCCGTCGATCGCGATCTCGCGGATGGCGGTCACGTGCGGCCTGCCGCTGAACGGAGCAATGGCGTCCGCCATCAACGTGCTCGACGACGTGCATGGCGGCGCCGGCCAGCAGTGCATGGCGCTCTATCGCGAAGTCGACGAGGAGGCCGGGCCGAACGGTGATCTCGCCGAAGCGGCAACGCGCGTGATCGAGCGCCGGCGCGAGGCGGGCGACAAGATGGTTCCCGGATTCGGCCATCGCTTCCACCCGATCGATCCGCGCACGGCCCCGTTGCTCGCGCGGGTCGAGCAGGCGCGTCGCGCCGGCATCGTATCCGGCCGCTATGCGAGCATCGGCCAGGCGGTCGAAGGGGCGCTCGCGGCCCGTACGAAGCGCCACGTGCCGATGAACATCGACGGCGTCACCGCGGTCGTGTTCAGCGAGCTGGGCTTCGAGCCGGAGCTTGGGCGCGGGCTCTTCGTGCTGTCGCGGGCCGTGGGCATCCTCGCGCACGCCTGGGAGCAGAAGCAGCGGGGCGCCCGGATCATGGGACCGATGCCGCGCGAAATTCCGTATCGCTACAGCGGGCCGGCGCGTCGCGACGTGCCGCCTCGCGAGGCCGACGCCATCGACGAAAATTCGACTCCGCCGGCGGGCAGGGACCGTGGCGGATAAACCGACGGCCGCACCTGCGCGGCGAGGAGATTCGAAATGGTGAAAGACCTCGTTTCCCATCAGCTGGTGAAGTACCTGGAGGCTCGCGGCATCTCGCACGTGTTCGGGCTTTGCGGGCATACGAACATCGCGGTGCTCGCCGCGATCGAGAAGAGCGCAATCAAGTTCGTCAACGTGCGCCACGAGCAGATCGCCGCGCACATGGCGGACGGCTACGCGCGCTGCACGAATCGCGCTTCGGTCGTGCTCTCGCATCTCGGTCCCGGCCTGACGAACGCGTCGACCGGCGTCGCGAATGCGGCGCTGGACTCGGTGCCGATGGTGGTCATCGCCGGCGACGTGCCGACGCACTATCACGGCAAGCATCCGCATCAGGAAGTGAACCTGCACGCGGATGCCGCGCAGTACGAAATCTACCGGCCTTTCGTCAAGCGCGCCTGGCGCGTCGACCGCCCGGATCTGTTGCCCGAGATCATCGAGAAGGCATTCGCGCTCGCCGAAAGCGGGCGTCCCGGGCCGGTTCTCGTGGACGTGCCGATGGACATCTTCTCGAAGGAGATCGACGTCGCGCTGTTCGATCGCCTGCGCCACAACGCCAAGGCGCTGCGCAAGCCATCGATCGACGACGAGACGGCGCGCGAAATCGTCGATCGGCTGCTGGCCGCGAAGCGACCGCTGCTGTACGTGGGCGGCGGAATCCTGCTCGCCGGCGCCGCGGCGGAGCTTCGCGCGTTCGCCGACCATCTGCAGATTCCCGTCGCCCACACGCTGATGGGAAAGGGCGCGCTTCCCGACGATCACCCGTTCGTGCTCGGCATGACGGGCTTCTGGGGCACGAAGTTCATCAACGAGCAGACACGCGGCGCGGACCTGATCCTGGCGCTCGGTACCCGGTTCTCCGAAGCGGACTGCAGCTCGTGGGAGCGCGAATACACGTTCAACTTTCCGCCGACGAAGCTGATCCACATCGACATCGACCCCGCCGAGATCGGCCGCAATTATCCGGTCGACATCGGCGCGGTCGCCGACGTCCGCGAAGCGTTGTCGGTGCTGACCCGGGTTGCCCGCGCGATGGTTCCCGATGGCGTTCGCCGTCCGGCCGTGGCGCGCGCAATCGAGGCCGCGCGCGAAGCGTTCGTGCAATCGAACCGGAAACACGCGGAGAGCGACGCCTATCCGATGCGGCCGGAGCGCATCCTCGCGGACGTTCGCGCTGCGCTGCCGCGCGACGCGCTCATCACGACGGACGTCGGCTGGAACAAGAACGGCGTCGGCCAGCAGTTCCCGATTCTCGAGCCGGGAACGATTTTTACGCCGGGCGGCTACGCCACGATGGGATTCGGCGCACCGGCGGCGCTCGGCGCGAAGCTCGCGCGACCCGACCGCGTCGTCGTTGCGCTCGTCGGCGACGGCGGTTTCGGCCAGAATCCCGCGATGCTCGCGACAGCGTTCGAAGAAGACATCGCCGTCGTCTGGGTCGTCATGAACAACTACGCGTTCGGGACGATCGCGGGGCTCGAGAAGGCGCACTACGGCACGACGTACGGCACCGTCTTCGAAAAGGACGGCAAGCCCTATTCACCGGACTACGCGGCGGTCGCCAGGGCGTACGGCGTCGACGGCGTGAAGATCGGCTCGGCTGCGGAATTCAGGCCGGCGCTCGAACGCGCGATCGCCGCGAAGCGGCCGTTCGTCATCGACGTCGTGATGCAGAACGAGCCCGTGCCGACCGCGGGCCACTGGAACATCATGGACATCTATTCGCCGGGGAAAAAGGTCGATCACGTAAGCACAGGCGCCGTGCACGCCTGATCGCGAAAAGCGTCGTCCGGCGAGCCTGGGCTCGCGGCGGGCTCCCGGACGCGCTAGCCCTGGTATCCGAAGAGCCGCGGAAGAAACAGCACGAGCTCGGGCACGAAAGTGATCAGCGCCAGCGCGGCGATCATCACACCGAGGAACGGCAGGATGTCCCGCACGATGTCCTTGAGCGGCACGTCGGCGATCTTCACCATCATGAACAGCAGCAGTCCGTACGGCGGCGTGATCAGGCCGATCATGATGTTCACGACGGCGACGACGCCGAAGTGCACCGGATCGACGCCCAGCGCCTGCGCCGTCGGCAGCATCACCGGGACGATGATCAGCAGGATCGTCGTGCCTTCGAGGAAGCACCCGAGAACGAGCAGCAGCAGGTTCGCGAGCAGCAGGAACGTGAACGGCGAGAGCTCGTAGGCCTTCAGCACGGCGCTGATCGTCTTCGGAATGTTCTCCACCGTGATCACGTAGTTGAACACGATCGCGCCGGCGATCAGCATGCCGATCGAGATCGTCATGCGCGCGCTGTTCATCAACGACTGGTGGAAATCGCGCCACCCGATGCTCCGATAGACCAGCGCCGACACGAGCAACGCATAGAAGGCTGCGGCCGCGGCCGCCTCGGTCGGCGTGGTGACGCCGCTGTACATCAGCCCGAGCAGGATGACCGGCATCATCAGTGCCGGAAACGCTTGCCAGGCAACCCGCGGCAGCTCGCGCACCGGAACCGGCGGCTCGACCGGAAAGTTGCGGCGCCGGGCCGTGTACGCGATCAGCGCCATCTGCGCGAAGCCGAGCAGCAGGCCCGGAACGACGCCGCCGAGAAACAGGTAGCCGATCGACGTGTCGGAGACCAGCGCGTAAATGACGAGCGGTATCGACGGCGGAATGATCGGGCCGATCACCGACGACGCCGCCGTCAGCGCGGCGGCGAAGGCCGGCGTGTACTTGCCGTCCTTCGTCATCAGGATCTGCATGATCTTGCCGCTGCCCGCGGCATCCGCGAGCGCGGACCCCGACATGCCGGCGAAGATGATGCTCTGCACGACGTTGACGTGGGCGAGGCCACCGCGCCAGCGCCCGACCAGCGCGTTGCAGAACCGGAGCAGCCGATCCATGATGCTGCCGCTGTTCATGAATTCGGCCGCCAGGATGAACAGCGGAATCGCGAGCAGCACGTAGCTCGTATACATGCCGTTCAGCAACTGTTCGGCCGCCGTCCCCATGTCGAGGCCGGCCATCCAAAGGTAGAGCACCGAGCCCGCGATCATTGCGTGCCCGATCGGCAGGCCGAACAGCGAGAGGACGACGATCGCCAGCGTGGCGAGCGAGAACGGGCTCGTCGGATTCACAGCCCGGAGCTCGACTTGGTCAGGTCGACCTGTTCCGGCTCCTCGCCGCGCAGCAGGTGCGACAGGATCCACAGGTAGCGCACGATCACCGCGGCGGCGAACGCAAGATAGATCGAGAACAGCCAGTCGAAACGGATGCCGAGGTACGCGGTCCGCTCGACCTTCATGAAGGTCACGTACTTCCACGTCGCGGGAAACGACGCCGCGTAAAGCACGACCAGCGCCACCGCGGTGATGATTCCCATCGCGATGCGCGCGCGCTTGCCCATCGCGCCGCTCAGGAGGTCGAAGCGGATCTCGTCGCTTTCCCGGACGACGAACGCAGCCCCCCAGAGCACGAGCCAGAGCCACATGATCACCGTGAGCTCCGACGACCAGCCGATCGGAAAATTGAACAGGTACCGGAAGACGATCTGGATGATGAACGCGACGAACATCACCCCGATCATCGCTGCGGCGACGTTCTCCGCCCGCCGCCGCAGCCAGGCACCGACTGCGCGCATCACTTCACCGCGGCGATCTGCTCCAGCATGCCCTTCGGCCACTCCTTCGCTTCATCGGACGCCGTGTAGACCTTCTGCGCATAGGTGCGGAATGCGCCGATGTCCGGGACATAGACGTCGAGTCCCTGCTTCTTGAAGCCTTCGGCGAGCTCGGCCTCGCGCTTCAGGTGCTCCTCGGCGCTCCAGTTGATCGCCTTGTCGGCGGCGGCCTGGAAGGTCTTCTGCTTCGCGGGCGACATGCCGGCCCACGTCTTCTGGTTGAGCGTGAGGAGATCGAAACCGACGAGGTGCGACGTCAGCACGATCTGTGTCATCACCTCGTAGAACTTCATGTTCTGGACGTTCGGCAGCGGATTGTCCTGCCCGTCGATGGCGCCCGTTTGCAGGCCCGTGTACACCTCGGCGTAGGCCATCGGCGTCGGATTCGCGCCGAGCGAGCGGCCGAGCAACTGCCACGCCTCTCCGCCCGGCATCCGCAGCTTGATCCCGGCCATGTCGGCCGGCGTGTTGATCTTCTTCTTCGGCTTGAGCCCGACCTGGCGCGTGCCGAAGAAGGTCGGCCCGAGAATCTTGACCTTGAGCTGGTCCTCGGCCATTTTCTTCATCTGCGTTCCGACGTCGCTCGCGAAGAACGCGTTCAGGTGGTGAGCGTCGCGGAACAGGTACGCCGACGTGAGGATCGACCAGGCCGGAACCTGCTTCGAGATGTCCTGCGGCGCGATGTTGCCCATCTCGAGGTTGTCGCGCTGCAGCGCGACGAGCTCGGTACCTTGCTTGTAGAGCGACCCGTTGTAATACGGCTCGACGTTGAAGTCCGCCTCGACGTCCTTCGCGAACATCTTGATCATGTCCGCGCGGATGTCCTTGTCGGAGAACACGGCGGCGAAGCGGATGTTGGGCTTGCTCTGGGCCCAGGCCGGCGTGAACGCGGCGGCGGCGAGCGCGGCGCCGGTCTTCAGCACGGTACGACGGTCGATGCGCGAGGTCATGGCTTCCTCCTGCGAGTTGTGGGCGTCTTGCCGGCGCCCGATACGGGTAGGGTCCGGGCACTGCGGGGTTGGGTTCCCGATGCAGCGCGGATTAGAACATGGTTCTGAACACTGGAACAGTCCCCGGCGGGGTCGCGCCGGGCACCGGCACTTGCGGTTTGTCCTCACCTCGCGCGTTCGGAACGGCGACGACGCTACCGGGCCCGTGCAGCACGCTTCGGCGCACGCTGGCGTGTGCGCGGCGCCGCCGCAAACACTTCGGTGTCGCCTCCGAACGCCTTGGTCAGCTGGCTCGCGTGCCGCAGCAGGACCCGCAGGATGGGGGCGACTCCGGTCGCCTCCATCCGGTAGCGCGGCCCGGATACCGCGACGGCGCCGACGAGGCGCTGGTTCAGGCCGAACACCGGACACGCGATCGCGGCGACTTCGGGGTCGCGCTCACCGAACGAGGCGGCGTGCATCTCGCGCCGCACTTTCTCGTAGCCGGCTCCGCTGCCGCCGGTGAATGCGCGGATGACGTGTCCGGCGGCGCCCACGTTGAGCGGCAGCCGGTCGCCTTCGTGCACCGAGTCGCGCACCGAGCGCTGCGAGTCGACGCGATGCAGGCACAGGCGCCGGTCGCCGTCGGGGACGTAGAACGAGGCGCCCTCCTCGACGTCGCCGACGAGCGAGCGCAGGACGTCGGGCACGATGTCCGCCGTGTGCAAGTGCCGCTGGTAGAGCGAGCCGAGCTGCAGCAGCTTGGACCCGAGCCGGTAGGTGCCGTCGTCATTGCGCACCAGGTAGCCGAAGTTCTCGAGCGAGCGCGCGAGCCGCAGCAGCGTGCTCTTGTACATCTTCGTGCGCTTCGCGAGATCGGCCAGGCTGAGCTGCGGATCCCGATCGGTGAACACGTCGAGTATCGTCAATGCACGCTCGACCGCCGCAACGCCAACCGATCCTCCCATACCGTCCTCTCGTCGCTCGAAGTTCGCGCCAGTACGCCAAAGCGGGCTGCCCGGGGCGCGGCCGTCGGGTTGACCCGCTGTCGGAATTATAGAATCATGTTGCGCACAGCGAAACTCTCGACGCGCTCATGGAAAGCGTTGCGCAGCCGCACGCCGGGGCTTTGCCGGCGTACGGCCATCACATCGACGGCAAGTCCGCCGCACCGGCGTCCGGCGAGCACATGCTCACCGAGGATCCGTTCACCGGGCGGGCATGGGCGCGAATCGCGCGCGGCAACCGTGACGACGTCGCGGCTGCCGTGAACGCGGCGGGGCGCGCGTTCCGCGAGGGGCCGTGGCCCGCGCTGACGGCAAGCGAGCGCGGCCGCCTGCTGTGGCGGCTCGCCGATGCGGTGACGGCAAACGGCGAGCGTCTCGCCGAGGTCGAGCGGCGCGACAACGGCAAGCTGGCCACCGAAGTCACCGCCCAGGTGCGCTACACGGGCGACTACTTCAAGTACTACGCGGGCCTGGCGGACAAGATCCAGAGCGCGGTCATTCCGACCGACAAGAAAGGCGTGTTCGCGTACACGAAGTACGAGCCCAAGGGCGTCGTCGCGATCATCACGCCCTGGAACTCGCCGCTGACGCTCACGAGCTGGAAGCTCGCGCCGGCGCTCGCCGCCGGCTGCACGACGGTCGTCAAGCCTTCCGAATACACGTCGGCGTCGATGCTCGAATTCGCGCGGATCGCCACCGAGGCCGGCTTGCCGAACGGCGTGCTGAACGTCGTCACCGGACTGGGCCCGGAAGTCGGCGAAGCGCTGGTGACGCATCCGGACGTCGCGCATGTCGGTTTCACCGGCGGCGACGCGGCAGGACGCAGGATCTACGAGCTGGCCGCGCGAGGCCTGAAGACCGTCACGCTCGAGCTCGGCGGCAAGTCGCCGAACATCGTGTTCGACGACGCCGACCTCGCGCAGGCCGTGAAAGGCGTCGTTTCCGGCATCTTCGCCGCGTCGGGACAGAGCTGCCAGGCGGGATCGCGGCTGCTCGTGCAGCAGTCGATCCACGACCGGTTCGTCGGCATGCTGGTGGATTTCATGCGCGGGGTGAAGCTCGGCGATCCGGCGCAGCCGGACACGCAAATGGGACCGATCGCCACCCGGCCCCAGTTCGAGAAGATCGTGAGCTACATCGAGCTCGGCAAGCGCGAAGGCGCCACGTGCGTGCTGGGCGGCGGCGTGCGCGCGGATCTCGGCGCTGGATGGTTCGTCGAGCCGACGATCTTCACCGGCGTGCGCAACGACATGCGCATCGCGCAGGAAGAGATCTTCGGTCCGGTGCTCGCGGTGATTCCGTTCGCTGACGAACAGGACGCGATCCGCATCGGCAACGACATTCGCTTCGGGCTGGCGGCGGCCGTGTGGACACGTGATCTGCGCCGCGCGATGCTCGTGACCGACAAACTGAAGGCGGGAACGATCTGGGTCAACAACTACCGCGCGACGAGCTTCACCAGCCCTTTCGGCGGCTACAAGGATTCCGGGATCGGCCGCGAGTCGGGCATCGACGCGATCCGCGAGTACGTCGAGACGAAATGCGTCTGGATCTCGACGGATCTCGACGTGCCCAACCCGTTCATTCGCCGTTGAGCGCTTCACTGCCTCCAATCGGCGATGCCGACCCGCGCATGCCGTCGGCAGCGGGGCCAGCAGCACACGCGCAGGCGCCGGCGGGTCGCCGGCCGCTCGCCGGGATACGCGTGCTGGATCTCACCAACGTGCTGTCGGGCCCATTTTGCGCCTATCAGCTCGCGCAGCTCGGCGCGGACGTCATCAAGGTCGAGATGCCTGACACCGGCGACCTTGCACGACAGCTGGGCGCCGACGAAGCGCTCAACGCGAATTTGATGGGCGCTTCGTTCCTCGCGCAGAACGGGGGCAAGAAATCGGTCACCGCGAATCTCAAGACCGAAGGCGGCCGCAAGATCCTGTGCGATCTCGCACGGAACGCGGACGTGCTGGTCGAGAACTTCCGGCCGGGCGTCATGGATCGCCTCGGGGTCGGGCACGAGGCGCTCGCCAGGATCAATCCATCTCTCGTGTATTGCGCGATATCGGGTTTCGGGCAAACGGGCCCGATGCGCGACGCGCCCGCGTACGACCAGATCATCCAGGGACTCGGGGGCGTGATGAGCATCACCGGCGATGCGCGCTGCGCGCCGATGCGCGTCGGCTACCCGGTTGCCGACACGCTCGGCGGCCTCGCGGCCGCGTTCGCGATCGCCTCGGCGCTCGTGCGGCGCGCAGGGACGGGCGAGGGCGCCTTCATCGACGTGTCGATGCTCGACTGCGTGCTCGGCGCGATGGGCTGGGTCGTGTCGAATTACCTGATCGCCGGGCAGGAGCCCGTGCCGATGGGCAACGACAACTTCACGGCCGCGCCTTCCGGAGCGTTCGCGACGGGCAGCGGACTCGTGAACATCGCGGCGAACAAGCAGGAGCAGTTCGAGGCGCTCGCTGCGGCCGTCGGACGCGAGGAGTGGCTTGCCGATCCAAGGTTTGCGCAGCGGGAAGCGCGCAAGCGCAATCGCGGCGAGCTCAACAAGGCACTCGAGGAAGTGCTGCAGGGCAAGCCGGCTGCGGAGTGGGAAACGATCCTGAACCGGATCGGGATTCCGGCAGGCAGGATCCTGTCGGTTCCGGAAGCGCTCGCGCACGAGCAGATCGCCGAGCGCGCGCTCCTGCGCACGATGAGCGACGTGCCGGGGGTCGGTCGCACCATCGCCGTGACACGCGCCGGCTTCAAGCTGAGCGGCGGCGATCCCGACGTCGACTTGCCACCGCCGCAACTCGGGCAGCACACGGACGAAATTCTCGGCGATCTCGGCTACACGGCCGACGACATTGCGCGCCTTCGGCGCGAAGGCGCGATCTGAAGCGGGTGTCACGAGATTCGAAGTTCCGGGCGGCACGCATCGCCATCGTCGTGGCCGGCGTGCTGGCCTGCACCAGCGGTTTTGCTGCGCCACCGAGGCAGACTGCTGCATTCGGCCTCGCGCTCGATGCCACGCCTGAGTCGGTCAGAAGTTTCCTCGCCAGGCGCTACGCACCCTGCAACGTCGCGCGGTCGATCTATCGCAACCCGCCAAGCGGAACCGCGCCACGGACTGCGGAGCTCGCGATCAATGCCGGGCTCGCGGCGCACGACCCGGCCTCGCTCAGCCCCTGCACGTACAGCCCCGCGGGCGACGGCATGATGGATTCGGTCGAAGCGCGGTTCACGCATCCGGACGTGGACCCGAAGCAGCCGCTATATTGGCTGCAGGTGTTTCGCGCCTATCCCGATGTGGTCCATGCCGTACCGCCGCGCGTGCGCACATCGTTCGACGACGTGCGTAACGAGCTCTTTCGCACCTATGGCAAGCCGAGCGACGAGCGGAGGGAGCGCATCGTCTCGTATGCCGCCAGCACTGAGGCGAGTCTGGGCGTCGTCAAGAAGGTCAAGCGCGAGGATTGGCTCGTCCGCTATTTGTGGGCAGCGAAAGGCAGGCTTCCCGATGCCGACCGGGAAGGCGCCGGCTGTGACTGCGCGGACCGCTATATCCAGGCGGTCATCGAGATCTCACGGTCACCTGCGACGACACCGCCGAACAAACTCTATGCACTCAGTTTGCGCCTGTTCGTCGAGGACCCTGCATTGCGCCGCCGGCAGGACGCGTGGAGCGCGCAGTGGCAGAAAGATCCGAAGCGCTGAGAAATCGACACGAAGCATGCGAGCGGGCGGCATGCGATTTCGCTCACGACCGGCGCGCGGCCGCTATTGACTTTGCCGGAGCATTTTCTATACTGATCCGACAAAACAAAACACCGTTCTACAGAGTAGAACAGATCGTCGCAAAGGGGGCGTGATCGGTTCGGTGCACGGTCCAAAGCCCCTGATTCATTCAACCAAGAGGAGAAGCAGATGACGACATACGCGATGCGACGGGCACTCGTTGCCGGCGCGCTTTCCCTGGCCGTTGCCGGCACGGTCGCGGCGGGCCCGGCGGAGCCGACCGTCGCCGAGCCGGTTACCACCAACACTCCCCCAGGCACGATCGATAATTTCGACGTCTATTACAACGTTTGCCGCGGCACGGATCCCCGGTGCTATCGCCCCTGGGTGGCCAACCGGGAAAACAAGGTCCTGCTGTACACGCGAACGGCCGGGCCGCGCCATGCGAACATCAACCCCGCGCTTGGACCTGGCCTGGACCCGCCGTTTGGTGCCGCCGCGAATCAGAACGTCGCGCAAAAGGCGATCAAAGCGTGGTTGGAGGCGGTGGGCGTCGAGGTCCATTGGACTGAGGACGTCAATACGCTCGCGAGCCAGCTCGGGCCGGGCTCCGATTACAAGGCGGTGATCTTCCTGAGTAACAGCCGTGACGCGCTGTGGAAGCACGGCACGGCCGTGAATCCGGCGCGGGCGCTCGACACTTCGACCGGCGCGTATCTCGACGCCGGGAAGGTGGCCCTGCGGCAGTACATCAGGTCCGGCGGCGGCTTCGTCGGCATTCACAACGCCTTCGGCACCGAGTACAACTGGCCATGGTACGAGGGGCTGCTCGGCAACGCCAACTATTACAACCACGGACGCTTTCAGGATGGTGACATCGTGACGGTGGCGAAAAGCGACTCGTCGACGAACGGCCTTCCCCAGCGGTGGGCATTCAGGGACGAGTGGTACAACCTCGAGCCGTTTCCGACGAATGTGAAGTTCCTTTTGACCGTGGATGAGACTTCCCTCGGAACGCTGAGCGACGAGCACCCGGGCCACGGGAGCTTCCATCCGATCGCGTGGTGCCAGTACTACGATGGCGGAAGGTCCTGGGTGACCACGCTGGGTCACGATGCCCTGGCCTTCCAGGACGGCTCCGGCTTTCCGAGCCAGGCGCAGTTCAAGCAATTCATCGTCAACGGCATCCTGTCGGCGATGGGGAACGTGCCGTTCTGCACGAACTGATCGCCAACTGCTCGTCAACAAGGCCGGGACTCCTTCGGGGGTCCCGGTTTTTTTGTAACTGCGTTTCTGTATCGCCGGTGCATGCTTGGGAGCGTGCGGCGTCCGCACCCAGTCCGTACTGCGCAAGGCAGCCATCAGCGTGCACCGCGCGCTCTGAATCCGTACTGCGCAAGGCAGCCGTCACCGTGCGGGACCCGTAGGTCGACGTTTACGACTTGGAGCACCGGACACGGATGGCCCGCGTCCTACGCTTCGTGCTTCGGAACTTGACTAGCAGCTATTGACGCTCAATGGATCGTGACGGTCGCGTGCGTGACGATCACATTCCGATTGGGCTCGCCGCCAGCGGCGACGCTTTTCACGTCACGCAGTTCGATGCGCGAGGCTCCCGGCCGGAGCGCCTCGAACTCGAGCACGACGACGTTGCCGGCTCCCGTTGCGAAAGAACCGTCGACCGCTCTGAAGACGACGCCGACGTAGCCGTCGCTCGGCTCGTCGATGCCGTACTCGGCACGGACGCCCGGCTGCCGGACGAACTCGCCTTCCGAGCGGCGGATCAGGCTTAGACGCGATTTCTCGTACGCGATCGCGAACACGAGATCGCGGACAGGGGCGCGTGCATCGATGGCGATGCGCGCCTCGAACACCTGGCCCACGCGCACGTCGATCGGCGCGTGCACGTCGAGGCGTACGGCCGCCCGTTGAAGCGGAATCGTCGCGGACGAGCTTTGCGTTTCATGCACGGCGCCGGGTGATTCACCCCGTGCATCCGCAATGACGGAAGGCGCGGCTGCGACAACGGCAGGCGGCGCGCCACGCACCTCGGCAACAGGAGGAAGCGCAGGGAGCTCGCGTGACGCCGAGGGACCTGGCGCATCGCGCAGCCACGCACGCACGACGAGGAAGAGGACCGCGAGCGCGGCGAGGAACAGGATGCGGCGCACGTTCCTTGCAATCATGGTGTCAAAAAAAAGGCGCGAATAGAACGGCGTTCTATTGACTTCCGGTTTTGCGATTCTATACTTGCTTGCCGTTGAACAAAACGCCGTTCTGTGCAATGAAACACTGGGATCGGCCGACTTCCTGTAACGGGCACGGCAACACGACCTGTAGCTTCTCAATCTTGAAACGGGCAAAGACCAGAGTAGGAGGCATGCAATGAAATCAAGTCTCATCGCGTCGTCCCTTGCCGCGGCCGTGGCGATCGCCGCATCGTCGTCGGCGATCGCCGGTGCGGCCGATCTTTCGTCGTGCTGCGCGCCGGCCGACAAGGACTTTCCGAAAGTCGCCGGCAATCTCGGCAACCAGGGATTCTCGGCGCTGACGCAGATCAACAAGGACAACGTCGTCAAGCTCGGCCCGGTGTGGCTGAGTCACGTTTCCGCGGCGCCGGTGACGACGCCGGTGCCCGGGCCCGGCACGAGCGACACGGGGCAGCAAACGACGCCGATCGCGATCGACGGCGTCATCTACATGGACACGCCGAACGGCGACGTCATCGCCATCGACGGCAAGACCGGTGCGACCAAATGGAAGTGGCATCCCACCGCTTTCAATACCAGCGGCACCCGCCGCGGCGTGTCGGTAGGCGACGGCAAGGTCTACACGCTGGCGGGCGGCCAGCGCGTCGTGGCACTCGACAAGGAAACCGGCGCGGAAGTATGGGTGTCGCAGCCCACCGGCCCGAATGGAGCGAGCCTCGGCAACATCCAGAAAGTCGCCACGATCTACCACGACGGGCTGGTTTATCTCGGCGGCAACGACGGCAGCCGCAATGCGGCGTTCGCCGTGCGCTCGAGCGACGGCAGCCTCGCGTGGTATTTCTACGGCGGCGCCGAGCCCGGAAGAATTGTCACCGACGTGAACGGCAACACGATTGACGCGGGCGCGACGTGGGGTCCCCCGGTCAACGGCGATAGCTGTGCGCTAACGGGCGGCGTGTCGCCGTGGATCCATCCGTCGGTCGATCCCGAGCTCGGGATGGTCTATTACGCGTTCGGCAACGTGCGCAGCTGCCGATCGTCGCAGGACGGTCAGCTGCGCCCCGGCGACAACCTGTTCGGCAACTCGCTCGTCGCGCTCGACTTGAAGACCGGCGAATACAAGTGGCACTTCCAGTCGATCCGGCACGATCACTGGGACATGGACAACACGAGCCCGCCGCCGCTCGCCGACCTGACGATCAACGGCGAAACGAAGAAGGTGATCTATTACGGCGCCAAGGCGCCGATGACGTTCATCATCGACCGCACCAACGGCAAGCCGATCGCGCCGGTCGAGGAGCGGCCGCGGCCCACCGATTCGCGGCAGTCGAGCGCGGCGATGCAGAAGTTCCCGGCGCAGGGCATGTGGATTCCCGAGTGCGTGATCTGGGAAAAGCTCGATCCGGCCAACATCCCGGGCAACCCGTGGCGCGGCATTCCGAACTACAACGGCTACCAGCCGGACGCGTCGGGCAATCTCGTCTACACCGAGCCCAACTACCTGTCGATCGCCGATACGCCGTTCGTGACGTATCCGGCAGAGTATGGCGCGACACACCGCAAGGGCTGCCTGTTCGACGATCACTGGGATTTGCCGGTGCTGTCCACCACAAGCCAGAACGGCGGCGCCGATTGGTCCGACCAGGCGTACAGCCCGAAGACGGGGCTCGTGTACATCCCCTACGGCGTCAACAACGTCGCGCACGATCGCAATGAAGGCGGCAACGGCCTGCGTGCGCTCGGGCAGTACCAGACCGGCGGTGTCGTGGCGCTGAATGCAACGAGCGGCGACGTCGTGTGGCGCAACCACTTCGGGCTCGACGCCGCACACGGACAGCACCCGCTCGTGACGGCAAGCAACCTGCTGTTCATCGGTGACCCCGCGGGCTGGCTGCGCGCGATGGATGCGGCTACCGGACAGGAGCTGTGGAAGTTCCAGACGGGATTCGCGATCAGCTCGGGGGCGATCACGTACACGATCGCCGGCGAGCAGTATGTCGCGGTGTTCGCGAGCGGCACCGGCATTCCGTACGGCAACTCGATCAGCGAGGGCGACACGCTGTGGGCGTTCAAGCTCGGCGGCGGCGCGAAATATGCCGACGCGGCGGGCAACGTCGTCTCCGGCAGCAGCGAGGCGCCCACGCCCGGCCCGCTCAACATACGTCGTCCGGTGAGCGGGGGTGCCGTCGAGGGCTCCACGGTGAGCAATACCGTCTACCTCGGACGCAATTCGCGCAACGACGTAGCCACGGCGCGCGACAGCACGAGCACGAGCGGCATGAACCCCACGTTCCTGCGCGTCCCGGTCGGCACGACGGTGACGTTCCTGAACCCGGGCAGCTCGACGTTCCCGAACTTCCCGAACCTGAAGCCGCATTGCGCGACGCAGTTCTTCGAGGGCGCGTTCAACTTCAAGCTGAACCCGGGCGAGAGCGCGCAGTACACGTTCACGCGCGAGGGCGAATACTTCTTCAACGACTGCACCGACCCGCGTCCGACCGGCAAGGTCGTCGCGTATCACGTGCCGATCGACGTTCCGGGTGCGGTGCAGTTCACGCCAGGGACGCTCAAGCTCGGCTCGGCCAACGGCGTGTTCACCGGTGTCAACGGCGTGGTCACCGCGCACTTCGACGTCCCGGCCGGCTACACCGTCGAAGGCGACGTCAAGCTGAAGACACCGCTGTCGGCGACGCTGTTTTCGCCGGTGTCCACGAATGCCGGCGAGGGCGGCAACAACCTCGTCGCGCAATTCAGCAAGGCCGACATCGACAACAACACGCCGGCGGGCAGCTCGGTTCCGCTCGTGCTTACCGTCAACGTGCTGCAGAACGGCGTGCAGAAACAGCTGACGTCGACGGCGCTCGTCAAGGTCGAGAAGTGACGCGAGCACGCTTCGTCTTCGCGATGGCAATCCTCTCGCTGCCGGGGCTTTCCCCGGCAGCGGCGGAGCCGTATGCCTACGTCACCAGCGAGGCTTCCGCCACCGTGTCGATCATCGATACGCAGACGGACAAGGTCGCTTCGACGTTCGCCGCCGGCGACGAGCCGCGCGGAATTGCCGCATCCGCGGACGGTGCGCGCCTGTACATGGGGCATCGGACGGGGATGCTGGTCGAACGCGACCTGTACCAGGACCAGGAAAGCGCGCGGGCGAGGATAGGCGCGGCCAGATCCGTTCTTGCCGGACCCGACGGTCGGACGCTGGCGGTCGTGCTCGCCGAGAGCGACGCCGTCGCGCTCGTCGACATGCCGACGCTGCGCGTGCGGAAGACGATACGCGTCGGCGGCCGGAGTGCCGTGCACGCGGCGTTCAGCCCGGATGGCCGGTGGATCTATGCGAGCGCGAGCGATGGCGATTCGGTCGCCGTCATCGACGTCGTGAAGGGTGCGGTCGTCGACACCATCGTCGTCGGCGAAGCACCGGGCGGCATCGCCTTTCTTCCCGACGGCACGCGCGCGTATGCAGCGGTGCCCGCCACGCGCGAGATCGCCGTCATCGACGTTTCACGGCGCGCGGTCATCGCGCGCATTCCATCCGCGGCGGCTCTCGACGACGTCGCCGTGCACCCGGACGGCAGGCGCGTGTTCGCGAGCGGTGGCGGCGCGGCGAAACTGCGCGTGCTCGATGCCGGGACGAACAGGTTCATCGCGGACATCGATGTCGGCGCGGGGCCGTCGGACATGGCGTTCACTGCCGACGGAACCAAGCTTTACGTCGCGTGCAGCCGTTCGAACGATGTGTCGGTGATCGACACGTCCACGTACAAGCGGATTCACAGCATCCCGGTCGGCGGGCACCCGTCGGCCATCGTGATCCGCGATCGGCCGAACCTGCCGCGCGACAGCGGATGAGGAACGGCCGCCGCCCGACAGCTGGCAGGCGCTAGCCGTTCAGCAGTTTCGACAACAGCGCGGCACCGACGAGCAACATGCCCGCGAGCGTCAGCACGCCGGCGACCGCGACCCACTTCGATTTCGCCTGTACGATGTGGCTCACGACGAAGTGCGCCTCGAGCGCCTCGCGCGCGAAATCCCCGTCGTCGAACGCCCCGACGTCGCGCTCGAACTGCGCGAAGTCGGATGCGGCGTAGCGCATCGCGACGTAGCCGTAGTGGCTGACCGGGCGGGCGCCGCCGCGCGTGTAGCGCGCGCGGTCGATCGACGGCCGCGGCACGACGACCCACAGCGCCGCGAGCAGCGCGAGCATCGCGCAGAACGAAGCGGTCATCGCCAGCCATTGCGTGACCGGCGACACGTCGGCCATGCGCGCGCCGATCCACAGAAACGTCAGGAGCGCGCCGTTCACGGCGAATACGAAGCCTGCCTTCGCGTCCATCGCCGACGCGAGCCGCCGGCTCGCATCCGCGAAGGCCGCGTAGATTCGGGCGCGCTCGCCTGCGTCCATGCCGTCTGCGGGATGAGGAAATGCCGGCGATGATACCGGGGCGCGCGCGAATGCCGCCGCGAGCTCAAGGCGAAAGGGTCGACAACGATCGGCGGGTTCGCAGTCGGCTCGGGGTCGAGCGGCGGCTGGTCGTCAGGTCGCGGCAGCAGCAGCGGTGGCTTTTCGGGCGGCGGCGGCGGGCGGCGGAGCGCGCCAGGAAGCGGGCAGCGTACCCGCAGGTTTGCGTCCGCTTCAGCGGCCCATCTCGACGTGCTCCCACGCCGACTTACCCTGATGGTGCAGGCGGAAGAAGTGGTCGCGCAGCGTCGCGAGCTCGTTGGCGACCGGCAGCGGAAAGCCTTTGCGCCCGCCGCGGCGATCCATCATCAGCTCGTCGAGCAGTTTCTCGCACTTGGGCGGAGTTTGCCACGCTTCGCAGATGCGGTTGGCGAGGCGCGCATAGCGCAGCGCGAGCTGGCGCGGGCGCACGGACTCGGGAAGCTCCGCCATCCATGCGGCGGCGGCGTCGGACAGCGGCTCCGAAGCGGCCGCCGAGCGCTTCTCTTCCCAGTTCTCCGTTTTCTTCGGCGTCGCGTACGCAGCAGGTCCGGTTTCTTCGAGCGCCTTCCGCGCGTCGGTCAGCGACACTTTCTCGAAATCCAGCGAGCCCGGATCGGGTTTCCCTGACATGGCGCACTCCTCGTTGGCGGTCGCGCAATCGTGATCTCGCGATTGCGTGGCGCGACGCCGGCACAGTATACCGGCGGTTCGCTGCGCTCGCGCGCCGGTCATCCGATCCTACGCGCGGCACCACGGCGCCGCGCAAGCTCGACGCCGCTGCGGTTGCTTTGCACCGACGAGCGGTGTTGCGATTGCGGCACGCGCGCGTTGCGCGCAAAAAAAGGCCGGGCGTTCGCCCGGCCTTGCCGAATCGGAAAAGACCGTCAGACGGCCTGGATGTTGGAGGCCTGCTTGCCCTTCGGGCCTTGCGTCACTTCGAAGCTGACCTTCTGGCCTTCCTTGAGCGTTTTGAAGCCCTGCATGTTGATCGCCGAGAAGTGAGCGAACAGATCTTCACCACCGCCGTCGGGAGTGATGAATCCGAAGCCCTTCGCGTCGTTGAACCACTTCACAGTTCCGGTTGCCATTTCTATTAATTCCTCAAGTACGAGAATAAACGGGACGTTGCCCGGACGATGTTTCGATCTCAAGGAAAGTACGGCGGTCGAACGACTGCGTGGCGGTCGTACAGAGCATGCCTTTACTGCTTGGAACAAAACACGGCGCACACTATACGGAAATCCGGGCCGGAAAGCGATAGGTTTCCGCCCGACAGCCGGCTGGGTGTTGCGCGGAATCCCGCGCCAGACGCGGGATTCGGCCGGACTGCCAGCCCCGGGGGCCGGACGCGTTAGGACGTCAATTCCCGGCCGGCCGGCCTCCTGCAGGCTGTCGGGCCTGGCCGCAGGCCCAGGCCTCAGCCACCGAGCTCCCGACGGACCAGCGCGGCGCCGGCGCCCAGCGCCTGCAGCTTGTCGCGGGCGGTCTGCCGCCGCAGCGGCACCATCCCGCAGTTTGTGCAGGGCAACAAACGGTCGGCCGGGACGTACCGCAAGGCGCGGCGGATCAGCTCGGCCACTTCCTCGGCCGTCTCGACCCGGTCGGTCGCGACGTCGATTGCCCCGACCAGCACGTCCTTCCCGGCAAGCAGCCCGATCAGCTCGATCGGCACGTGCGAATGGGCGCATTCGAGCGAGACCTGATCGATCTTCGAGGCGGCGAGGCGCGGGAACGTCTGCTCGTATTGCCGCCACTCGTTCCCGAGCGTCTGTTTCCACTCGATGTTGGCCTTGATGCCGTAGCCATAACAGATGTGCACCGCCGTGGTGCAGCCGAGGCCGGCCGCGGCGCGCTCCAGCGCCGCGATCCCCCAGTCCCTCACCTCGTCGAAGTAGACGTTGAAGGCCGGTTCGTCGAACTGGATGACGTCGACACCGGCCGCCGCGATCGCGCGCGCCTCCTCGTTCAGGATTTCCGCGAATGCCCAGGCGAGCTTTTCCCGGCTGCCGTAGTGAGCGTCGTGCAGCGTGTCGACCATCGTCATCGGTCCCGGAAGCGTGAACTTCGTCGCGCGGGCCGTCTGCGAACGCAGGAATGCGGCATCGTCGGCGAATACCGGGTGGCGGCGGGCGACGGAGCCGACGACGACCGGGACCGCCGCGTCGTAGCGGTTGCGGATCCGCACCGTCTTGCGATGCTCGAAATCGACGCCGTCCAGCGCCTCGATGAACGTGGTGACGAAGTGCCGGCGCGTCTGCTCGCCGTCCGAGACGACGTCGATGCCGGCCTGCTCCTGGTCGCGCAGCACGAGGCGAACGGCGTCGCGCTTGCCTTCCGCGAGCGCCTCCCCCTCGAGCTTCCACGCCGCCCAGAGCGCCTCGGGTTCGGCGAGCCACGAAGGCTTCGGCAGGCTTCCCGCGATTGTCGTGCGCAACTTCGTTTGCATGGCGAGGTCCTCCCCGCCGCGTCGCGGACAGGGCAATATGTTGCGGTTCGCGGTCAGTATAGACGGCGGGAACGGCGGTCGCAGCCGCACGAGGCGCGGCCGGATCCGGGGCGCGGAACCACGTTCGTCGCGACGGCGCGCTTGACGCTCGCTGGCGATGCCGCTTACCTTTCGCGGCTCGCGCCCGATCGTCGATGGGTTCGACGCGACGTCCCCATGCAGATCCTGTTCGCCGATAACGACTTTCCCGACATCGACCTCGAGCGCGAAATCTTCGCCGCCGCGGGTCTCGAGCTCAAGGTGGCTCAGTGCAAACGCGAGCCGGAGGTCGTCGACGCGGCGCGGGGCTGCGCGGCGATCCTGCTGCAATACGCGCCGATCGGGTCGGCCGTCGTCGCGGCATTGCCGCAGCTCGGGATCGTGAGCCGCATTGGCGCCGGCTTCGACACCGTCGACGTCGACGCCTGCCGGGCGAACGGCGTCTGGGTGGCCAATTCGCCCGACTACGGCGTCGGCGAGGTCGCGACGCACGCGCTCGCGCTGGCGCTTGCGTCGCTGCGCAACGTCGTCCGCTACGATCGCGACGTCGAGCGGGGCACCTGGCATTACCTGTCCGGCGGCACGCTGCGCCGCCCGGCGGACCTGACGCTCGGCATCGTGGGCCTGGGACGGATCGGCAAGCGGATGGCGCACGTGTCGCGCAACGTGTTCAAGCGCGTGATCGCCTGCGATCCGTTCCTGATCGACGGCGATTTCCCCGCGTATGTCGAGCGCGCGCCGGACCTCGCGACGCTTGCCGCGCAATCGGACGTCGTGTCGCTGCACACGCCGCTCGACGCGACGACGCGCGGCATGATCGACGGCCACTTCTTCGCTGCGGCGAAGCCCGGCCTCACGCTCGTCAACACGTCGCGCGGTGCGGTCGTGAGCATCGCCGACCTGGTCGCGGCACTCGGCGCCGGCAGCATCCGCGGCGCGGCGCTCGACGTGCTGCCCGAGGAGCCGGTGCCGCGCGACTCGAAACTCGTCGGCGATCCGCGTGTCATTCTCACGCCGCACGCGGCGTTCTACTCGGTGGAGGCCGAGCGGGAACTGCGACGCAAGGCGGCGCAGAACATCGTCACGTGGGCGCGCACCGGACGGCCCGACTATCCGGTCGTGCACGGAACGCGCAAGCCATGAAAAGAGCACGCGAGCGGGCTGCGGCATTGCGCCCGGATCGGCAAAGGAGGCGGCAATGGCCGCGGTGAACATCACCGGCGTCCACAAGTGGTTCGGCACCACGCACGTGATACGCGGCGTCGACGTCGGCATCGCCGACGGCGAGTTCTGCGTGCTGGTCGGACCCTCGGGATGCGGCAAGTCGACGCTGTTGCGGATGATCGCGGGGCTCGAGGAGATCACCGAGGGCGAGATCGCCATCGGCGGCAAGGTCGTCAATCGCGTCCAGCCGAAGGAGCGCGACATCGCGATGGTGTTCCAGAACTACGCGCTGTATCCGCACATGACGGTGCGCGACAACATGTCGTTCGCGCTCAAGCTCGCGAAGCGCGGCAGCGCCGATATTGCCGAGCGCGTGGCACGCGCGGCGGAAATCCTGGGGCTCGCGTCGCTTCTCGACCGGTATCCGCGCCAGCTCTCGGGCGGCCAGCGGCAGCGGGTGGCGATGGGACGCGCGATCGTGCGCGACCCGCAGGTATTCCTGTTCGACGAGCCGCTGTCGAACCTCGACGCCAAGCTCCGCGTGCAGATGCGCACCGAGATCAAGGAGCTGCACCAGCGGCTCGCGACCACGTCGATCTACGTGACGCACGACCAGATCGAGGCGATGACGATGGCCGACCGCATCGTCGTGATGCGCGACGGCATCGTCGAGCAGATCGGCACGCCGCTGACGCTCTACGACACGCCGGTGAACACGTTCGTGGCCGCGTTCATCGGCTCGCCGGCGATGAATCTCGTTCCGGGCATCGCGCGGATCGACGGCGCGGCGCCGGGCGTGGAGTTCGACGGCGGCGTCGTGCTGCCGCTGCCGGCGGCCGCGCGGCCGGCGAACGGCCAGCGCGTTCTGTACGGCATGCGGCCGGAGCATTGCGTGGTGGCGCAGAATGCGGGCTTGCCGGCGGAGGTCGTCGTGGTCGAGCCGACCGGCGCCGACACGCAGCTGTTCTGCCGCTTCAACGGCCAGGAGCTCACGTCGCTCGTGCGCGACCGCGTGAGCTGCCGGGCCGGCGACCGGATCGGGCTCGTGCCGGACGTCACGCGCGCACACTTGTTCGACGCGGCGAGCGGAGCGCGGCTCGCCGCCTGATGCGATCGATCGCGTTTATTCAACAACACCGTTGGAAGGAGGAGAGTCGTGAGCGAATTCAAGCGTCGCAGGTTTCTGAAGACATCGGCGGGATTGGCTGCGGGCGCCGCGGCCGGGCCGCTGATCTGGGTCAAGGATGCTCATGCGCAGGCCTGGAACAACACGCCCGAGAAAGGCGCGAAGCTGCGCGTGCTGCGGTGGAGCCGGTTCGTCCAGGGCGACATCGACCAGTACATGAAGAACGTCGAGAAGTTCAAGGCCAAGTACGACATCGACGTGCGCGTCGACAGCGAGGGCTGGGAGGACGTGCGACCGAAGGCGGCCGTCGCGGCCAACACCGGCGCCGGCCCGGACATCATCCTGTCGACGAACGACGACGCGAACCTGTATCCGGAAAAGCTCGTCGATGTCTCGGACCTCTGCAATTACCTCGGCAGCAAGTACGGCGGCTTCTACCCGGTGTGCGACCCGTATCTCAAGCCCGACGGCAAGAAGTGGATCGGCGTGCCGCTCGGGGTCGCCGGCGTCTGCATGGTCTACCGGCAAAGCGCGATGAAGGCCGCCGGCTTCGACACGTTCCCGAAGGACACCGACGGCTTCCTGAAGCTCGCGAAGGCGCTGAAGGAGAAGGGCACGCCGCCGGGGTTCGCCCTCGGCAACGCGACCGGAGACGGGAACACGTGGTGCCAGTGGCTCGTGTGGTCGTTCGGCGGCAAGCTCGTCGACGCGAACAACAAAGTTGTCATCGACAGTCCGGAAACGATCAAGGCGCTCGAGTACGCGAAGGAGCTCTACGGGACGTTCGTCCCCGGCACGCTGTCGTGGCTCGACCCGAACAACAACAAGGCGTTCCTCGACGGCCAGATCTTCCTGACGAACAACGGCATCTCGGTCTATTACGCGGCGAAGAACTCGACGGATCCGAAGGTGAAGGAGCTCGCCGCGGACATCTACCACGCGAACATGCCCGTGGGGCCGGTGGGCAAGCCGACCGAGTTCCAGCTGTTCTTCAACCAGATGATCTTCCGCTACACGAAGTATCCGAAGGCGGCGAAGGAGTTCCTGCGCTTCATGATGGAGCCGGAGCAGATGGACCCGTGGGTGCAGTCGGGCATCGGCTACGTGACGCCGGCGCTGCGCTACTACGAGAAGAACCCGATCTGGACCGTCGATCCGAAGCACACGCCGTACCGCGACTCGATGAAGAACATGATTCCGTCGGGCTACGCCGGGAAGATGGGCTATGCGTCGGCCGGTGCGCTCGCGGATTTCATCGTCGTCAACATGGTCGCGGAGGCAGCCTCCGGGTCGAAGACGCCCAAGGAGGCAGCGGAGCGGGCGCAGAAGCGCGCGGAGCGCTACTACAAGGTATGACGTCGCGCCGGCCGCCTGCTGTCGGGTAACACGGGCGATTCGCCGGCGCAACGCCATACCGCCCGCGCGTTCGAGCGTCGCGGCTGGCGACGTTCAACGCGCGGGTGTCGGCTGCTCATGACTTGGGGTCAGAGCAATAAGTCGACTTCAGTGGCGTCAGCGAAGTCGCCTAACTTGACCCCCAGGTCCACTCTGTCGTCAGCGTAGTCGCCGATCTCGACCCCAAAGTCCCGTGGCCGCACTTCTCACGCGCATCCAGAACGACCGCAACGCGCTCGGCCTGCTGTTCCTGCTGCCGACCGCGGTGCTGTTGCTGCTGTTCCTCACGTATCCGCTCGGGCTCGGCACATGGCTCGGCTTCACCGACACCAAGATCGGCCGCGGCGGCGAATGGATTGGCCTCGAGAACTTCGAGTTCCTCTGGAACGACTCGGTCACGCGGCTCGCGCTGTTCAACACGCTGTTCTACACGACGGTCGCGAGCGTCATCAAGTTCGGGCTCGGACTCTGGCTCGCGCTGCTCTTGAACAAGCACCTGCCGTTCAAGGCGTTCCTGCGCGCGATCGTGCTGCTGCCGTTCATCGTGCCGACGGCGCTGTCCGCAATCGCGTTCTGGTGGATCTACGACTCGCAGTTCTCGATCATCAGCTGGGCGCTCCAGCGGATGGGGCTCATCGACACCTACATCGATTTTCTGGGCGACCCGTGGATGGCGCGCTTCTCGACGATCGCCGCGAACATCTGGCGCGGCGTGCCGTTCGTCGCGATCACGCTGCTCGCGGGGCTGCAGACGATCTCGCCTTCGTATTACGAGGCGGCGAGTCTCGATGGCGCTTCGCCGTGGCAGCAGTTCCGCTACGTGACGCTGCCGCTCCTGACGCCGATCATCGCCGTCGTGATGACGTTCTCGGTGCTGTTCACGTTCACCGATTTCCAGCTCATCTACGTGCTGACGCGCGGCGGCCCGCTGAACGCGACGCACTTGATGGCGACGCTGTCGTTCCAGCGCGCGATCCCCGGGGGCAGCCTGGGTGAAGGCGCGGCGATCGCCACGGCGATGGTGCCGTTCCTGCTTGCCGCCATCCTGATCTCGTATTTCGGGCTGCAGCGCCGCGCGTGGCAGCAGGGCGCCAAGGACTAGGGGCATCCGCCATGGCAAGCGTCGCGACACCGCCGGTCACCGACACCCAGGGCATGAACTACCTGGTGTCGCTGCCGCGGCGCATCGTCACCGTGTGGTTGCCGCTGTCCGTATTCCTGATCGTGCTTCTGTTCCCGTTCTACTGGATGGTCATCACGACGTTCAAGCCGAACGAGGAGCTGCTGTCGCGCGAAGGCAATCCCTTCTGGGTGCACCACCCGACGTTCGCGCACATCCACAAGCTGCTGTTCGAGACGGCGTATCCGGACTGGCTGTGGAACACGGTGCTGGTGTCGGTCGTGTCGACGTTTCTGTCGATCGCGTGCAGCGTGCTCGCCGCGTACGCGATCGAGCGGCTGCGCTTTCGCGGCTCGCGCTACGTCGGCATGAGCATCTTCCTGGCCTACCTGGTGCCGCCGTCGATCCTGTTCATTCCGCTCGCGACGATGGTCTACAAGCTCGACCTGTTCGACACGCGGCTCGCACTGATCCTGACGTACCCGACGTTCCTGATCCCGTTCTGCACGTGGCTCCTGATGGGCTACTTCAAGTCGATTCCGCTCGAGCTCGAGGAATGCGCGCTGATCGACGGCGCGAGCCGCTGGCAGATCCTCGTGCGGATCATCCTGCCGCTCGCCGTGCCGGGACTCATTTCCGCCGGGATTTTCGCGTTCACGCTGTCGTGGAACGAGTTCATCTACGCGCTCACCTTCGTCTCGTCGTCCGAGGTGAAGACCGTTCCGGTCGGCGTCATCACGGAGCTCGTCGAGGGCGACGTCTATCACTGGGGCTCGCTGATGGCCGGCGCGCTGTTCGGCTCGCTGCCCGTCGCGATCCTCTACTCCTTCTTCGTCGAGTACTACGTGTCGGGCCTCACCGGGGCGGTGAAGGAGTAGGTTCCAGTCGCAATCGACTGTGCCGAGCCGGGTCCGGTAGAATTGCGTTACTGCAAGCCGCGGAGAAGAGAAGCCATGACCGACATTCACGACAGGATCAAGGAGCAGCTCACGCAGAACCGCGTGGTGCTCTATATGAAGGGAACGCCGCAGTTCCCGCAATGCGGATTCTCCGCCACGGTGGCCGAGGTGCTGAAGCGCTGCGGCGTCACCGACTACGCATCGTTCAACGTGCTGCAGGACGACGCGCTGCGCCAGGGCATCAAGGACTTTTCGAACTGGCCGACGATTCCGCAGCTCTACGTCGACGGCGAATTCGTCGGCGGCTGCGACATCGTTCGCGAGATGTACCAGTCCGGCGAGTTGCAGCAGATCCTCGAGCCGCAAAAAGCCTGACGCGGCACGACGTAGCCCGCTCAGCCGGCCGCCATGCGCGGTCGAGCGTCCGGCGCACGAGCGCCACTTCCGTACGCCGCTGGTAGACCTCGAGGTGCGCGCGAAGGTCGCGGCTACGTGCGCGCGCGCTGAACGCGCCGCACGTCGGGCACGCGGCGCAGCGCGCGCATCAGGTTCGCCAGGTGGCGCCGGTCGCGCACCTGCACGCCGAAGAACATCGCGACCTCGCCGCCGTCGGGCCGTTCCATCGACACGGTGTCGATGTTCGCGTCGGCATTGCCGATCGCCGTGGCGAGCTCGGCCAGAAGCCCGCGCCGGTCCGCAACCAGCACGCGGATCCCCGATTCGAACACACCCTGCACGTCAGGCGCCCATTCGACGTCCACGAGCTCGCCGCCGTCGAAGCGCTGCTTGCGCAGCGTCGCGCAATCGTGCAGATGCACGATCAGGCCCTGGCCCTTGCGGAACTGGCCGATGATCGCGTCGCCCGGCACCGGCCGGCAGCATTTCGCGTATTGGATCGCCACGCCCTCGACGCCGCGCAACGTCAATGCGGTGAACTTCGCGCCCGGCGCGGTCGACGGCGCGGATGTGTCCTCCGGCTTGCCGGGCTGGCGCGTCAGCGCCTGCGCGACGACGAAGGAGAGCCGCTTGCCGAGGCCGATGTCGGCGAGGATGTCGAGCTGCGTCCTCGAGCCGTACTCCTTCTGCAGCGCCTCCCAGCGGTCCCACGTGATCGACTCCGGCTCGACCTTGAGCGTGGCGAGCGCCTGGTTCAGCAGGCGCTCGCCGAGCGCCGCGGATTCCTTCTGCTGCAGGCCTTTCAGGTAGTGGCGAATGCGCGAGCGCGCCTTGCCGGTGGCGACGAACGACAGCCACGACGGACTGGGACGCGCCGTCGGCGACGTCAGGATCTCGACGTGATCGCCGTTCTTGAGCTCGGTGCGCAGCGGCAGCAGCTCGTAGTTGATCCGGGCGGCGACGCAGTGATGGCCGATGTCCGTGTGCACGCCGTACGCGAAGTCCACTGCAGTCGCGCCGCGCGGCAGCGCCATGATCTTGCCCTTCGGCGTGAACAGGTAGATCTCGTCGGGGAACAGGTCGCCCTTGACGTGCTCCAGGAATTCCTTCGAATCGCGCGACTCCGACTGGATCTCGAGCAGGCTCTGCAGCCAGCGGTGCGTCTCGCGCTGCGCCTCGGCCAGGTCGAGCTGCCCGCCCGACTTGTACAGCCAGTGCGCGGCGACGCCCGCCTCGGCGACGCGGTGCATGTCGTGCGTGCGCAGCTGCGCCTCGAGCGGCGTGCCGAACGGGCCGAACAGCGTCGTGTGCAGCGACTGGTAGCCGTTGGCCTTCGGGATCGCGATGTAATCCTTGAACTTGCCGGGAATCGGCTTGTAGAGCTCGTGCAGGACGCCGAGCGCCGCGTAGCACGTCGACTTGTCGGCCACCAGCACGCGCACGCCGTAGATGTCGAACACCTGCGAGAACGTGTAGTGCTTCTCGCGCATTTTCTTGTAGACCGAGTACGCGGTCTTCTCGCGGCCGGTGACCACCGCCGCGATGTTCGCGCGCGCGAAGCCGTCGCGGATCACGTCGAGCAGGCGGTTCATCACCTCCCGGCGGTTGCCGCGCGCGGTCTTGATCGAATGCGCGAGGATGCGGTAGCGCAGCGGATACAGGTGCTTGAACGACAGGTCCTGCAGCTCGAGGAACAGCGCGTTCAGGCCGAGCCGGTTGGCGATGGGAACGTATATGTCGAGTGTTTCGCGCGCGATGCGCTTGCGATGCGTCGGCGCCATCGCGTCCAGCGTGCGCATGTTGTGCAGGCGGTCGGCGAGCTTGATCAGGATGACGCGCACGTCGCGCGCCATCGCGAGCAGCATCTTGCGGAAGCTCTCCGCCTGCGCGTCCTCGCGCGACGCGAACTCGATCTGGTCGAGCTTCGACAGGCCGTCGACCATCGCCGCCACCGGCTTGCCGAACGTCGACTCGAGCTCGGTGCGCGTGACGGAGGTATCCTCCATCACGTCGTGGAGCAGCGCCGCCGCAAGGCCCTCGGCGTCGAGCTGCCACTCAGAGAGGATGCTCGCAACGGCGAGCGGATGCGTGATGTACGGCTCGCCCGACTTGCGGAACTGGCCGCGGTGGGCGGATTCGGAAAACTCGAACGCGCGCTCGACGAGCGCGACGTCGGGCGGCGGCAGGTAGTGGCCGAGGTGTCGCGTGAATTCGGCGATTTCGGCCATGCCGGGCCCGGCTGCGACGTTCCTTCTACAACGTCACGGTCGGCGCGATCTTGTGCAGCATCTCGATGCCGACCTTGCCGGCCGCCATCTCGCGCAGCGCGATGACCGTGGGCTTGTCGCGGTCGGGATCGACGAGCGGCGATGCGCCCGACGTGATCTGGCGCGCCCGGTTGGTGGCGGCGAGCGTGAGCTCGAAGCGATTGGGAATCCTGGCGAGTACGTCGTCGATGGTGATGCGGGCCATGTGCGTGTCCTACGAATCGGGGTTCAGTAGCTCGGCGAGTGCCTTCGCGTGGCGCACCTGCTGCCGCGGCGCCGTGAGGCGTGCGGCGCGAACGATTGCGGACAGGTCGTCGACGGCACGTGCAAAGTCCTGATTCATAATAACATAATCGAATTCACCGCAGTGGCGCAGTTCTTCACGCGCCGCTTCGAGGCGCTGCGCGATCACCGCGTCGGCATCCTGCGCCCGCTTGGTCAGCCGTTCCTTCAGCGCCGCGGTCGACGGCGGCAGGATGAAGATGTGCACCGAATCGGGAATCAGCCGGCGCACCTGCGCGGCGCCTTGCCAATCGATCTCGAGCAGCACGTCCTGCCCAGAGGCCACCTGCGCGCGCAGCCACCCGGCGGATGTAGCGTACCAGTTGCCATGGACAAACGCGTGCTCGAGAAATTCGCCGCGGTCCTTGAGCGTGAGAAACGTCGGGACGTCGAC
>Ga0068856_100000247_pt1 | contig 58943 bp, 46 predicted proteins | sample KBSCornC62_FD_66595 | JGI IMG/M metagenome (GOLD analysis project Ga0068856, IMG submission 66595) | Corn rhizosphere microbial communities from Kellogg Biological Station, Michigan, USA - KBS Corn C6-2 | ecosystem: Host-associated > Plants > Roots > Rhizosphere > Soil ...
GTGCCGTCGAGCTTGGTCACGATGAGGCCGGTGAGCGGGACGGCCTTGTTGAATTCGCGCGCCTGGTTCAACGCGTTCATGCCGGTGCTGCCATCGAGCACGAGCAGGACTTCGTGCGGCGCGCCGGGCAGTTGCTTGCCGATGACGCGATGGAGCTTGTGCAACTCCTGCATCAAGTTGTGCTTCGTATGCAAGCGTCCGGCCGTATCTATGAATAGGTAATCTGCCTTGCGCGCGAGCGCAGCCGTGACGGCGTCGTGTGCTACGGACGCAGCGTCTGAACCGTAGGCGCTGGCGATGACTTCCACCTTGAGACGCGTGCCCCAGAGTTTGAGTTGTTCGATGGCGGCGGCGCGGAAGGTATCGCATGCGGCGAGCAACACCGTTTTGTGCTGCGACTGGATGTAGTGCGCGAGCTTGGCGGACGTCGTGGTCTTGCCGGTGCCGTTCACACCGACGATTGAAACGACGGTCGGACCGCTGGGAGCTTTGAGCAGATCAGGTTTATTGGACGAAAGACTTTTCTCAATCTCCGCGCGGGCGATGGCGAGGTAATCGAGGCCAGCCGTGCCCTGGGTTTCGTAGGCTTTCTTGACGGCGGTGACGATCTGCGTGGTCATCGCCATGCCAAGGTCGGCGGCGATGAGCGCGTGCTCGATCTCTTCCAGCGACTCGGCGGTCAGCTTGGGCGAACGCGTGACGATGCGTTTGATTTCGTGCGTGAGCTTGGCGTGCGTCTTGGCGAGGCCGGCCTTGAATTTGGCAAAGAGTCCCATGTTCTGAAGGAAGAATTAAGAATGCGGAATGAAGAAACTATTTCCTGGCCGCGCGCTTGGCGTCGGCAGCTTTTTTCGCGGCGTAAAGTTTCTCGATGTGTTCGTGCGGCAGTTTCACGGTGCCGATGAGCGGGGCCTTCTTGCTGAAACCGTGGCAGTCACTGCCGCCGGTGACGAGAAGTTCGTATTTCTCGGCAATCTCCAGATAGCGCTCGCTCATCACGGTGGAATGTTTCGTGTGAAAACATTCGATGCCGTCCATCCCCGCGTCCACGAGGTCGGGAATGATGTCGTCCGTGCGGTTGAGGCCGGGATGTGCGATCACCGCGAGACCGCCGGATTGATGGATCAGTTCGACGGCTTCCAGCGCGGACATCTTGGTCTTGGGCACCCATGCGGGGCGGCCCTTCTTGAGATATTTCTCAAACGCTTCGTCGAGATTGCCGATGAGTTTTTCCTTCACCAGCGTGCGCGCGACGTGCGGCCGGCCGGGCGACTTGCAATTCGCCAGGGCGAAGACGGATTCGGCCTTAAGCGGGATGCCGAGTTTATTCAGCGCCGCGACCATTTCGTGGATGCGGTTCTGTCGGACGGCTTGAAATTTAGCGAGACGAGCGAGAAGCGTAGGATTTTCCGTATCGAGAAAATAACCAAGGATGTGAACCTCGGTGTCCTCGTGCTCGGCGGTGAGTTCGGAGCCAGGAATGAAATCCATCCCCGCCGCCGCACAGGCGATGGCTGTGCGGGCGCAGCCTTCGACGGTGTCGTGATCTGTAAGCGCAATCGTGCCAAAACCAAGCTTGTAGGCACGCTCAGCCAGTTCCTCGGGCGTGAAAGTGCCGTCGGAAAATTGCGTGTGCAAATGCAGGTCAGCGAACTTCATTTCACCTGCCTTGCCGGACGGAGGATTTCCCCACGCACCTTGTCGAGGATGCCGTTGACGAACTTGCCGCTGTCTTCGGTGGAAAATTTCTTCGCGATGTCCACGGCTTCATTGATGCTGACGACGGGCGGAATGTCTTCGCGATGGAGCATTTCATAGATGGCCAGCCGCATGACATTGCGGTCCACGGCGGCGATGCGGTTGAAATCCCAGTTTTTACAATGCTTCTTGATGTGCTCGTCAATCGCATCGCGATGTTCGATGACGCCCTTGATGAGCGGTTCGGCAAATAGCCGGGTCTCGGCTTCCTCAACGGTCGGCGGCGGGAGTTCGGTTTTTTCGCCCCACTTGGCTTGGCCGGACTTTTCATCCTCAATGGCGGCGGCGCGCTGGGAATTCCAGAACGTCGCCAGCTCGACTTCGAGGTTGTCCGGCGTATTCAGGTCGTGCTGAAACAAAAATTGAACTGCGCGTTCACGCGCTTCGCGTCGTTTTCCCATGACAGCATCTTGCCGGAGAACTGCGCAGCGGGAAATCAAAAATTACGGACGCGCTGCTGGACGCCAACCGGCCTTGACGTTAAAATCGCGGCAAATCCGCTGTGAATTATTGGGCCAGTCCGAGCATGGACAACGTAGTCCGAAGTGGAAATAAAAAGTAGTTGACTATTTAGTCTAGTTTGATAGGTTTGTAGCGCGGTTCGGCAAGACTGTTGAATCCGCTGAACTAAAAAGAAATTTATGGGCCGTGTGAGTGATGCCAAAGAAAGATTGATGGACGCCGTGCTAGAGTTGATCTGGTCCGGCTCCTATGGCAGCACCACTATTGACCACATTTGTGAGAAGGCCGGTGTCAAGAAGGGCAGTTTCTATTATTTCTTCAAGTCCAAGTCGGAACTGGCTGCTGAAGCTTTTGATGTGAGCTGGAAAAGCAAGCGGGCGGAACTCGATTCCATGTTCTCGCCGACCGTGCCGCCGTTGGAACGCCTGAAGAAATACTTTGATTTTGGCTATCAATTTCAAAGCCAAATCAAGGCCAAGCACGGCAAGGTTTTGGGTTGTCCGCAGGTCACATTAGGCTGTGAGATCTGCACGCAGGAAGACGCGTTGCAGAAGAAAATCCAAGCCATCATGGAGCAGAAGAGCAAGTATATCGAATCGGCCATCCGCGACGCCCATGCGGTCGGGTTGGTGGATGCCCCGGATCCGGCGGCTAAGGCTCGAATGCTTTTGGCCTATTATCAAGGATTGCTGACGCAGGCGCGCATCCGAAACGACGTTGAAATTTTGCGCGAAGCGCATACCGGCATGAACACCATCTTAGGATTGAAGGAAGAAGCCGTCGCCTGATTTGATTTTTTTTAACCATATACTTTACTAAACAGACAACTATTAAAACGAATATGAATACTACACTCTGCAACAAGGAAAACTTAACCGCTGATAAAACCCTCCAAGGGGTCTGCCAAGATTTGTGCGCGAAGCTCGTGCAACAAATCGGGCAGGCGAAGAATAACCTCGTCGCCGAATTTCGCGATGCCTTTGCGACGCAGGAGCAATTACTTCAACTCGCGCTCGTCGAAGCCGATGCGCTCGCCTGGCAGACAGATTATCCGCACCTGCTGTTCCCGGCGCTTGCTACGGAAAAAATCGAGCGCGCGGCGCACTGGCAGGCGCGGCAGCGGTTTCTGCTGCAAAGCACCTCGCCTTACGCATTAGCGGCGTAACCCGTCACGTCCACACCAACCAACCAATAACCCAATACCCAACCTAAATTTATGAACCCCAATTTTGTTCGTCCGTTTTTGATAACTGCTGTCCTTGGTGCCGTCGCGGCTTTCAATTCCGGCTGCGGCCATGCTGAAGCCAAATCACAAACCCCGCCGCCGCCGGCCGTGACTGTCGCTCCGGTGCAGGCCAGGGAGATCACCGAGTGGGCTGAATTTACCGGCCGCACCGAGCCGGTGGAATCCGTCGAAATCCGGCCGCGCACCTCCGGCTACATTCAGGAAGTGCGTTTTCAATCCGGTCAGCTAGTGAAAAAAGGCGACGTGCTGTTCGTCATTGATCCGCGTCCGAATCAGGCGGTGTTCGACCAGCGTCAGGCGGTGTTCGATCAAGCCAAGAGCGAGGCGGATCGCACGGAAAAACTGCTCCAAAACAAAGCCATCTCGGCGGAAGAAGCCGGTGCCCGCAAGGCGCGCTACGAGGAGGCTAAGGCCAATCTCGATTCCGCCCGACTCGACTTGGAATTCACGCAAGTCCGCGCGCCGATTGACGGTCGCGTCAGCCGCGCATTGTTGACGGAAGGGAATTATGTCAGTGGCAACGCCAGCGCGGCTTCGCTGCTGACGACGGTGGTTTCCGTGGATCCGATTTATGTCTATGCGTCCATTGACGAGGATTCGCTGTTGAAGTTCAACAACCTCGTCGAAGCCAAAAAGCTTGGCGACACCGGTGGCGGTAAGGTTCCCGTGGATCTTCAACTGGCCGACGAATCCAGTTTCGAACATCACGGCTTCATCGAATCGTTCGACAATCGGCTCGATCCCGACACCGGCAGCATTCTCCTGCGCGCCGTATTTCCGAGCGACAATGGCCGGATCGTGCCCGGATTGTTTGCGCGCATCCGCATTCCGATGAGCGAAAAACACGAGGTCGTGCTCGTGGATGAACGCGCCATCGGCACGGACCAGGCGAATAAATTCGTCCTGACGGTCACGCCCACCAACACCGTCGCGTATCGCCCGGTGACGCTGGGACCGCTGATTGACGGCCAGCGCATCGTTCGCTCTGGTCTGGTCACGGGTGATAAAATCGTGGTCAACGGCTTGCAACGAGTTCGTCCCGGCATGCCCGTGACGCCTGAAGCCGAAGCCGTCGCGGAAAAACCGGGGCAGAAAATTGCCCTGCGCTGAACCGCCGCTCCAACCCAAATCCAGTTTGCATAACGCTTCTCAACGTTTATGAATTTCTCACACTATTTTATCAAGCGCCCCATTTTTGCCGGCGTCCTGTCCATCGCCGTTTTTATCATGGGGCTGCTGGCGATGTTTAAGTTGCCCATCGCGGAATATCCCGAAGTCGTTCCGCCAACAATCGTCGTAAAAGCCAATTATCCCGGCGCGAATCCCAAGACCATCGCCGAGACCGTCGCGTCGCCGCTGGAACAATCCATCAACGGCGTCGAGGGCGCTCTCTACATGTTCTCGCAGGCGACCGGCGACGGCGTGATGACGCTGACGGTGACATTCGCGCTCGGCACGGACATTGACAAGGCCCAAGTGCAGGTGCAGAACCGCGTGGCGCAGGCGCTGCCGAAATTGCCCGAGGAAGTCCGCACGCTCGGCGTCACGACGACCAAGCAATCGCCCGATCTCACGATGGTGGTGCACTTATTCTCGCCGGATAATCGCTACGACAACATCTACATCCGCAACTACGCCACGTTGCAGGTGAAGGACGTGCTCGCCCGCATTCCCGGCGCGGGTGACGTGGAGCTGTTCGGCTCCGGCGACTATGCGATGCGCATCTGGCTGAATCCGGACAAGATCGCCTCGCGCAATCTCACCGCCAGCGACGTCGTCGCGGCCATCCGCGAACAGAACGTGCAGGTTGCCGGCGGCGTCATCGGCCAGCAGCCGGTCGGCAAGCCGGTGAACTTCGAGATGCAGGTGAATGTCAAAGGCCGCCTCATCTCCGAAGAGGAATTTGGAAACATCATCGTCAAGACCGGTGCCAACGGCGAAAAGACCTTGCTCAAGGACGTTGCCCGCATTGAACTCGGCGCGAGCAGCTACTCGCTGCATTCGCTGCTGAACAACAAAACCGCCGTCGCCATTCCGATCTTTCAAACGCCGGGCGCGAATGCATTGCAGCTTTCGAAAGACGTCCGCGCCAAGATGGAAGAGCTGAAGAAAAACTTCCCTGAAGGCTTGGACTACAACGTCGTCTATGACCCGACGGTTTTCGTGCGCCACTCCATCGAAGCCGTGATCCACACCTTGCTCGAAGCGATTCTGCTCGTCGTCATCGTGGTCATCATCTTCCTCCAAACCTGGCGTGCGGCGATCATTCCGTTGGCCGCCGTGCCCGTGTCGCTCATCGGCACGTTCTCGATCATGCTCGCGTTTGGCTTCAGCATCAATGCGCTGTCGCTGTTCGGCCTCGTGCTGGCCATCGGCATCGTGGTGGACGATGCCATCGTTGTCGTGGAAAACGTCGAGCGAAATATCGCACGCGGGTTGTCATCGTATGACGCCGCGCGGCAGGCGATGAACGAAGTCACCGGCCCCATCGTCGCCACAGCGCTCGTGCTGTGCGCGGTGTTCGTGCCCACGGCGTTCATCAGCGGTTTGACCGGCCAGTTTTACAAGCAGTTCGCGCTGACGATTGCGATTTCCACCGTCATCTCGGCGTTCAACTCATTGACGCTGTCGCCGGCGCTCTGCGCGGTGCTGCTCAAAGATCATCATGCGCCGAAAGACTGGTTGTCCCGCGTGATGGAAAATGCGCTCGGCTGGTTCTTCCATCCGTTCAACCGCGTGTTCGCTTGGGCTGGTGAGAAATATTCCCAAGGCGTCGCCAAGGTGCTGCGCAAATGCGCCATAGCGCTGATCGTCTATGGCGGCCTGGTGTTCCTGACTGGCTGGAGTTTTGACAAGGTTCCCACCGGCTTTGTGCCGACGCAGGACAAGCAATACCTTGTCGCGTTCGCGCAACTGCCCGATGGCTCGTCGCTCGACCGCACGGAAGCGGTAATCCGCGAGATGTCCGATATCGGCCTGAAACAACCCGGCGTCGAAGCGGCGGTGGCGTTTCCCGGCTTGAGCATCAGTGGCTTCAGCGTCGCGCCCAATGCGGGTATCGTTTTCTTCACGTTGAAACCGTTTGAAGATCGCAAGACCAAGGATTTGAGCGGACCGGCGATTGCCGCTGCGCTGAATCAGAAACTGCATTCCATCAAAGAGGCCTTCGTGCTGACCGTGCCGCCGCCGGCGGTGATGGGCTTGGGCACGATCGGCGGATTCAAAATGTATGTCGAAGACCGTGCCGACCTTGGCTATGACGCCCTATATCAAAACCTGCAGGGCATTATTGGCAAGAGTTACCAGACACCCGGCCTGGCGGGAACTTTCTCGGGTTTCACCGTCAACGTGCCGCAATTGGACGCCGACGTGGACCGCGTGAAAGCGAAGACGCAGGGCGTGCCGCTGCAAAATCTGTTCGAGACGATGCAGATTTATCTTGGCTCGCTGTATGTGAATGACTTCAACCGCTTCGGCCGCACCTTCCAGGTCGTGGCGCAGGCCGACTCACCGTTCCGCGCCAGTGCCGAAGACATCACGCGACTCAAGACGCGGAATGATAAAGGCGAAATGGTTCCGCTTGGTGCCATCGTCAAAGTCACCGAAACGCACGGACCCGACCGCGTGATGCGCTATAACGGCTATCCGGCGGCGGAAATCAACGGTGCCCCGGCGCCCGGCTACAGTTCCGGCCAGGCCGAAGCTGCGATGGCCAAACTCGCCACGGAAAATCTGCCGCGCGGCATGGAGTTTGAATGGACTGAACTGACGTATCAACGCGTGCTTGCGGGCAACACGGCGATCTACGTCTATCCGCTCTGTTTGCTGCTCGTGTTTCTCGTGCTAGCCGCGCTCTACGAAAGTTTCCGTCTGCCGCTCGCCATCATCTTGATCGTGCCGATGTGCCTGCTATTCGCCATTGCGGGCGTCTGGCTCAAGGGCAGCGACAACAACATCTTCACGCAGATCGGCCTCATCGTGCTGGTCGGCCTCGCGTGCAAGAACGCCATCTTGATCGTCGAGTTCGCCAAGCGCAAACAGGACGAAGGCATGTCGCCGTTCGACGCCGCCATCGAAGCGTGTCGCCTGCGGTTGCGCCCGATCTTGATGACCTCCATCGCGTTCATCGCGGGTGTGTTCCCGCTGGTTGTCGCGAGTGGCGCAGGCGCGGAAATGCGTCAGGCGATGGGCGTCGCCGTTTTCTCCGGCATGATTGGCGTGACGTTGTTCGGCTTGTTCCTGACACCGGTGTTTTACGTCACGCTGATGAAACTTGGCCTGAAGAAAAAACCGGCGACGGCAACCACCAGTTCCATTCCGGGAGCAACAGCTGTCGTGTCCGGCATCGTAACGATGGCGCTCCTGTCCACTTTGGTTTCAGCCAACGCGGGCGTGCTCACGGTCGGTCCGGATTTCAAAACGCCGACCAACGCCATTCCGGCGGAATACAAAGACGTCGAGCTGGGCAACTGGAAAACTGGTCAGCCGCTGGACCATGTGCCGAAGGGAAATTGGTGGACCATTTTCGGTGACACCAATCTGAATGAATTGGAAACACAGGCGTTGACGGCGAATCAAGGATTGAAGGCGGCCATCGCCCGCGTGGACCAGGCCCGCGCCACGGCGCGGGTGGCGCGCAGCGAATTGCTGCCGAGCCTCAATTTGGACCCCAGTTTCACGCGCCAGCGTTATTCGCCGAACGCGAATCCGAGCTTTGGCAACATTACGGCCAACAGCTTCAGCACGCCGCTGGACTTGAGTTATGAAGTGGATTTGTGGGGCCGCGTGCGGCGCGGTTTTGAAAGCGCGCGCGCCGATGCGCAGGCTTCACTGGCGAACTTTTACAACGTCCTGCTGACGCTGCAATCGGACGTGGCGCAAAATTATTTCGCGCTGCGGTCGCTCGATGCGGAAATCGCTGCGGTCAACGGCACCGTGGACTTGCGCCATGAGCAAGTGCGGCTCGTGCGCAGCCGTTATGAAGGCGGCATCGGCAATGAACTCGACGTCGCCCAAGCCGAGAATGAACTCGCCACCACAGAAGCGGAACTCGCTTCATTGGCGAAGCGCCGCGATGAATTGGAAAACGCCATCGCCATCTTGGCCGGGGAAAATCCGGCGACCTTCCGGCTTCCCGCGCTGGCAGCAGCGAACTTAAACTGGAATCCGCAGCCGCCCGTGGTGCCCGCCGGTTTGCCCTCGGACCTGCTTGAACGCCGGCCCGACGTCGCCGCCGCTGAACGCCAGTTGGCTTCCGCTAACGCCAAGATCGGCGTCGCGAAGGGCGCGTTTTTCCCGGTGATCACGCTCACGGGTTCCGGTGGCTACTTGAGCGGCGATGTGGATACGTTGTTCGATTGGAACAGTCGCACGTGGTCCATCGGCCCCAGCATCTCGCTGCCGATTTTCGCCGGCGGTCGCAACCGCGCCAACCTGAAGCGCGCCCAAGGTGTCTTCGAGGAGAATGTTGCGCTCTATCGCCAGCAGGTGCTCGTCGCGTTTGGCGACGTGGAGGACAGCCTGGCGGGCATCCGCCATCTCGCGGTGCAGGCCGAGGCGCAGCAGCGGGCGGTCACCTTTGCCCGGCGCGCGACGGAACTGGCGACGGATCGCTATCGTTCCGGCATCGTCGCGTATCTCGAAGTCGTGGACACAAGCCGCGACACGCTCACCGCCGAACGCGCGAACGCGCAACTCGCCGGCCAGCGCCTGATCGCCACCGTTCAACTCATCAAAGCACTCGGCGGCGGTTGGAATAAAAACGAGATTGTTCCAACGGTTTCGGCGGCGAAGTTTCAACCCGAAACGGTCGCGGTCAGGCAAACCCGGCGATGAGTTGCTTAGCAAACCCCAGATGCCTCTGGCGGAACAAAGCAGTGCTAAAGCACGCATAATTCGAAGGCACTGGGGCAACGCGGAGCGTTGGGCTGCGCGCGATTTATCGCCGCTCTCGCGGGCCAGTGAACGCGAAAACGCCCGAACCTGTGCGGGGGATGAACGGTGCAATTCCAAATGAATTGCCCGCAGCGGGCAGGCGCATTATGCTTCGCGCATGAAAGTCGGCAAACTGTTGCATACGCGCTATCGCGTCAACGATCTGGAACGCACGGTGACATTTTACCGTGACGTTCTGGGGCTCGCGGAGGTCAAACGCCACAAGTCGCCGCGCGGCTCGGAATTGGTTTTCATGCAGGCCGCCGGCAGCGAGGAGTTGATCGAGCTGTGCCATTTCCCGAACAGCGAACCGGTCCAATGCCAGCCCGACCTGACGCATCTGGCGTTTGAGGTGGACAGCCTCGCGGAATTTGAAAAGCATCTTGCCCGGCATGGTTTAAAATACTCGGATGGCCCCATCACCAGCTCCACCGGCACGACTTTCGCCTTCGTGGACGCGCCGGAAGGTTACGAAATCGAACTGATTCAAAAGAAGTAGGGAAGCCGCAAGTCCTTCAATGAAGTTCATGAAACACACTTGCCAACGCTTTCCCTCACTTGGCGGGAGGGGGAGAATGGTTTCCAATCTTTTGGCAAAACCACGATGGTCAGTGGCTCGAATGACCCTCAATAATTTGAGACGGACAACGGCTGTTCCCTCTCCTTGGGGAGAGGGACAGGGTGAGGGAGGACAATGCTCCATTCAATAGCCCCGTGCCGAAATTTTCACCCATCAACTCTCAACTTAAAAACTATCAACCACCAAAAATGAGCGTCCTCATCGTCGGCACCACCGCACTCGATTCCATCAAGACTCCCACGAAAGAAAATCCGCGCCTGCTGGGCGGCTCTGCCAGCCACGCGGCGGTGGCGGCCAGTTTCTTTTCGCCGGTGAAGCTCGTCGGCGGCGTGGGTGAAGATTTTCCGAAGAAATACATCGAGCTGTATCGCAAGCACAAAATTGACCTCGCCGGCCTCCAGATTCTGCCGGGCAAAACCTTTCACTGGTCCGGCGAATACGAAGTGAACATGAACAACCGCCGCACGCTCGCGACGGAGCTGGGCGTCATCGAGACCTTCACACCTAAGCTGCCGGCGGCGTATAAAAACTCGCAGTTTGTCCTGCTCGGCAACATCGCGCCCGCGTTGCAAATCAGCGTGCTCGACCAGATGAAGAAGCCGAAGTTCGTCGTGGCCGACTCGATGGACTTGTGGCTGAACATCGCGCTCGCCGACCTGCTCGCGCTGCTCAAGCGCGTGGACGGCTTTGTGTTGAACGACAGCGAGGCGGAATTGCTGACGAAGGAAGACAACCTGTTCGTGGCGCTGAAGAAGATTCACAAGCTTGGCCCGAAATACGTCATTATCAAAAAAGGTTCGCACGGCTCGGTGCTTTCCGGCCCGAAGGGCGTGTTCATCTGCCCCGCGTATCCGCTGCACACCGTGGAAGACCCGACCGGCGCGGGCGATTCCTTCGTCGGCGGCATGATGGGTTATCTCGCCACGGCCAAGGGTTCCGTTGATGCGAACATCCGCCGCGCGATGGTCTATGGCAGCGTCACGGCGTCGTTCTGCTGTGAAGGTTTCGGCCTGAACTGCACAACCAAGACCAAGCGCGCCGACATCGAGAAGCGCGTGAAGGAGTTGGAAAAACTGACGAAGTTTTAAGACGGCAACTTAACAGCGTTACGGCTTGGAAGGAATACTTGGACCGTTTGTATAGCTTCCTTCATATACATCCGCTGGCCATGCGTTTGTAATAAAGTGCCGGCTCTTAACGGAAAAAACATAACTGGTGCTTGAATCTTGAATAATAGCTTCACCGTCTTTTATCTGAAAGTGGGGATAGCCGGGATCTGACTCCTGAAATTCTGGCAGCACCGTGAATAAAACCATTTTGTTGGTTGCGGTTTCATTTTGTTGACATACCAGATAAATCGGCTGCCCGATGATCATGTCTTTGGTGTGCCAAGTTTCCACAAAAATACTTTCATGGTTGGTAGTCCATAAAACTTCAGATTTATCGAATTGGAACTTTGAGCGACTGCAACCCGTAAAAGCAACCGCTGATAGGAGAACCATATTTAGAATTTTTGTTCTCATACCATTTCCATGTTTGACAAACAATTAAACGACAAACTTCGGCTCGAACACCGTCCCCAGTCTGTGTTTGCGGAGCAGCTCGCAGAATTTCGTGATGGCGCGCTTCTCGTCCTCACCAAGATGGTATTGGATGTGCCACTCGAAATAATCGCGCCGGAAATCTTCGTCAAACTCCTCGCGGATCTCGATGATGTGGTCGAGGCGTTCCATTCCGAAGCGCTTCGTCTGGCGCAGCTCGCGGCGTAGCTCGGCGTTTTCTATGCCGCGTCGCAAGGCCCAGACTGCATAGACAAAGGGAAGTTTCGTTAGTTCTGTCCAAGCGTAGCCGAGGTCGAAAATCTCGTGCTCATGCGGCGCACGTTGAAATTCAATCGCTGTGTCGCCGATGAGCAGGACGAAATCTTTTTCCTTCGCGACGTCGTAATTTTCCAGCGGCTTGAACTCCGGCTTCAGTCCGCGCTCGGCGAGGAGAACTTTCAGCAGGTTCACGCTGGTGAGCGAGGCGGTGTCGCAGAAAATCTCCTTCGCTTCCTCGATCGGCTTTTTGTGGGCGAGGATCACGCTGAAGACTTCGCCTAACGAACCGATGGCCACGCCATCCAGAATGTCGTAGCGGTCGTTGAGCAGGACCTCGGTGATGCTGACGAGCGCGGCATCAAGTTCATCGCGACGCAGCATCTCGGCGAGCTTGGCGGGCGTGGCAAAGGTGATTTCGCCTTCCAGCCCGTGCGTGAGCGGCGCGGCGTTAAGATATTGCACCGAGCCGATGCGAAACTTGTTGGTGTCGTCGCCGGGCATGGCGGTTATTTGCCTTCGAGGTCGAGGTGCTGGCGTTCCAGCGTGGTGCCCTCGGCGGCGGCAAGGTTGGCAAGCGCCTCGTTGTAATCGGCGAGTGAGCGGATTTCCGACGAACGCGCGGCGGTGAGATTGTTCTGCAATTGCAATACGGTGAAGGTGGTGCTCTTGCCGACGGCGTATTTTTTCTGCTCGGCGTCCAGCGCGGCCTCGGCGTAAATGCGCGCCTGTTTGGTGGCGTCCGCGCTTTCCCAGGCGGACTGCGCCTGTTTGACAGCGTTGTCAATCTGCACCATGACGTTTTGCTCAAGCTGCTTGAGCTGGAGGAGGAGTTGCTTTTCGTTGGCCTTGCCGGATTTGAGCTGGTTGCGCGCCTTGGCGTTGCTCAAGGGAATCGTCAATTGCCCTCCATAGCTGTAATACGGACGGCTGCCATCGTTCATCTGGCTGAATGAATCGTTGTATTCCCGGCCGCTGCCGTTGAATCCGTAGCTGCCAATTAAATCCACTTCGGGGAACAGTTGGTTGCGGTAATATTTCAACTGGATGCCCTGTTGCTCAACATTCAATTTTGCCTGCTGCAAATCGGGCCGGCTGACCATGCCTTTGGACCAACTATCCTGCACGTCGAACAACTGTCGCGTCGCGTCCAGGGCCACCGTTGGCTCGATGTCCACGTCGTGCCATTGCGAGTAACTGTCGGTGATCAGGTTTTTTAGCGTGTTCTGATTCACAGACAGCGTATTTTGCGCGGCGATCAGATTCGCGCGGCTTTGCGCGACCTGTGCTTCATCCTGTTTCACGTCGAGCGGCGCGAGGCTGCCGACCTGCACGCGCTGCTTGTCCTGATCCAGTTGCGTCTGCGCCAGCGTGAGTGCCTCTCGCTGCACCGTCACATTTTCCCGGGCGTAAATCAGTTCATAGTAGGCGTTCTCCACGGCGGTCACCGTGGTGATGATCTGGTTGCGAAGAGCTTGCTCGGAATATTTCAGCTGATTCTTCGCGACGAGAATCTGGAGGCGGTTGTTATCAATCCAAAAATTTTTCAACAGCGGCTGCGTCAGGCTCAAGCCGACGGAACCGCTGCTGCTGTCGAAGTTACTAAAGAAATTGGTGCCGCCTTTCCGGCCGGATGTTTCAGCGACGTTCCCGCCGAGGTTGTAGGTCATGCCCCATGGCGTCGCGCCGGTAAAACTGGAATCGAAACTGTTTTCGTCCGTGGTTGTGGGTAGGACGAGCTGATTGTTGCTGTTGAGATACGCCCCTTCGTCGGTGCGCGAATGCTGTCCACTCAAATTAAACTGCGGATCGTAACCACCGTAGGCCGAACTCAGATTAAACTGGGAAATCTGCGGATTATACCGCTCGATCCGAACGTCAAAGTTGTTCTTCAGCGCGGCAGCGAAACAATCTTGCAAGGACAGCGGGCGCGTCGCCGGCAGGTTCGTCTGGGCGAACGCTGCCGTCAACGTGGCGGCCAAAAATAAACTGGCACCGATTTTTTTCATTGGAAAACCAGACGCCGCAACCCGCCGCGAAGTAACGGAAGTTATTTCGCCGGCGCGGTTTCCGTGACGACAGCGCTCTGCTCGATCAGTTCCAGCACCTTTTCGTGCATGACCTGCTCGTAGAGTTCATTCACGCCATTGCGCTTCTGCAGATCCTTGATGAACTGGTCAAACGGCATCTGATACATCATTGCCAGTTGCTGGGCGCGTTTGATCACGTCTTCCTGCGAGGCCTGAATTTTTTCCTGCGCGGCAATTTTGCCGACGAGGAACGCGAGTTTCACGCGTTCCTTGGCGTTGCCGGCGGCAGCAGCGTAAATCTGGTCCTTCTGCTGCTCAATGATGTCGCGGTTCACGCCGCGTTGCGTGTTCTGGCGGACGAGGTCATAGACCACGTTGCGCGTTTCGTTCGCGACGGCGGTTTCCGGCAGGTCGAAATTGACTTTGTCCATCAGGGCTTTGATCACCTGGCCGCGGATGGATTTCGCTTTCGAATGCTTCAATTCGTTTTCCAGATCCGTGCGGACGCCGGCCTTGAGCTTCTCCAAATCATCCGCGCCGTATTTCTTGGCGAATTCGTCGTCGAGCGACGGCAAAGCTTTTTCCTTCACTTCGACGAGTTCGACTTCATAGACGCCCTTCTTGCCCTGCAATTCGCGCGTCACGAAATCCGCCGGGAAATCCACGTTCACCGTGCGCTTGTCGCCGGCGCTGGCGCCGATGAGTTGCGCGGCGAAACCGGGGATGAAGGAATTATCGCCCGTCTCAACCCAAAAATTCTTCTGCTCGGTCAAACCCTTCGCCGTCGGGGCGAGTTCGGTGATGACCTTGCCTTCGCAGGTGCCGGTGTAATTCACGACGGCGATGTCGCCGTTCGCGAGCGGACGGGCCACCGTGTTGAAGCTGGCCTGCTGGCCGCGCAGCATGTCGAGGGCTTTTTCCACGTCCGCGTCGGTCACGGACTTGGTTTCGATGGTGGCGGGCAAACCTTTGTATTCCGGCAGTTGGAAATCCGGCGCGGTTTCCACCGTGGCGGTGAATTGCAGCGACTGGCCGCGGCCGAACTGGACTTCTTCGATGTCGGGATAGCCCACGACGGAAAGTTTCTGCTCCTCGATCGCCTTGCGGTAGGAATCGCCGATGAGCTTGCGCTTGGCTTCATCCTTGATCTCCGCGTCGTATTTCTTGACGACCATGTCGCGCGGGGCTTTGCCCGGACGGAAGCCCGGCAACACGGCCTGCTTCTGGATGTCTTTCGTGATGGCGTCAAACGCCGTGTCCACGGCGGCTGCGTCGAGTTCCACCCGCACGAGCTTTTTGCACGGGGCCAAAGTTTCAACAGATACGTTCACAGTAAAATAAAGGTTAAACGAGCCGCGCAGAGTAAATTATTCGCAGGGCGATGGCAAATTGTTTGTGTGGCGCAAAACGGATGATTCCGCTTTCATGTCGGCGCATGAAGCCAATCCTCTTCATCACCGGCACGGATACCGGCGTCGGCAAAACAGTCCTGACCGCGCTGCTGGCGCAATTCCTTCGCGAACGCGGCGTCCGTGTGGCGGCATTCAAGCCCCTGTGCTCCGGCGGCCGCGACGATGCCCGCGTCTTGCACGCTGCTCTTGGTGGCGCGCTGACGCTGGACGCCATCAATCCGTGGCATTTCCGCTCACCTATCGCGCCAACGCTGGCGGCGGCGCGGGAAGGCAAATCCGTCTCACTGGCGCAAGTCGTCACGCATTTTCGCCGGGCTGGAAATGATTTTGACGTGACGTTGGTCGAAGGCGCAGGCGGTTTATTAAGTCCACTCGGTAAAAATTTCGATTCGCGGGATTTGATGGTGAAGTTAGGCGCGTCACCGATCATTGTTGGCCCAAACAAACTAGGCGTGGTGAATCAGGTGCTACTGACGCTGGAGGCGCTGCCGAAAAATTTGCGGGCCAAGGCGAAAGTCGTCTTGATGTCGCCTGCGAAAGCCGACGCAGCGACAACTTCCAATGCCAAGCTGCTGGGAAAGTTTTTGTCGCCGCAAAACATCGTCACACTGCCGTGGTTGGGCGAAGTGTTTGAACCTGCCAAGGCTTTAAACATGCCGCGAGTGCAACGGTCGTTGGCGGAATTGGTTTAACCGCGAACGCCGCCGAAGCGGCGAAAGCCGGGGGATTTTTCACGCCTGTCGCGCAATTCATTTTTTAACCGCCGCCGCGTTGGTGGCTCCGAAGGATTCCCGCCACGGCTGGTGATTTTTGTAGAGTTCCAGCCGGTGTTGGATGGGTTCGAGCCCGGTCAGTTTCATGGCGTTCGCCAGATCCAGCGCCTGCTGGGCGGCGATTTGCGCCTCGTTGAATTTTCCCATTTCAGCGCAAGCCATGCCCATGATATCGAGCACCGCTGGCCGGGTGCCGCCTGTGAGCACGTTGGCCTTGGCGATGAGTTCGAGGGCTGCCGCACCGTTGCGGATTGCGGGATCGACATCGGCAGACAACACCTGTGCGGTGAAGGTCAGCACGTCCACATTGTTGGAATCCAGGCGCAGCGCGGTGCGAAGTTCCACGATGGCGTCGGGACCGCGCCCCTGCTGGAGATAAATTTTCGCAGTCTCGGCATGCGGCCACGGATTTTTCGCGTCCAGTCGTTCGACCTCGGCAAATTCTTTAAGCGCCTCGTCGGTTTGGCCGGCACCATGCAAAGCCCGCGCCAGGTTGAGATGCAAGGACGGCTCATTGGGGGCCACGCGCACCGCTTCGCGGTATTCGGCGAGCGCCTCCGCTGGAAAGCCAAGTCGGTCCAAGGTGCCGGCTAGATTGGAATGACCCTGAAAACGGGCGGGTTCGAGTTTGATGGCGGCGCGATATTGCTCGGCGGCTTCGGCGAGGCGGCCCTGTTGTTCCAGCGCTACGCCAAGATTATTGCGCACAACATCGTTATCGGCCGTCACGGCCAGGGCATGTTGAAATAAAGAGGTGTTGCTCTGCCAATGACGCAATTGATTTTCCAGGGTCAAAATGCAGGCCAGCAAAATACCCGTCGCCGTCACCACCAGCGCGAATCTGGGCACCCGCCAGCGGGCAGCCAGTTCCAGCCCGCCAAACGCGACGATCAGAAAAATTCCGACCGAGGGCAGATAACTGTAACGGTCGGCGATCTGGGCGCTGCCGACCTGCACGAGGCCAATGACCGGCACGAGCATCCCGATGAACCAGAGCCAGCCGGTCAGCAGATAGGGGCGCGTGCGGTGACACCACAGCGCGGCGAGCGAAATGAAAACCAATAGCGCCAGCGCGGCGATGGCTGTGGCCGGGGGAATGGTTTCCGGCAGTGGGTAAAAAATTGCGAGCTTCGCCGGCCAGAAGGTTTTCCAGAGGTATTCAATGTAGGCGACGGGGATGTTTTTGAGCCGGTAATGCAGCGGCACGATCTCCAGCGAGGCCACCGCCCCGGCAACGGGTCGGGCTTGCGCGAAAAAAGTGATGGCGCTCACGGCGGCAGCGATGCAAAAGAACGGGATTTTCTCAAACAACAGCGGCCGAAAGTTTTTAATTTTCAGCTCGGCGTTTTGGACCCTTCCCAGCGGCCAAAAGTCCAGCAGCAGCAGCACGCAGGGCAACGTGACCACCATTGGTTTGGACATCAAGCCCAGCGCAAAGGCCAGCAGGCTCCAGCCGTAGAAAATTTTGGCGCGCGGATTCGCCTCGTTTTTTAGCAGGGCATAATTTGCATACGCCAGCAGCGCCAGCAGGGCGAACAGCGTGCTCAAGACGTCCTTGCGTTCGGCGATCCACGCCACGGACTCGACGTGCATCGGATGCCAGGCGAACAGCGCGGCGATAAAGGCGCTCGGCCAGAGTTTTCGGGTCAAACGAAGCAGGAGTGTGAAAAGCAAGGCGGCATTCACCGCGTGAATCAAGGCGTTCACGAGGTGTGGCCCGGCGGGGTTCAGGCCGAACAGGCCGCAGTCCACCATGTGTGACAACATCGTGATGGGGTGCCAGTTGAACGCGGCCATGGTGGTGAACGCCCACTTCACCCCCGCCCAGGTCACGCCCTTTTGCACCATCGGGGCGTTGGTGACATAGAGGCCATCGTCATAGATGCAAAAGCCGAAACGCGCCACCGGCAGGTAGAGCACCAGCGTGACGAGAAACAGCAGTAGACCGATGCGACGGGGTTGCGACACGCCGCTTTTGTAAGCGATTTTGGCGAGAACGCAAAGCGCGATTCTTTTGCCGCAAAAAGTTTTGCAATTTTTCACCTCCGCGTGAATACTGCTGGGCGGCGGGCGAATGCTCGGAGTCCCGCTACTTGGCCAAACCGGTTCCTCACCACCAAGTTAGATTTAATTTTATGAGCGGGTTACCTTTTGCACTTATCGGAGCGGCTGCCAACCAGACCGAACTCCTTTACATTTGGGACAGGGCGACGATTGAAGCGAAAGCCATCATCGTCCTGCTCTTCCTTTTTTCCATCGCCGCGTGGTTTGTGATGATGTCCAAGATCATCCAGATGCGCCGTGCGCGGAAATTGAATCGTTTTTTCGGCGAGGAATTCACCGCCCAAAAGGCCGTGTTGGAAATGTTTGACCGCAAACTGCAGGTGGACGGCTGTCCGCTCTATGCCGTGTATCAAGCCGGTTGCATCCAACTCGACGCACGCCTGCGCGGGCCGAGCGGCGAACGCGCCAAGCAACAGATCAGCCTCAAAAACATGGAGCACATCAAGCGCGCCATCGAAAACGTCGTCGCCAAGGAATCGCTCAAGCTGGAATCCGGCCTCATCCTGCTCGCCATCGCGGTGAGCGGCGCGCCGTTCATGGGGTTGCTCGGCACGGTCTGGGGCGTGATGAGCACGTTCGCCGGCATCGCGCAGCAAGGCTCGGCCACGATGGCGGCGATGGCACCGGGCGTTTCCGCTGCGCTCGTCACGACGGTCGCGGGTCTGCTCGTCGCGATTCCCTCGATGTTCGGTTATAACTGGCTCGTCCATAATTTGCGCGCATTCACGGTGGAATTGGACAACTTCGCGCAGGAGCTGGTTTCGAAGATGGAAACCGAATTTTTGGCCGATGAATAAACCACCAATGAACACAGATAAACACGGATTTGTTTGGTGGGGCGAGACTCCCGGCGAGCCGCTCTGGCAATTCGTGGCGGCTCGCGAGGACGCTCGGCCCACCAATCGCTGTATTGGTTCGGGCATCCGTGTCCATCTGTGTCCATCCGTGGTTGAATAAAAAGCATGAGACGCTTCTCACAACGCAGTCATCTCGTGACGTTGAGTGAAATCAACATCACGCCGTTGCTCGACCTTGCGTTCGTGTTGCTCATCATTTTCATCATCACCACGCCGTTGCTGACGCAGAGCATCGAACTGAAACTTCCCGGCGGCGGGCAGGTGGAAAAAAACAAGCTCAACAAATCCGACATCCGCACCGTCGAGATTTCCAACACCGGCTACTACGCGCTGGACTCCCGGCGGATGACCCTGCCGCAAATCATCGCCCAGATCGCCGGCGAAGCCCGCAACAACCCGAAGCTCGTGGTGTATATTCGCGCCGATAAAGATTGCCGCTATGACCTCGTGGCGCAGCTCATTGACGGCTGCCAGAAGAATGGCATCACGCGCTACTCGTTGCGCACCGACCCGACGCTCAAATGAACCGGCTGCAAAAAAAATGCCTCATCGCCACGGCTGGTTTACACCTGTCACTAGTGCTGATATTGGTGTTTGGTGCGGCCTTTTTCACGGAACATTCCAAGCCGGATGAGACAGAACTGCTTACTGTGATTCCGGCGAACCTGATTGACGCCGCGTTCAGCAGCGGCGTGAAAGGCGCGCAACCGCCGCCGCCCACGCCGCCGCAACCGCCGCAACCCGTCCAGCAACCGCAGCCGCAACCGCCGCAGCCGAAGCCCGAGCCGGTCAAACAGCCGGACCCGGAGCCTGTAAAGCCCACGCCCACGCTGATGCAGAAGGTGGAAACGTTTTTCAAACCGACAGAAAAGCTTCCGCCGGAAGACTTGAAACCGGTGGAAACTGCAGATAAGCCGGTCAAACCCAAGCACGAGATCAAAGTGGATTTGACGAAACAAGTCGTGCGCAACACGTCCAAGCCAGCTCCGGACACCACGGCGGCAGACAACGCACGCGAAGCAAAACGTCTCCGCGATGCGCGCTTGAAGGCGATTGCCAAAGCCGCCCGCAGCATCAAGGAAAATGCCTCGTCCGCCACGACGGTTGAGATGCCCGGTGAAGGCAGCGTCTCCTATGCGAATTACGCCTCGGTCGTCCGAAGTGTTTACGAACGTGCCTGGACGCCGCCGGACGACGCTGATAACGATGACGCGATCACGAAGGTGAGCGTCACCATTGCCAGAGACGGAACGGTCATATCTTCGCGCCTGCTCAACCCCTCGGGTGATTCACGCGTGGATGCCAGTGTGCGGCGGACGCTCGACCGCGTGACTTTCGTGGCACCTTTCCCGGATGGTGCCAAAGAAAAAGAACGGACCTTTATTATCAACTTTAACCTCAAAGCCAAACGGATGCTCGGATGAAAAAAAATATTCTCAACCTTTTAACTGTCGGCCTCGCCGTGATTGCGCTTCAGGGCGCTGGCGCGCAAGAAATCAATGTCGTTAACACCATCAATGTCCTCGGCCAGACCAAGCCCATTCCCGTGTCCTTGAGTGGCTTCAGCGGCGAGGGCGCGGAGGTGTTACGCTTCGACCTTGCGGTGCAGGGCTTCAGCTTTGTCTCGCCGGATGCCGCGCAATATCTCATCAGCGGCAGCGACGCGGGCAGCATCAGCGGCAACGTGACGGACAAGTTCGCCAACAAGTCCATCCTCTCGCGCACCTACAACGGCGCGAGCCTGCGACGGCAGGCGCACGCGTTTGCGGACGATATCGTGGAGGCGGTCACGGGCAAGAAAGGCATCGGCCAGACGAAAATCGCCTACAAATCGCAGGGCAGCAGCGGTCCCGGCGAAATTTTCGTCGCGGATTTTGACGGTCACAACGCCAAAGCCGTTACGTCGGACAATGCAATTGTGGCCAAACCCGCGTGGGTGCCGGGCAAGCTGGCGTTGTATTACACGTCCTATTCGCGCGGCAACCCGGACATTTATTTCCACAGCCTTTCAACGGGTGATCGGCGGGTGGTTGCCGGCTATTCCGGTCTGAACACGAGCGCAGCTGTTTCGCCGGACGGCTCGAAGATTGCGATGGTGTTGAGCAAAGCCGGCAGCCCGAACATCTGGGTGGCCAATGCGGATGGCTCGAATTTGAAACGCCTGACGACGGGCATCGAGGATTCCTCGCCGACGTGGTCGCCGGACGGGCAATGGATTTGTTTCGCGACCAAGCAGCGCGATAACGACCGCCGGCGGCTGGCGAAAATTCCGGCGGGCGGGGGCACGTTGAAGTATCTCAACACGGTCGGCACGCCCAATCCCTCCGAGCCGGACTGGTCGCCGGACGGCAAGTGGATCGCGTTCACCTCGCAGATGGGCGACTTCAACATCTGCGTCATGCCGGTGGATGGCAGTTCCTCGCCGAAGGTGCTTGTGACCGGGCAGAATCCGTCCTGGTCGCCGAACTCGCGGACGCTGGTGTTCAACCGCTCCATGGGCTATCGCCAAATGCTGTCTGTGCTTGACGTTTTCACCAAACAATACAAGGATTGTGCGCGAGCGACCGGAAGTAATTCCCAGCCGGCTTGGGCGAAATGAGTTTCCTATTTGCCACGAATTTTTAACTGCAACTTAACCAAAAACTTTAACCAAATTAACCGAAACTAAATTATGAAAATGAACCTGATTATTTTCCCGCTGGCGCTCGTGCTCGCCGCGACCATGGTCACCACGGGCTGCAAAAAGAGAGCGCCGAAAACCACCATCATCCCCGGATCTCGGGCGCTGGTGGGCGGTGATACCGGTGGCAGCACCTTGCCCGGTGGCGGCACGATGGGCGGAGATGGCGGCACTGGCGTCAACACCCAGCCCGGCGGCGGCAATACTGCCGGCCTCGATGAATTTGAAGGCATGATCAAAGACCCCGAAGCGCTCGCGGCCTACACGATTCATTTCTCGTTCGATAGCGCCGTCGTCAAGAAGGGCGAGCAGGACAAAATTGCCGCCGTGGCCTCGGCTTTGTCCTCCAGCCCGAGCGACAAGCTGCTGATCGAAGGCAATTGCGACGAACGCGGCACCGAAGAATACAACCGCGCCCTCGGCGAACGCCGCGCGCTCGCCGCGCGGGAAGCGCTGGCCAAGGCCGGCGTCAGTCCCGAACGCATCCGCACCATCAGCTACGGCAAGGACAAGCCCGTGAATCCCGGCCACGACGAATCGGCATGGTCGGCCAATCGCCGCGCCGATTTCATTTTGCTCCATCCGAAGCCGGGCATGTGATTTGTTCGAAGATTTAACCCAAGAGCCGCGCCACCTAGCGCGGCTCTTTTTTTGGTTGGTGGGGCGAGCGTCCCCGCGAGCCGGGCGTCGCTATTCCTAAGCGGCTCGCGAGGACGCTCGCCCCACCAAACACCAAGTATTGAGGATGAAGCTCGGGAATGCCAGACGATGAAGCGAATGAAGGCAAGCCCCGGGTTTTGCGTCTTTACTAAAAGTCGTAACCGGCGTAGGCTGGTTTTAGTCAAACAACTTTATGAATATCACCTTTGCATGGGCGTTGGGCGGCACGGAAGTCGTCTTGATTCTGGCGGTCGTCCTGATTCTGTTCGGGGCCAAGAAGATTCCTGAACTGGCTCGCGGCATGGGCCAGGGCATCAAGGAGTTCAAGAAGGCCACGAAGGAAGTCACGGACGAAATCCAGAATGCGCCGACGGATACCGTTTCCTCGACACCGCCGCCTCCGGCCCCTTCCCGGGCCACCCAAACGATTTCCCAATCTTCTGATTCGCCCAAGGCCTGACGGTAGAAAGTTCGCGTCATGGCCGACGAGCAAGAACCTGAGGGTTCCGATGAATTGCCCGACGGCGGGCCGGTGAAAAGCTTCCTCGAACACCTTGAGGATTTTCGCTGGTTGCTGGTCAAGTTGAGCATTGCCCTGGTGCTGGCGATGCTCGTGTGTCTCTTCGGCGCGAATTATGTCGTGGGCATCCTCAAATGGCCGTTGACGAAAGCCACCTTGAGTTATCCCGGCACCAATCAGGTGGTCAATGTCAGCTTCGGCACGAATTCCCTCGGCAATTTCACCCTGACGGCGGAAGAACAACAGGCACTGGACCTCGGGACGAATCGTTTTAACGCGATCCAAGTGGAACCCGTAATGGTCGGCACGAACCGCGTGCTCGGCTGGCGGGTGAACGAAAATCCCCAGGCCGTCGCCAACATGCACCGGATGCGGATTGATCTGGTGAACTTCAGCCCGGCGGGCGGGTTTTTCGTGGCGGTGCAGGTGGCGTTTTACGGCGGCATGGTGCTGGCCGCGCCGTTCATGCTGTATTTCATCGCGAGCTTCGTCTTTCCCGCGTTGAAATGGAAGGAGCGCAAATACATTTTCCGCGCGGTCTTCATCGGCGGCGGACTGTTCCTGGTGGGGGTATCCTTCTGCTATTTTATGCTCATGCCGCTCGCGCTCGCGGCGTCGCAGATGTATTCGCAATGGCTCGGCCTCGGCGCGTTCCAATGGCGGGCGGAGGAATACATCAGCTTTGTGTGTCGTTTCATGCTGGGCATGGGCATCGGCTTCGAATTGCCGGTGGTCATCCTGACACTGGTGAAGATCGGCATCTTGAGCTATTCCACGCTGGCCAAGGCACGTCGCTACATGATCGTGGTGAACTTGATTCTCGGCGCGGTGTTGACCACGCCGGAGGTCATCACGCAGGTAGTCATGTTCGTGCCGTTGCAATTCCTCTACGAGATCACCGTCTGGATCGCTTGGTATTGGGAGCAGCCCGACCGCGCCAAGGCCCGTCGCCGGCTGGTGTTTGTGCTTTTGGCGTTGCTTACGCTCATCAGCCTGATTTGGGCAGGCTGGAAATACGGCTGGCCGCTGATCCGCCAATCGTTGCACTGAATTAAAACACGCTTTACAAGCCGATGATTCGGGGTAAGCTCAAATCATAATCACATCCCGTATGCGCAAACTGATTTTTTCCCTCGTCGCCGCCGCCGCTGCCACCAGTCTCCTGACCGGTTGTGCCAGCTCGCAAAAGAAATTGTCCCGTGGTTTGGACAATACGTTCGAGGTGGTGCGCTGGGGCGATATGCGCCATGACATCGAGCAGGATGCCGTTTTCTCCTCGCCGAATGTGAGCTATTCTCATGGGGTCATCCATGGTTTTTGTCAGTCCGTGACCCGGATTGGGGTTGGCCTTTACGAGGTCGTCACCTTTCCCATCCCGTCATACAAGCCGGTCTTGACCAACACCATCCCGGTCGCCCCGCAATATCCCACGAGCTACCAGCCGGGCGTCATTTCCAGTTCCACATTTGACACCGATACCTACACCGGCTTCAGCGGCGGCGATGTTTGTCCGTTCATTCCCGGCAGCCGCTTCCAGATTTTTGACAACTGAACGTGAACCGCTTTTAGCCCCGCGCGCCAACAGTGATGTTGGCGCGTTTTCATTTACCGACCCGCCATGCGCCTCGAAAAAAAATCCCCCTGCAAGGTCAATCTCATCCTGAACATCCTCGGCAAACGCGCCGACGGTTTTCACGAACTGGAAACTGTCATGCAGCCGGTGAATATCTGCGACGAGATGACCTTCGAGCGCGCCGGCACCGGCCTGCAACTGACCTGCAGCAATATCGAATTGCCGACCGATTCAAAAAATCTCGTTCATCGCGCTGCGACCTCGTTTCTCGTCGCCACCAAAATCTCCGACGGCGTCCGTATCCATCTCCAGAAAAACCTGCCGCTCGCCGGCGGCATTGGTGGCGGCAGCGCGAATGCCGCCGTGACCTTCACGGCGCTGAACGAACTGTTCGGCTCGCCGCTGCCGCTGGAACGATTGCACGAACTTGCGGCGGCGCTGGGTTCGGATGTTCCATTCTTTCTCTACGGCAAACCGGCGCTCGCGACGGGTCGCGGCGAAAAGGTTCGGACGCTGGAAATTTTCCCGGCGCTCAAAGGCAAGGCGTTCTTCCTCGTGCATCCCGGCTTCGGCATCTCGACGCCGTGGTCGTATCAAAACTTGGCGCGGTTTCCCGAGGCGTTGAATGGCAAGGCCGGCCGCGCGGAAAAGCTGGTTTCGGCATTGCAATCCAATGATTGGCCCGCCGTCACTGATGGCATCTACAATTCGCTGGAAGCGCCGGCATTCGACAAGTTTCCCGTGCTGGCGCTCTACAAGGAGTTTTTGCGGGAAAACGGCGCGCTCGTCTCGCTCATGTCCGGCAGTGGCTCAACAACGTTTGCCATAACGGAAAATCTCGCGGCGGCGGATAGTTTGGCGGAGAAATTCAAGGCGCAGTTCGGCCGCAACGGCTGGACGGCGACGGTGAAGATTTGAACAGGAGCAAACCGGGGGAACAGAGCGCGATGTTTTCCGATCGTTAAGGCCTGCGAAGAAGTTCTCTGTTTCCTCGGTTTACTCCTATTCAATGCAGTTTTTTGAACTTGGTCAGCGCAAAATCCGTCATTTCCTTCGCCGCCGGGATTTTGCAGAGCAGCGCGGTGAGCCAGTAGATGCCACCCGCGATTCCCGCCGGCACAAATACCGCGCCGATTTGCAGGGTGATGGTCCGGTGGCCGATGAGATTTTCCCAAATTTGCCAGCCGCCCCACGCGACGATGCCCGCCAGCACGGTCGCCAGCAACAGCGGCCGCAACGCTTCCCGCAACGGCTGCATCTCCAGCTTGCCCAGTTTTTTCCGGAGCGCAAACAGCAGCAGGCCGACGTTGATGGCGGACGTGAACGTGTTGGCGATGCCCGGTCCGCCTTCGTTCAGCGGCTGCATGAGCAGGCAGGCGGCGATGAAATTGATCGTGAGACAGACGAGGCTGATTTTCATCGGCGTCTTGGTGTCGCCGAGCGCATAGAAGGCGCGGGCCAGGATGTTCGCCGTGGAAAATGCCACGAGCCCCGGCGCCAGGCAGACCAGCGCAAACGAGACGCGGGCGGTGGATCCGGCGGTGAATTTTTCGCCGTGCTCAAACAGCAGCCGCACAATCGGCTCGGCCAGCACGACGAGCAGGACGGAGGCGATCAGGTTCAAAAACATCAGCGAAGACAGGCCGTTGCGCAGGGTGGAGCGGAATTCAGGATAATTTTTGTCCGCCGCCAGGCCGGAAAGCGTCGGCAGAAGAAACGTGGCCAGCGAAATGCCAAACATTCCCTGCGGCAGTTCCATCAGCCGCACCGCGCCGTTGAATGACGAGACGATGCCGGTGCCGACAAACAGTGCCACGAGCTGCACCAGCGCCACGTTGATCTGGAACGCGGCGACGCCGATGGTGCCGGGGACCATCCTGCGCACCACCTGACGGACGGTTTCATTTTTCCACGGCGAGACCCAGCGGTAGCGAAAGCCGTCGCGCCAGAGTGTCGGTAGTTGGAACGCCGCCTGCGCCACGCCGGCCACGAGCACGCCATAGGCCAACGCGAAAACCTGCACCGGGAGTTGTCGCGTCTTCGGCAAATCCACGCCGAATTTCGGCGCGAGCCAATAGACCGACCCGATCATCACCACGTTGAGCATCGTTGCGCCCATGGCCGGGATGAAAAAATGGCCGCGCGCGTTGAGCATGCCCATCATCACCGCCGTCAGACAGACGAGGAGCATGTAGGGGAACATCACGCGCAGTAGTTGCAGCATCAGAACGATCTTGGGCTGGAAATGGCCGGGCGACAAAAACTGGCCCGCGTCGCCGGCGGCAACCGGCGCATTGGTGGTCACGGAAACAATCTGGGGCACGGCGATGCTGGCGGGCGGAAACGAAGCTTCCGGGGGTGTTCCAAAGGCCAGCGCGAGCGAAACCAGCAGCAGCACGATCGCGACAATCACGCAGGCGGAAACCAGCAGGCCGGAGATGACCGCATTGGCGGCTTTCCACATCTCGACTTCGCCATGAGTCTTTTCCTTCTCCTTGAAGATCGGAATGAATGCCGCGGTCAGCGCGCCTTCACCCAGCAGTCGCCGGAACAGGTTGGGAATGGTGAAGGCGTATTGAAAGGCGTCGTTGACCCAGGTGGTGCCTAAAAAAAACATGTAGGCCTGCTCGCGCATCAAGCCGAGCACGCGGCTCAGCAAGGTCGCGGCGGCCATCGCGCCGGAGGCTTTCAGCATTTTTGACACGCGCGAAGATTAAAGTCCAAAGCCCCAAGTCCAAAGTCCAAAGTTACCCAATCAATCGCACGGCACGGTGCGGCCATCGGCCCAGCTGCGGAGGGCGTCGATTTTTTCGGCCATGACCACGGAGAGCGGACGGGTCTGTTTGATTTCAGTCACCAGTTCCGCCTGGAGCAAGTCGCCGCCGGCCGCGTGGGCGACATACATGGCGGAGACGATGGCCTGCTCGATTTCAGAACCGGAGAAACCATTCGCCGCCTCGGCCAGTTCGTCCAGATTGAAGAGCGCGGGATCCAGGCCGCGCTTATTTAGGTGGATCGTGAAAATGTCCTTCCGGTTCTGGGCCGACGGCAGATCCACGAAGAAGATTTCGTCGAACCGGCCCTTGCGCACCATTTCCGGCGGCAGGCTGGTGATGTCGTTGGCGGTGGCGACGATGAAGACCGGCTTCCGTCGTTCAGAAAGCCAGGTCAGCAAAGTTCCCAGCACGCGACGGGAAAGGCCGTCGTCGTCCTTGTCCGTGCTCAAGCCTTTCTCCACCTCGTCCATCCAGAGGACGCAGGGCGACATGACCTCGGCGGTTTCGAGCGCCTTGCGCAAATTGCGCTCGGTCTCGCCGTAGTATTTGTTGTAAAGCACGCCGAAATCGAGCCGGAGCAGCGGCACGCCCAGAATGCCGGCGGCGGCGTTGGCGGCGAGGCTTTTGCCGCAACCCTGAACGCCCAGCAGCAACATGCCGCGCGGCGGATCGAGATGGGTGGGTTGGGCGCCGAAGAAAAAATCCTTTCGCACCGTCAACCATTGCCGGAGTCGCCTCATGCCGCCAACTTCGGCGAAGCGGACCGTTTCGTTTTCGAAAGAGAGCAGGGAATCGCGCCCGAGCAATTCGTATTTGGCGCGCATGACTTCCGGCATGTCCGCCTCGTTGATGATGCCGTTGTCGTTGATCGCCTTGGAGGCGACGCGGCGGGCGTCCGTGGCGGTGAGGCCGCCGAGATTGCGAACCAGCAGGTCGAGCGCCTTGTTGGTCGTTTCCACCTCGCGCCGACCGTGCTCGGCGCCCCATTCCCCGGCGACTTCCAGGACGATGCGCCGCAATTCCCCGGGTGTGGGCAGCGGCAGGCGGAAGGTGGCGGTGAACGGTTCGAGTTCCCGTGGAATTTTCAGCGAAGGTCCCACCACCAGCACGGTCGAATAATGTTTCTCGTAGGTCAGGGCGATGTCTTTCAACCGTCGCACGTGCATGGGATCCTCAAGGTAAGGATGATAATCCAGCAGCAGGAACAGCGAATACTTCGATTCGGTCTTGATGTAGCCCAGGATGTCCTGCGACTTGACGTAGGCCTGCAACGGCTGGTCGTTCGGCTCAAACGCTTGTAATCCTTCCGTGATCGTCCAGCGAAACGCCTTCAACTGCAGCTTCTGGCTGATTTGCCGGGCCATGCGGACGATCTGCGGCTCCTCGTTGCTTTCCACCGCCACCAGCGGGACGCGTGACCGGATGATTGCCTCCAAGTCATGCAGCGGACTCTCGGTCGTCAACGCACCGGCGGGTGCAAACGAGGGTGATGGCTGGTTCATAAAGCTCACAGACACAACACTTGTTACGTTGCGAACAAGCAAGAAAAAACCGCCGTTCCGTCCGGCAATTTCCGCACGGACGACTCCTCACGCCCAGTCGCGAAGTGAAATAAATAAAGCTGGTGGGGCGAGCGTCCTCGCAGTGGTGTCCAGTTAATTTCTGTTGGCGGCCAAAAAGAGCCATTTTTTCAATATGATTTGGCGGGCAGGTGTGTTTTCGACATGAACGGCCAATGGTTGATTTCCCCCCGTAAACGGTATTCAAGCCCGGTGGAGTCTTTTGGCATTGTGCGTCCATGCAAGCGCCACCCGCCGTCTTTTCCCAGATCACCGCCGCCTTATATCCCTCGGAGTTTTCCCGCTGCGTCGAACGCTTTCCCAATGCGCGTCCAACGCGGGGACTTTCCGAATATGATCACTTTTTGGCGCTGTGTTTCGGCCAGCTCACTTACCGTGAAAGTTTGCGCGACATCGTGGCCTGCCTGCGTTCCAAGCCGCGCACCCTCTACCACCTTGGTTTTCGCGGACATCTTTCGCGAACCAATCTGGCTTACGCCAACCACCATCGTGACTGGCGCCTGTTTGAGGCGCTGGCCCAGATTCTGATGCGCCGCGCCGCACGGCTTTATCAAGCCGACCGGGCGGACCCGGATTTGCTCAAGGTGGCCTTCGCGCTGGATTCTTCCGTCATCGCCTTGAGTTTGAGTCTGTTTCCCTGGGGCTACTATGCCCGCTCACAAAAGGCGGCCGTGCGCCTGCATTTGCTATTGTCTTTACAAGGCAACTTGCCCGCCTGGGCCGCGGTGACCGAGCCGCATTTTCCCGACTGCAAGACGCTGGACCAAGTGCCCGCACTTCCCGGTGCCTTTTACATCATGGATCGAAGCTACCTGGATTTTGTGCGGCTCCATCGCTTGCAAGCGGCGGGCGCACTGTTCGTGGTGCGCTGCTTCCGCCATGTGGCCTTTCGCGTGGTGCAGCGCCGGCCAGTGGACAAAAGCGCCGGCCTGCGTTGCGATCAAAGCATCTGTCTGACCAGTGACTGGTCGGCCAAATCCTACCCGCAGCCGTTGCGGCGGATTCGGGTTTATGACGCCAAAAACCAAGTCCACCTGGTTTTGCTCACCAACCAAATGGATTTGCCCGCCACGGTTATTGCCGGGCTCTATCGCCAGCGGTGGCAGGTCGAACTGTTCTTCAAATGGCTCAAACAACACCTGCGCATCCGCAGCTTTTATGGCCGCAGCCCGAACGCGGTGCGGTGCCAAATCTGGTCGGCCATTTGCGCCTACCTCATGGTGGCCATCGTCAAGAAGACCGCCCATTTGAGCAAAAGCCTGAACGAAATTTTACAAATCGTCAGCGTCAATATTTTTGAACAATGCCCACTGTCAGAACTGCTTGCAGATGAACCCGCCCCGCCACCCGAAGAATCTCCAGATGCCAATTCGCAGAACTCATTCCATTTTACATGCTAATAGCTGGACACTACTGCGGGGACGCTCGCCCCACCGGCGCAAATGGAAATTGGCATTTCGACTCCGTCAATTTAACCTGCCTGCGTGAGCATCATTGATGAATTGAAGTGGCGCGGCCTCATCGCCGATTGCACCGACGCGGAAGAACTGGCCAAGCGGATTTCCGCGCCCATCACGCTTTACTGCGGCTTTGATCCGACGGCGGATTCGCTGCACGTTGGCAATTTGGTGCCGCTGCTCGCGCTGCGCCGTTTTCAATTGCTCGGTCACCATCCCATCGCGGTCGCGGGCGGGGCTACTGGTTCCATCGGCGATCCCAGCGGGAAGACCGCTGAGCGGCAGTTGCTCACGAAGGAAATCCTCGACCACAACATCGCCAGTGTGAAAACGCAGCTCGCGAAGCTGCTGGATTTCGAGACGAAGCAGAATCCCGCGCGGCTGGTGGATAATGCGTCGTGGACGGCGGGGATTTCGTTCCTCGATTTTCTGCGCGACATCGGAAAACATTTTTCCGTCAACCAGATGGTGGCCAAGGAATCCGTGCGCGCCCGGATGGAGGACCGCGACGTCGGCATCAGCTACACCGAGTTCAGCTACATGCTGCTGCAGGCGTTTGATTTCATGGTGCTGCGCCGCGACCAGGAGTGCGAATTGCAGATCGGCGGCAGCGACCAATGGGGCAACATCACCGCCGGCATCGAACTCACGCGCAAGAAACTGGGCAAACACGTCTTCGGCCTGACGCTGCCGCTCATCACGAACACGGACGGCTCGAAGTTCGGCAAGACCGCCGCCGGCGCCATCTGGCTCGATCCGAAACGCACGAGCGTTTACAAGTTCTACCAGTTTTGGATTAACACGGACGACCGTGATGTCATCCGCTACTTGAAATACTTTACGTTCCTGTCGCAGGCGGAGATCGAGTCGCTCGAAAAGCAGCACGCGGAAAATCCCGGTGCCCGCATCGCGCACAAGGCGCTGGCGAAGGCGGCAACCGACCTGATTCATGGCGAACAAGCCACCCACGAAGCCGTCCGCGCGAGCGAAATCCTTTTCGGCGGCGAACTGAGAGACATCACCGAAAACACTTTCAATGAAATCATCGGCGAAGTGCCGACGAAGGAAATTGAGAACGCCAAACTGGACGGCGCCGGCGTTCCGCTGGCGGAACTGCTGGTCCACGCCACGTTGTGCCCGTCAAAAGGCCAGGCCCGCAAAGATATCGAAGGCGGCGGTGTGAACATCAACAACGTCCGCGAAGGAAATGTTGCGCGCCTGGTGACTTCCGCCGATTTGCTGTTCGGCAAACATGTCCTGCTGCGCAAAGGCAAAAAGAATTACGTCGTCGTCACGGCAAAGTGACTGGGCGGCGGACCTGATTACGGCAGCAACACGGCCCGGTAAAATTTATTTCCGCTCACGGGATTTTGATCTATCCAGAGATAGGGGTTGGCCGTGAGCAGCAGCGTGGTCACCGGGTTCCATGTGCTCATATTAGCTGATGCCTGGATTTGATAGGTGCGGCCGATCGCGCCGGTGATTTTCACGCCGGGATACGTGTTCAACTGCAAATTGGCCGGGGAAACCACCTGCGGCTGCGGATTGAAAGCGATGCTCCGGATCCGGTTGTTGGCGCTGTCGGCGACAAAGATCATGCCCTGCGACAAGCAGCCTCCCGAAGCGTTGTAAAAGCGCGCCAAGCTGCCGGGGCCGTTGGCATAGCCGGTTTGGGAAAACGATCCAGCCAGCGTCACCACATTGGTTTGCGCGTCCATTCTGCGAACGGAACTGCCGCAAGCCAAATAAATGTTGCCCTGATTGTCGGAAAACATCGAGGCAATCGCGTTTCCAAAGGTGGCGTTTGTTCCGACGCCATCCATGCTGGAATAATAATACGCACCGTTGCCTGCGATGGTCGTCACGTTCTGGCTTTGATCTACCCGGCGAATGGTGCCATTTCCAGAATCCCAGACGTAAAGGTTATCTGCCTGATCGCATGCCAGGGCGCCGGGGTTGTTGAAGGCGGAGAAGAGGATGCCCTGCCCGTCGAAGTTTCCGTAGATGCCGCTGCCGGCAAAGGGCTGGCCGGCACCCGTGCCGGGATTGTAGCGATAGATTCGATTCGCGCCGGTATAGTAAAGGTTGTTGGCCGAATCAAAACAGATGCCGCTGGAAGTGCCGAGGTTGGTCATGCCGCCGTTGGCGATGGTGACGTAACCGTTCGTGCCGATGGTGATGAGATAGGCGTAACCATTGTATCCGCTCACCATCACCAGCCAAAGGGTGTTGGCGTGATCGATCGCCATCGCACCGCCAGAACCCCAAGAAAGCGAGGCGTTGGTCCCATACCCATTCAAATAACTTCCGCCGCCGGCAAACGTGGTGACCGTGCCATCGGCGGTGATTTTTCGGATGCGGTAGTTGCCGCTGTCCCACACGTATAAATTACCCGCCGTGTCAGACACAATCTGGGAAGGATTGGAAAAAGCCGTGAGCTGGCCCTGGCCATCCACATAGCCGGGAATTCCAAAGCCGGCGAGGGTTTCAACAACTTCGTTGTTCGTGTCGTAATTTTGTGCTTCGGTTTGCCAGCCCAGCACGGCCAAAACCGCAATAGCTGCCCCAATGATTTTTGCTTTCATGATTTTTTCCTCGATCCAATTCCCAACCAAGCGACGGTGGACTCTGTGGTTCAGATTGGGGGTATTTCCACACGGATGTCTTGCTGACGTGCAGTGTGTTAGCCCGTGAATCCACGGGCGAAATTAGTGACGGAGTCCGCCACCCGAGTCAACCGTTTTCGTCGTTTGAAATCAGATGCCCCTGGCGAGTTCCTCGCCGCGGACGGCTTCGACAAACGGCGGCATCGGGCAGTCCAGCGAATCGGCGATGGCGCGGAGCAGTTCGGCTTCGCGGCAGTTGACTTGGTTGTTCGCGATGACGGTTTTGCCGCAGGCGAGCAGAATATTCCGCTTCAATGGCTCGTGATAGCTGGCTAGGCGCGCCAAAGCAGCATCCACTTTGGCGAGATCCCATTCGCTGCGGGTAAGGAATTGGATGTCCGCGTTGCGCAGGTCCAGAAATTCCTTCCCCTTGGCGAAAAATTTTCGCGCCTCGGCTTCGTTTTCACTGCCGACATGGGCGAGTGCGGACAGGAGCAGGGCGCATTCTGGCAACACGTCCTGCACTTTTCCCGGGCGGAGATTGTTCAGGTTGGGTCCTTCAAAATGAACGCGCAACTGGCGGGCCACCATCTTCGTCAGTGTGTATTCAAAAAGATCAATCGAGCCGTCGCAGTCCAAAAGGTCCTGCATGGTCTGGCCGAAAATGCCATGCGCGGCGAGGTCGTTTTCACGCAGGGCGGGCACGGCGAATTCCGCCAGCGGCAACTTGTATTTGTCGTCAAGCGCTTCGATCTGCGGGGCCAGTGTGCTGAATTGTTCGAATACCGGCGGTTCAAGACGGGATTGCAGCACGTCCATCTGTCGGGCTCGCACCGTTTCATCCGCGCTCAACAGCAGCGAATAAACGACGTTGGCCGCGCCCGCGGAGGTGCGGACGGCGCGCTTGAGATCATCGGGCAGCGCGAATCGGATCAGGGAAGCCTGCCGGATATGATCACTGCTGATTCCGCCCCACATGGTCAGCAACGGTTCTGGGAGCACGCGCTCGGTGAGCATGGCGTTGGCCAGGACATTATCAAAGGCCGCTTCACGCTCGGTCTGGTTGGGCTTGAGCATTGTTACGTGGGGGAAATTGCCGTCGAACATCGGATCAATCGCGGAAATCCGTTTCGCCAGCGGCGGATGCGTCGAGAGCACGTCGAGCCACGGCTCGTAGTCGGAATTCGTAAAATACAAATGGCTGGCAACTTCGGCGTGCGGCGTGTCGAGACGGCCTTGTTTGAACAGGCCGCCGGTTTTCTTGAGCGCACCGGCAATGCCCGCGGGATAGCGCGTGAACTGCACGGCTTCGGCATCCGCCAGCCATTCGCGCTGGCGGCAGATGGCGCTTTTGATCAGGCGCACGAACGGCAAGTGGAACGAGCCGAGAAATAAAAACAAAAAGCCCAGCGGCGCGGTGGGAAGAAACACATTTTCCGAATCCCGGTATAAAATTGTTTCGCCCGGCTCCGGCTCCTCGGTGGAGCCTCGGGTCAAAAGGCGGCCCAGCAGCGTCGGCCAGAACAGCCCGTGCGCGAGGCCGATTAATTTCATGTTGAGACGGGTGTCGCCATTGAGGATGTGGCTGAATTCGTGGGCGATGACGCCTTGCAATTCGTCGCGCGTCAGCAGTTTCACGCCACCGCGCGTCACGCCGATGGCGATGTCGTCGTGGGTGAAACCGGCGGCGAAGGAGTTGATGCCGCGCTCATTATCCAGCACGTAGATTTCCGGCACCGAGGTGCCGGACGCGACGGCCATTTCTTCGACAACATTGCGGAATCGCTGTTCGTCTGGATCGTCCAAATTGGCAGCGAGGCGGCGTCCACCCAGAAATTCCGCGACGACCGGGCCGCCTTCCGAAAGCTGGCGCATTTTGTAATAACTGCCGGCGGCAATGGAGCTCAGGGTCCCGAGCGAAGTCCACAAGACGGGCTGCCAATGGAAAATCAATTTAAGGAAATGCGCCGGATACATCAGTGCCTCGCCGAGCAGATACAGCGCCGCCATGATAAAATTGCCCGGATGCCAGCCGGGCTTGTCGGCAAACGCCGGGTGCGTGAAGCAATAAACCAGCGCGCACAGTAGAAGATTGTTTACGATGAGGACAGCGAGGATGGCGAGGCCAAACAGCCATGCCAGCCGCCGGGTTTGCCGCTTCGCCTGATCCTGTCGGGCAAAAAAGTCCATTTGCGATGCCCGTCTTCTAGCACAGCAAAGCGCCGACAGAAAACTTTTTTACGACTTCAGCGGGCCGGCCTGCCGATAGGACTCGTGCCATAAACCAGTCGCGCTTTTTCGGCATCCAAGGCGCTGAGGTGGTTGTCCGTCCATTGGCCGATGACGGCGTCGTATTTCTTATCCACGGGTTCAATCACGGCGCAGGGACTGTTGCCCACGCCGTCGGTGCATTCATCTTCGCATTTGGAAGCCCAGCACACGCGGTAGTGCATGATGGATTTGTAGTCGTAAGGCAGGCTGGTGACGAGCCAGTTGGTCTTGGCGATCCAGTCGTAGTCGTGCGCGCGGCCAGGCTTGATGTTCTCGTAATGGATGCTGACGAACTGATCGCGATCCCAGCGCTCGTGTTCGTGAAAAAATCCGAGAACATGGCCGAGCTCATGCGCGGGCATCCATTCCAGATCGCGCCACCAGAACGCGGTGATATTGATGTCGGTGCGCTCGCCCTTCTTGAAGCCAACATGGCTGGTGTTGTTGCCGGCATTCGTCTGGCCAGTGAAGTTGATGTATTCGATCTCGGTCGTGCGCGGGATGAATTTGATGTTCGCGCCGGTGTCCAGCCAGCGCTGCATCGCGCGCCGGGCGATGGTCTGTTGTGATGGCGTAAGTTTTGAGATGTCATACGGGATGACGCCGCCTGGCCACGGCTGCGGCCGTTCGGTGTTGGCGGCCAGGTGGACGGGATTGGAATCACCAAAGGCAAAGAATGCCAGCCCGAGTGTGAGCAGGGCGACGGCCAGCCATTTTGGCCGGATGGACGCACGATGTGATTTTCCGCCGCTGGCTGGGGAATGAAGCGCGCGCATGAAGCTCATTTAAGCAGTCCGGGTTAGTGGATGGCAAAACGATATGTGCGCGGGGGAAAAAGAGTGTCCTGATTTTCATCCTGCTCTTAATCGTAATCGGCATTTGGTTGATTGCGATTAAGATTGCGAAACCAGATAAGGACACCACCCGGGGAAAAAGGCATTGGACATTCCTTTTTGATTGGCTAGATTTTGTCCGCTTATGAAATCCGATACAACCACGACAGCCATGAATTTTGTGCTCGCGGCGCTGGCCATTCTCGGGGTGGTCTTTGCCCTGCTGAGCATCACCCGCACCCGCGACCTGCGCCACCTGCAAACCAACCTGCAAATCCGCGCGCAAGTCGCCCAAGCCAATTTCATGCGCGCCCAGGCGCTGGCCAATGATGTCACGACCTACAACGCCACCGCCAAAAGCCCGGAACTGGCCAAAATTCTCTCGGCCGCCCTGACGCCCCAACCCGCCGCACCTGCCAAATAATTTTATGACTTCCGAAAACAACACCGCCCCGAATCCCGAGATCGCCGCCTTGAAGAATCAGGTGTTCACCCTGCTTATGGCGCTCATCGTCGTCAGCGGCACGCTTACGATCTTTCTTTACCGCCAGTCGAGCTTGGCCGGTTCCGACCTCGCCCAAGCCAAGCAATTGAACGTGGTGGTGACGCAGAACGAAAACGCTTTGATGAATTTCATCAACTCCCTCGTCGCCTACGGCGAAAAGCATCCGGATTTCCTGCCGATTCTGAAGAAATACGGCATCACGCCGCAACCCGGCGTTCCGGCCGGCACCGCACCCGTCGCGCCCAAGAAGTAAAATTCGTTAATCCACCTTCACGCCGCAGTTCGGACAATAGTTCGCCTGCGGCGGTATTTTTTGCCCGCAACCGGTGCAGTCCGTGTGCGCGGCCTTGTGGCGGCGATGAATCACCAGGCTGCGGATATAGGGAATCCAGGTGAACGCATAGGCAAAGATGAAGACGGAGTCTTCTTTGTGCAGGGAATAGCAGAGCAGAATGATCGAGCCGATCAGGCTCAACCACCAGAACGCCTGCGGCACCACGACTTGCTTCTTCTTTTCCGTCGCATACCACTGGACAAAAAAACGGGAGAAGAAAACCGCGTTGCCCAGCCAGCCGATGACCTTCCAGACGTGCCATTCGATCCAAAAAAAACGGCCGCCGGTAAAGCCGTCGTGCCAGTTGAAATCGTGCATGGGCGCATTAAGCCGCAGTCGCGGCGTGGTGACAAATCATTTTCCGCCCTCGTTCTTGAGATAGACCGTCTGCGTCGGGAAGGCGAACTCCAATTTTTCCGCATCGAAGCGTTCCTTGATCTTCAGGTTCAATTCCTGCATCTCGGCGAAATGCTGCTTCACATCCGTGCCGTTCCAGAAATGGACGACGAGAATGTTCAGCGCGGAATCGGCGAACTTGTTGAAGCTGATGATGAGGTTCGCCGTTTGGGGATTGGCGCGGAAAATCTCCTCCAACAGCTCCGTCGCCCGCTTCACCTTGTCCGCCGGCGTGTCGTAGGTCAGGCCGATGTTCATCTCCGTCTTGATCGTGGGCCGGCGCGTGATGTTGATGATGATGGCGTTGCCCATCAGTTTGTTCGGGATTGTGACTAGATGCCCGTCGAGATTGCGGATGCGCGTGCTGCGCAGGCCGATGGTTTCCACGCCGCCTTCCACGCCCTCCACCCGGATGCGGTCCGCGATGCGGAACGGCTTGTCCAAAAAGATCGCCACCGCGCCAAATAAATTTGCCAGCGTGTCCTGCGCCGCCAGGCCGATGGCCAGACCGCCAATGGACAGCGATGCGATCGCCGCCGTGATGTCCACGCCGACATTGGAAAGCGTCACCAGCGCGGCAACCACCACGACGAAAGCTTTGAACGCCTTGCGGATGATGGGAAACACCTGCTCGCGGAACGCCTGGTCGCTGTCCGCGCTGGCCCGCAAATGCCAGAAATTCATCAGCAGATCCACCAGCTTGAGCACCGCGTAGGTGACCGTGATGGCGACGATGACCGTGAAGCCCTTGCTTAAAATCTTCTGCACCGTGTCCGGCCATTGGAACACGTCCAGCCCGATGCGCAAAAAGATCACGAACGCGATGATCTTCACCGGCCCGTTCAACAGCTCCAGCAGCATGTCATCGAGCTTGGTTTCCGTCCGCTTCGTCCAATGCTTCAGCCACACACGCGTCAGATAATCGAGCAGCTTGGAGACGTAGAACGCCAGGAAGATGTAGATCAGCGAGAAGATATATTTCCACAGCTCGTTCCCCCAGACTTCATATCGCAAATGCAACTGCGGCCAGTCCTCCGCCAGTTGCTTGATCCAGTCCGGGGAAGCCAGCTTGTCAACCAGGCCTTTTTCATCCTTGTCGGTCGGGGCGTTGGTAACGGTTCCGTGGGTGGAAGCCGCCACGCCGGCGGCGACGTCGGCGGGCCGGTTCGTCTGCGCGCTCGCCCACACCGACCAGAACGCCGCGACGAACAACACCGCCAGGCCGAAACGATACAACCATTCAAAGCGCCATTTCATATCGGAAAATTATGGCGAAAAAAACGGCACCTTAGCAAGTCTGCCGCCTGACTGGGGAGACCATGGTTTGCCGGAATCGTTGCCGCCGATCACCAGCATCATGTGGACGCGCAATTGTTCCGCGTTGGAGATCTTCGCTTTGAAAGGTGTGGCCATGAAATCCGTGTCCACGCGCACCTGATCCGGCGCGCGATAGATGCACAACGGCGTCTTGTTCGGGTGAAGTTCCCGCCCGTCCGGTTTACGTTTACCTGCGGTTCAATCGTTCGATTCCGCGGCCACCGTCACCGGCCCGAGCAAACCGGATGAAACAAGTGGCGAATCTTTGGTGAAATAATTCCAGGTGGTGAAAGTGAATCGTTCCTTTGAGGGGCGCGGTTGGCCTTTCAAAAACCAGTCGGGAAATTCCTTCAGCGGCCCGCCGAAGCCCATGTCGCCCCGGCCAAACGCACAATCGGCTGGTTGTTGTTCGTCGCCGATCAGGCGATTGGCCCAGACGTTGGTGACTTTGATTTCAAGCTTGTTCCCTCTGGCTTTCACGGCGGAAGAAATGTCCACGCGCCACGGCGCGGTCCAGACGACGCCAAGATTTTTTCCGTTCAGCCAGACTTCGGCCAGCGCGTGAACTGTGCCGAGGTCCAAAAATAATTTTAGATTCTGTGTTTTCAATTCAGGCGCATCAAAAGTCTTCGAATAAACCGCCGTGCCGCTGAAATACTTGATGCCCGGCTCGGGGCGATTCGTCCAGTCTTCGAGCGTGGTGAAGGTCACCGGTTCATTCGGCCCGCCCCAGCGCGGATCAAATTGCACCTGCCACGCGCCGGCGATTTTGCCTGCGAGTTTTAGTTCGGGAAAGTTCTTCGCCCCACCAGCAATTTTGCCAGAAGTTGCGATCTGTTTCCGGAACACCACGAACCAACTTTCCGCGGCGGCAAAACTCAACGGCACGATTGTTTTACCGTCCCTGATTTCAAACTCCGGCAAATCGCGGGTTTCGCCTGTGACCGGATTCCACAATTCTGGTTGTTTGCCGCTGACGCCGAGGGCGCAACGCGCCGCGCCGTTTGTGTGGGCAAGATTCGCGACAAAGAAAACATCCGAACCATCTTTTTGCCGGTGAATCGAACGCACCTTGATGATTCCGGTGACCTCGGTGGCGGCAAAATCATTGGTGGCGATTTCACCCCATTGCAGCAACGCCTGGCAACGCGTGAGATATCGCACCCAAGCCTGGCCTGGTTTCCACCACGTCTGAGTGCGGTCAAAATGCGTGCCCCATTGTCCCATCGCCATGCCGGGCTGATAACGGTCGTCGTAGGGCTGATGCGTGAAGCGATGCAGCACCATCCGGTTCACGCCGTCGCAAAATGCCGCGTCGCCGATGGGCTTGAGCCATTCGGGCGTCTCGTTCCATTGGCTGTCGCGCGGAGTGCCGGTGTAAGCTTCGGCCTCGATGAGGTTGCGGCCGGCAGCCCGCACGGCGGTGACGGTGGGGGCGAGCTCGTAAGGATCGTATTTGCCACCGCGCGTCCAGAACTCCGTGACGATGCGGTCCACGTGCGGCACGGCGTCATTGATGCTCCACGGGCCGCCGTAAGGCTCGCACATAAATTTCAAACCGGCGGCGTGCAACTTTTGTTCGATCACCGGAAAATAATTTTCCCGGTAAAGGTCGCGGATGGTCTGGTCAAAATCCGCCCGAAACTTTTTTGTCTCGGCTTCGCTGCCGATGGTTCGCTTCGCCAGTGTCGGCAGAAAATCGGTCAGATCATAGCCTCGACGGGCGGAAAATTCTTCGCGCATTTTGGGAGTCCAGCCGGGCCGGCCGGCCTCATAGCTATCGAAATGATAATAATTGAATCCGTTGCCGACGAGATCACCGAGGTGTTGCTTGGCGTCGGCAATGATGTGGTCCATGTGAAATTCCACCGCTGCGCGGCTCATTTTGTCGCATTCCAAACCGATAGCCTCCCATTGTGCCGGCTGGAGCAACGCGCCCATCGTGGTGCGACCAAAACGATAGATGACCCAGTCGCCCGGCGGCGCAGCCCAATCCAGTTTTCCGTCCGGCGACATCTTGTCGGTGAGGTTCACGATGTTCGCCCGCGCCACGATGCCGCTCGCTGGCAATGCCAGCACCGCCACATCACGGTAAAACTCGCGACGCGCCGGGATTTCCGGTTTTTCAAGTTTGCCCGTGACGGGATTGTGAACCGGAAACGGCTGCACCGCGCGCAGATCCGGTTTGGCCTGTGCCAGCGTGCCGGAAAAATTCGTTCCGCCCTGAACCGGCGTTTCTGCCCAGACAATCTGCTGCATGGAAAGTTCTGGAGTGATCCACGGCCCACCGCTGCTTTCGTAACCCGCGCAATTGTGAACGCCAAAATCCAAGCCAAGCCGTTTGGATTCCAGCGCCGCGTGGCGCACCAGTTGCCACCACGGGTCGGTGAACGTGACGACTTGCGGCGTCGGACAGTTAGAGATGATGCCCGCCCACGGTGTGCAGACATCCGCGAGACTGAAAACCGTCGTCCCGGAAAAGCCCGCGTCCCGCAGCGCTTCCAAATCGCGCGTGATGCCGTTGCTGCTCACGTTGCCGCCCATCCACATCCACAAAACCTGCGGGCGCGCGGCGGCGGGTGGATGCTTAAATTGCGTTTCCAAGTCATCGGCGCGGGCTGGGGCAATGCTGGCAATCAATAGCAAATAAAACAGGCGCATACCGTTCAAGATATGCGCCGTGAAGAATTCGGACAACAGTTGGTTCACGCCTTCCGCATCTTTGATGCTCGCCAGAATGTCCACCACGACTTCCCCCTTCTGCTTCGCGCCTTGCGGGCTGCCATGGTGGAGACGCACGGAAACTAGCCCCGCTTCCATGTCGCGACCGCCGATCATCAACATCGTGTGGATGCGCAATTGTTTCGCGTTGGAGATCTTCTCTTTGAACGGCGTGGCGCTGAAGTCTGCCTTTACGCGCACCATGTTTGCGCACAGTTCGTTCACGATGGGCTGGCTGCCAGTAGCAGCCGCGCTACTGGGCAAAAATTGCGATTTTAAAGCCAACCCACGCGATTCACAAACTATGTCCGCTGGTGATAGGGTTGAGTTTGAAAGAGTGCCATATCCACACTCCCCAATTCAGTCCAGTCCAAAATTTTATGAAGACAATCAGGCATTTCAGTGTTCTGGCTGTTATGAGCGCTTGTTTGCTTGGCTCGTCGGCGGCTCAATCCGTGACCAATGTTTTCTTCAACGCCTCGCAGACGGCGACGCTGATCGTCTCCAACATCAACGCGATCACCATCCAGAGCGGCGATTACCGTTTCACCTATTCGGTGGATGGCTATTGGTCATCCGGCGGCGGGACACCGACTGGCCGGTTCTTCAGCGTCTTCTGGCCGGACGGTGTGCAGGCGCAGGCCATCACCGCCGGGCCGTTGCTGGGCACCGGAGCGAACATCAGGCTCGCGCGCGCGGACGGAAAACCATTTGATCTCCAAGCGTTCACTGGAAAGATTCTCCTCAATACGGCTGGTGCTGGCGGCGCGTTCGAAATCATGCCCCTGCTCAACGGTAACGACGCCTTTCCCAATCCGCTCCAATACGATTGCACCGGCTACGCCGGGCAAAGTTTTGCATACACCCCGGCGCTGGCCGGCTACGACACTTACCAGATTCACATGTGGGGCGACTTTGCGCTGATGGCCCTCACGCTGATTGACACCAATCCGCCGATTCAGCCCGCGCCTAATTTCAGCATCGCCACCAGTGTTTCGCCGGTCGGAGCCGGGACGGCCGGTGGCGCGGGGAGTTATCCGAGCAACTCACCTTGTTCGCTGGTCGCTTCGGCAAACCCGGGTTGGGGTTTTAAAAACTGGACCGAAAACGGTATCCAAGCCAGCGCTTCGAAAACCTACAATTTCACCGTGCTCACCAATCGCACACTCGTCGCGAATTTCGTTCCCGCCTACACCGTCACCACCAGCGTTTCACCGAGTTATGGCGGAACTTCGTCCGGCGACGGCACGTTCAATAGCAATTCAGTCGTCCTGGTCACGGCGACACCGATCACCGGTTTCAAGTTTGTGAGTTGGACCGAATTCGGCTCGCTCGTCAGCATATCAGCGAACTACAGCTTTAATCTCACGGCCGACCGCGCGCTCGTGGCAAACTTCGTGCCCGCCGGCACGAGCGCGACGTTCGATTTCGATACCGGCACGCCAGCAGTCGGCCCGGGGCAGGGCATGCCGGGGACGCAGACGAAGAACGGCGTCACGGCCACGTTCAGCACCTTGGCGGGCGGTTGGTCGGTGCAGAATACGTTTTATTACTGGGTGCCCGCCGTGTTCTCTGGCAATTTTCTTTATCCCAGCACGTGGGGCAGCACGATGGCCGTGGAGTTCAGCCAGCCCGTCACCAACTTCACGATGGCGTTTTTCACCGGCGAAGTTTCCAGCGAATACAACACCGCCGGGCAAGTTCTCGTCACGGCCTACACGAATTCTGCCATGACAAATCCGGTTGCGACCGGCTCGGCGCGTGGCGCGTGGCTGACGGGCGCGTATCCGGAAGGCGTGCTGTCGTTCGGCTCGGCGACGCCTTTTACGAAAGTGAAGATTGAAGTGCCGTTGCAAAGTCCCGTGCCGAGCTACCTATTCTGGGTGGACAACCTTGTCGTCCAACTTGCCACACCGCTGCCGCCGCACGCGCCGCCGCTGGCATTCGGCAGTCACTTTTACCAGCTTGCCGGCCAACCGCTCGCCATCAACATCGCCGATTTGACGTGGAGCGATTATGACCCCGACGGCGAACCGATATTCTTCGTCGGCGTCAGCGCCACGACTTCCAACGGCCTCGCGCTCACCATCCAAGGCGCGCAAATCCTTGTTCCGACAAACTCGGTGGCCGACGGATTCAGCTACACTATTGCCGACGACCGTGGCGTCACGACCAATGGCACGGCGACGATTTCCATCATCACCAGCCCGACCAGTCAGGTGAATGCGTTGGACTTGAGCGTGCCTGGCACTGTGACCGCGAATTTCACCGGCGTGCCGTGGTATTACTACGAATGTCAGCGCGCGACCAATGTGACGTTCACCGGCGCGTTGCAGACCTGGCCCATCCAAGCTTGGGCGGATGGCTCCATCTTCGTGTGGGACAACTTCGCCGACCTAACCAACCAACCGCCACAGGCGTTTTACCGTCTGCGTTGGGTGCCGTGATGGTTTGGTTTAAAAAGTAAAACGCGACTGCCGAAATATGGCAGCCGCGTTTTGTTTAATGGTGGGGCGAGCGTCCTCGCGAGCCGTGCCTACGCCCGGCGTTCTCTGATACTCGCCAAGATATCCGCCACGACTTCCGCCTTCGGCTTCGCGCCTTGCGGGCCGCCGTGGTGCAAGCGCACGGAAACCTGTCCGGCTTCCATGTCGCGACCGCCGATGACCAGCATCGTATGAACGCGCAATTGTTCCGCGTTGGAAATCTTCGCCTTGAACGGCGTGGCGCTGAAATCCGAATCCACGCGCACCATGTTGGCGCGCAGTTCGGCCACGATGGGCTTGGCGTAGTTGATCAACGCTTCGTCGTCGTTGAGCGTGATGACGCGCACCTGATCCGGCGCGAGCCAGAGCGGGAAGTTGCCTGCGTAATGCTCGATGAGGAAGCCGATGAACCGCTCATGCGTGCCGAGCGGCGCGCGATGGATGCACAACGGTGTCTTGTTCGAGTTGTCCTTGTCGCGGTAGGTCAGGCCGAACTTGGCGGGCACGGCGAAGTCCACCTGGTTGGTGGCGATGGTGAATTCGCGGCCGATGGCGCTCCACACCTGCACGTCAATCTTCGGGCCGTAGAACGCCGCCTCGTTGGCGACCTCCACGTAGTTGATGCCAGATTCGATCAACACCTTGCGCACCATGTCTTCGGTTTTCTTCCAGAGTTCCGGTTCGTTGACGTATTTCTTGCCGAGCCCTTCCGCCGCGTGCGTGCTGAAGCGCATCTGATATTTTTCGAGGCCGAAGATTTTGAAATACTTCAGATACATGTCGTTCACGGCGCGGAACTCGTCGGCGAACTGCTCCTCGGTGCAATAGATGTGGGCGTCGTTCATGTTGAGCGAACGCACGCGCATGAGGCCGAACAACTCGCCGCTCTGCTCGTAGCGATAGCAAGTGCCGTATTCCGCGAGGCGCAACGGCAAGTCGCGATAGCTGCGCGGTTCAGCCGCAAAGATGCGGTGATGATGCGGGCAGTTCATCGCTTTGAGGTAGTAGCGGTCGCCGCCGTCCCGCGACGCCATCAATTTTTCCAGTTGTTGCTGAAAATTCCCGTCGCGGAATTCATCTTCGCCCAGCCCCTCTTCGTCTTCTTCAGTGATGCCGGAAACCTCTTTTTTGTCCTCGATGTTTTTAATATCGGCATCCAGTTCCCCGATCTTTTTTTCCAGCCCCTTGATCTTGCGATCAATTTCAGCGAGCTGCTTTTCGTCAAGAGGCAGCTTCATCGGCGGGAACATGGACTCCGCGTAATACGGCAGATGCCCGGAAGTTTTATACATTTTCTCCCGTGCCAGATGCGGCGTGCGGACGCGGACGTAGCCGGCGGCGAATTCGGTTTCCTTGGCCAGCTTCTCCAGTTCCTCGACGAGCACCGTGCCCTTGGGCAGCCACAGCGGCATGCCCGGCCCGACAAATTCCGTATCAATCGCGAACAGCCCCATCTCCGCGCCGATTTTGCGATGGTCGCGGCGCTTGGCCTCCTCGAGCATCTTGAAATACTCGTCCATCGCGGTCTTGTTCTTGAACGCCGTGCCGTAGATGCGCTGGAGCTGCGGGCCTTTTTCGTCGCCCTTGTAATAGGCGGCGGCCACGCTCGTGAGCTTGAACGCGCCGATGTTGCCGGTGCGCATCACATGCGGCCCGGCGCAGAGGTCAACGAAGTCGCCGTTCTTGTAATAGGAAATCGGTTCGCCCTCGGGGATCTGCTTCAGCAAATCCAGCTTGAACTTGCTGGCGTTGCCGGGACGTTCGCCGAGTCCGCCAAGACGTCCGCTTGACGCGTCGGCAATCGCCTGCTCGCGTGTGACGGTAAGTTTCTCGAAAGTGTTGTTCGCCTTGATCTCCTTCTTCATCTCGGCCTCGATCTTCTCAAAATCTTCCGGCGAGATGCGGTGGGAGCACTCGAGGTCGTAGTAAAAACCCGTTTCGACCGGCGGGCCGTAAGCGAATTGAGCATCCGGCCAGAGGCGCAGAATGGCGGTGGCCATGACGTGGGCCGCGGAGTGGCGGATGCGTTCCAGCTCGGTCATCTTCGCGCGATCATCGAGCGTCTTGCGCTCGGGATTCACAGCGGCCGGTTGGGCGGCCGATTGATTTTCTTGTTCAGCAGACATGGGGAAAAGTTTAACAACAAAGGCACAAAGAAACGAAGGAGAAAACAGCAGGGGCAGGGGATGGTGCAGGCTTTTACGCCATGGCCTGCACCGCTTTCGTTAGTGGTTTGGTGAACTTGAATTGGCATCGGAGGAGCGTGCCGCTTCATCCGCCGCCGCTGCCGCGGCAAGGTTTTGCACCGAGCCATTGACTGACGCGAGCGAAGTGACGCCGGTGCCAAATCCGCTCATCTCGTTGAACCAACGCTGTTCGCCGGTGAGCGCATGGAGGCCATACATGTAGCCGTCCACGGCCACGACCAGCAGGTCGCCATCAAGCAGCAGCGTCACGTATGGATATCCTTTGGGGAGCTTGCGGTCCCAGACGATTTGCCCCGTGCGTTTGTCCAGAGCGGCAACCCGCCGGTTAAAGCCGGTGAAGATTAGATCTGAAAGGCTCATGCCCTCAACGCTACCGGGTGCAAACTCGCGGGCAAGAAAAAATCAATTTCGGTCGGTTCCGGAAGAACCATTGAGAATAGCCCGGCATTTCAATGCCGGGGCAGGTTGGAAAGAGCGTCAAGTCCCACCGGGACGGCTGAAACAAGAAGCCATTCAGTCATCCCTACGGGCTCGGGCTTCTTTCACGCATACCGATCCGGCGAAAGCTGACTCAAATCAAACGCCGGCTTTTCGCCGCTGACAAGTTCGCTGACGATCTTCCCGGTGACCGGCGAAAGGCTCATGCCCATCATCGCGTGGCCGGTGGCGAGGATGAGGTTGGAAAATTTCGCTGTGCGCCCAAGATACGGCATTCCATCCGGCGAACATGGCCGCAGCCCGCGCCACGGCTTGACGCCCGCAAAATCCTCCGGTGCGAACTTCGGAAAATACTTCGGCACGGCCTTGATGATGCCGCGCACGCGCACGGGATTGATGACCTCATTCAGCCCGGCGATCTCCATCGTGCCGCCGAACCGCAGCGACGTGCCCATCGGCGTGATGGCCATGCGCGCCTCGGTGAAGATGGAGCAAAGCTGCGGCAGTTCGCGCGGCTGTTCCAGCGTGAGGCTGTAGCCTTTGCCAGCCTGGATGGGAATTTTCAAACCGAGTCCGTGCGCCAACACGGGTGACCACGAGCCGCCGCACAACACAATTTCATCCGCCGATAACTCGCCGTGCAACGTTTCCACCGCGCTGATTTTTCCGTCGCGCACTTCGAGATTTGTCACTTCAGTGTTCCATTGGAACGTCACCCCGAGCTTTGCCGCTTGTGCCTGCATCGCGTCGAGATAACGATCCGGCGTGAAATGCGCGTCCTTCGGAAAATAAACCGCGCCCGCCACATCCATCGTCACCCCCGGATCCAGTTTGGCGACCTGCTGCGCATTCAGCACTTCCGCCGGCACGCCCAGTTGATTCGCCTGCGCGGCGAACTTCGCCTCGTCATCCAAGCCGTGCTGCGTCTTGCACAGCATCAGGAGGCCGCGTGTGACGAGGCCGATGTTGGTATCCGACTGCGCGGCAAACTCCTCAAACATCGCGCGGCTGGCAAAGCTCAAATCGCGGATCAACGGCGCGCTGCGGCGGACGTGTTCGGCGTTGGCCGCGCGCCAGAACTTGATGGCCCAGTCAAACAGTTCGCCGTTAAAACGCGGCTTGATGTAGAACGGCGATTCAGGATTCCACATCCATTTGAGGCCGAGCTTCACCATGCCTGGCGCGGCGAGCGGCACGAAATGGCTCGGCACGATCATCCCCGCGTTGCCGAACGAACAGCCGTCGCGTTGCGCGCCGTGGCGTTCTACGACCGTGACGCGATGGCCTTTGCGTGCGCAATGCAGCGCGGTCGAAAGCCCGATCGCACCCGCGCCGATGATGAGAACATTTTTGCTCATGGCATTTACTTCCTGACATCAATCAGATTGCGGACGAGAAAATCCATGCGGCGCTTGCTGCCGTATGGTGTTTCCGCCGAGCCGTGGCCCGTGCCGGTGATGACGATGAATTCAAAATCTTTGCCCGCTTTTTCCAGCGCGTTCACGACCTGCATCGTCGAGGCCGGGTCCACGTTTTGGTCCAGCTCGCCGACCATGAGGAGCAATTTGCCTTTCAGCTTGGCCGCGTCCTCGACATTGGAACTGCGGACGTAAGAATCGTCCACCGGCCAGCCCAGCCACTGCTCGTTCCACCACAGCTTGTCCATGCGGTTGTCGTGACAACCGCAGTCGGCCACGGCGACCTTGTAAAAATCATTATAGTCCAGCAACGCGCGCATGGCGTTCTGACCGCCGGCGGAACCGCCGTAAATCCCGACGCGCGATAAATCCATCCACGGCCGCGTTTTGGCGGCGGCCTGGATCCACGCTATGCGGTCGGGAAAACCCGCGTCTTTCAAATTCTTCCAGCACACGTCATGGAACGCTTTACCGCGATTGTCCGTTCCCAACCCATCCGCCTGCACGACGATGAAGCCGAGTTCCGCCAGCGTATGCTGCCGCAGATAGCGCCCGAACTTCTGCGGAGCGAACGAATCCTGCGGCCCGGCATAAACTTCCTCGACGACGGGATATTTTTTCTTCGGATCAAAGTTTGACGGCTTGATGATGACGCCATAGATGTCCGTCTTGCCGTCGCGGCCTTTGGCGACAAAACGCTCTGGCACACTCCAGCCGGCCTTGACGAGCCTTGAATCATCGCCGCGCTCAAGCTCGCAGATCAACTTGCCGTCGTCGCTGCGGCGCAGCTCGGTGACGGTCGGCTGGTCCACGCGTGACCAGCGGGCGATGAAATATCTTGAGTCCGGCGAAAACTCCACCGAATTGTCGCCATCGCCTTCAGTCAGTTGAACAAATCCGCTGCCGTCGAAGTTCACGCGGCAAAGCTGGTGATGATACGGGTCTTCACCCGGGCGCACGCCGCTGGCGAGGAACCAGACTTGACGTTTCGTCGCGTCCACTTTGAGCACCTCGCGCACAACCCAGTTGCCAGGCGTCACGAGATTTTTCACCGCGCCAGTCGCCACATCGTAAAGCCAGAGATGCGCCCAGCCGTCGCGTTCGCTCATCCAGAGCAGTTCGCCAGAATCATCGAGCCATTCGCGCCACGTCTTGGTCTCGTAATCCACAAAAGTTTTGCTGCGTTCGTCAACTACGGTGCGAATCGCGCCATTGGTCGCGTTGACGGCGAGCACGCGGTAGAGCTGATGCCCGCGCTGGTTGTAGTCGAAATAAAATTCATCGCCGCGCGGCGACCAGCGGATGTTCAGTTCCCCGTAGGGCGTGAACGCGTTCGAAAACAGGTCGTTGGGAATGACCGTGGCGGTTTGGCTGGCGACATCAATCAGGACCGGCTGAACTTGCGGCAGCGCGTCGCCGGGCTTGAAGTAATCGTATTGGATCAGTTTTGGCTGCAACTGGTCGGCCGGCGACGATTCCACAATGGTCACGACGCGCTGCGTCACTTGCTGCACGGAAAAAATCACGCAGTGTTTTGAGTCCGGCGACCAGACGGCCGGGCCACGATACGGATTTCCCGGCGTGCCGTTCGTGGTCAACGCGGTGGTCGCGCCAGACGCGGGCACCAGCACCGCATTTTCATTTTCAAACTTCACGGAGAAATTTTCGTCCGGCGACTGGCCGGAACGATTGCGTCGCTCGCGGCGCGGGCGTTCAGTTTTTCCCGGCTTGCCGTCAATCGCCACCTCCAAAATATCCGGTGCGGCCTCGAAAAAACCCAACGGGCTGCCCAGCGAATCGGTCACGAGCCAGACATGGCCGGCATAAGTGTGAAACTCCTTCGTCTCGCCCGGCCGCAGGCGTCCGTAGGGCCGGCGTTCACCGCTTTCGTTCACCCAGAAAACCTCAACGGAACCGGCGGTGGTATTGTTCAGGCGGATGGCCGTTTCGCCGCCGGTGTGCGTGGTGCGCTTCGGCGCGAGCGATTTTTGCGTCGAGGTGGAGAGGCGTTCGCCGTCCGGCAGGCCAAGCTTTTCAGCGGACGACGCGCGCTTAATCTCGCCGGTGTCGGCGTCCACCAGAACGTATTCAAACGTGTCGGGAGCGGTGGTCACGCGATACCAGAAATGCCGGTTGTCCGGCAGCCAATGTGGCGCGACCGCGTCTCGGAAAACTTTCCCCTCCGTGCGCCGGGCCAACGACTGCGCACGTTTATAATCTACCGCGTTGTCACCGGCGAAAAGATTTCCGGCAGTAAAACAACCGGCCAGCAAAAGAAGTGAAAGGATGTTTTTCATCGGATGCCCCAGCAGAATGGATCGTTGTCGTTGAGCAATAAAGTGGCTTCGGCGTTGACGTGCGCGGTGCCGGTGATGACCGGTTGGATTTCACCGCGCTCGCGGTTCAGCCAGCGAAATTTGCCGGCGAACTTGCTGCCAAGAATGCTTTCCTGAATCCACGGTGCCCCCTCGGCCAGCTTGCCATCCGCCGCGAGGCACGCAAGCTTGGCGCTCGTGCCGGTGCCGCAGGGCGAACGGTCATAAGCCTTGCCGGGACACAGGACAAAATTCCGCGAATCGCCGCCGTTCTGCGGCGGACCGAACAGCTCGATGTGATCTACTTCGGGAAAGCCCTGCGCATTCACGGCCTGTCGGATACGCCAGGTCAGATCGGTGAGCGACTCAACATTGACGAGCTTCAGGTCGCGTCCGTGTTCGCTCACGAGGAAAAACCAGTTACCGCCCCACGCGACATCGCCGGTGACTTTGCCGACGCCCGGAACATCCACCGTCGCTGCCTTGGTTTTGCGAAAGCTCGGCACGTTCGCCACGGACACCTCGCCGTTCGCGCACAACGTGGCGGTGACGGTGCCGACGGGCGTCTCGATTTTGTGTTCGCCTGGCTGAATGCGACCGAGATGCGCCAGCGTGGCGACGAGACCGATCGTGCCATGGCCACACATGGCGAGCACGCCGACGTTGTTGAAGAAAATCACGCCGCAGACACACGACTTGTCCTGCGGTTCGACGAGCAGCGCGCCGACCAGCACGTCCGAGCCGCGGGGCTCGTTGACGACGGCGGAGCGAAACCGGTCGTGCTGCTCGCGGAAAATCTTGAGCTGGTCGGACACGGCACCGCCGCCGAGGTTCGGTCCGCCCGCGATGACGACACGCGTCGGCTCGCCGCCGGTGTGGGAATCTATGATCGAGATGCGTTTCATGCTTTTTGGGAACGAGATTTATTTGATACCCGGCATCAGCCGGCGGATGAGCGGTGAAAACAGGAGCAGTGCCAGGCCACCGCCGCCCGCAATGAGTGCGACGTGCAGAAATTGCGTCGGCATTCCGGCGACGTTCTCGCTGCTCATACCGCCCGCGAGGAGGCCGGCGAGCAGATTGCCGAGCGACGTGGCGAGAAACCAGATGCCCATCGTTTGGCTGGCGAGCTTGGTGGGCGCGAGTTTCGTCACGGCGCTCAAGCCCACCGGGCTTAAAAAAAGTTCGCCAAACGTGTGCAGCAAATAAGTCGTGCAGAGCCACAGCACGCTGACCTTGCCGGTGTTGAGCGCGTGACGCGCCGCGAAATACATCACGAAGAAACCGGCTGCGAGCATCAGCAGTCCGGCGGCAAACTTGGTGGCGAGCGACGGCAGGATGTTGCGCCGCGCCAGCCCCAGCCACAAGAACGACACCGGCACGGCAAGGATGAGAATGAGCAGCGCGTTGAGGGACAGCAGCCAGCTTGCGGGCATCTCCCAGCCGAAGAACACGCGGCGGGTGTAGTTTTCCCCAAACAGGTTCATCACCGAGCCGGCCTGTTCAAAGCCGGACCAGAACAGCGCCGAAGCAAAAAACAGAATCATCACGACGACGAGCCGCTTCTTCTCGGAGCCTTCCAGCTTGGCGAGCAGAAACGCCCACGCAAACCACAGCGCGGCGACACTGACAATGGCAATGCCGGTGCGTTGTGCCAGCGCCACGGGATTGATCACGAGGATGCCGGAGAACGCCAGCACGGCAACGGTGAAGACCGCAGCCAGCGCTGTGCCGACCAGCAGCCAGTCGCGTCGGGCGTTCCCGCTCGGGGCGGCCGGATGCAAGCCCGCCCCGCCGAGGTGATGGCGCGTTTTCACATATTGGATGACGCCCAACACCATGCCCGCGCCGGCGGCGGCGAAACCGTAATGCCAGTTCAGCCGTTCGCCGAGAAAGCCGCAGACAATCGGCCCGATGAACGCGCCGAGATTCACACCCATATAGAACAATGTGAAGCCGGCGTCGCGTCGCGCGCCGCCTTCGGGATACAGATGGCCGACGAGCGCGCTGGCGTTTGGCTTGAGCAACGCCGTGCCGAGCACCACGAACAGCAACCCGGCGAAAAACGCGCCCCGATTCGGAATCGCCAGCGTGAAATGACCGAGCGCGATGATGCAGCCGCCGATGAGCACGGCGCGTTGCGGGCCGATGAGCCGGTCGGCAATCCAGCCGCCGGGCAACGCCACGAGATATACCGCGCAGGTGTATAGCCCGTAAATCGCGCCAGCCGTCGCCGCATCCAGGTTCATGCCGCCGCGGATGGTTTCCGCCGTCATGTAGAGGATGAGCAGCGCGCGCATCCCGTAGTAGCTCATGCGCTCCCACATCTCCGTGAAGTAAAGCGTGTAGATGCCGCGCGGATGACGCGGCAGCGCGTTCGCTTCAACGGTGGAGGTGGCGGGATGAGACATCGCTAAATCGGCTTCTTCCGCTCACTTCGGCGGAACCAGCTTGGCACGCACGAGTTCCGGCAAAAACTTCGGCGGAACCGAGGCGGTGGACAGCACGGCATCATGGTAACGGCTCAAATCAAAACGGTCGCCCAGTTCGCGCTCCAGCTGCTGGTGCAGGCGGTAGTGCGCCATGCGCCCGACGAAATAGGTGCTCAACTGGACGGAGCTTTGCTTGGCGCGGATGAGCTTGAGCTTCGCCTCGCCTTCGGACTGGAAGGCATCCTCGGTCATGAATTTCATCGCCTCGGCATCGGTCATCTGCGTGCAATGCATCCGGTAGTCCAAAATGGAATTGGCCACCGCGCGCAGGTAAAACTTCAACTGCATCAGCCGCAGACGCAGGTCGCCGTCGCCGTAGCCTTCGTTCAGCATCGTGATCTCGCCATAGACCGCCCAGCCCTCGATGTAGGGGCCGGAGCCGAGCACGCGCCGGATGAGCGACGGATTGCGGTTGGCATATTCGAGCTGCACATAATGGCCGGGATACGCCTCATGGATTGTGAGGATTTGCAGCATGTGCCGGTTGTATTCCTCCAGAAAACTTTCGACCTGGGCCGGCGTCCAGTCGGCGGGTGGCGGACTCACGGCATAAAAACTTTTTGCCTGCGGATCGAGCGGCGGGGCGTTGTCGAGATACGCGAGCGAATTGCCCCGGCGAAATTCCGGCATCTCGATGATGTCGCAATGGTCCGGCTCCGGCAGCCGCAGATAACCGCGTTCGCGGATGAAAGTCTTGATCCGATCCACCGTCGCGCGGGCATCGGCCACCAGATTGGTGGCGTTGCCGTGTTCCTGGTTCACCGCCCCGATGACCTTGGTGATGGTTTCGCGGCGACCGGCGGCGTCGTCCGGCGGGAAGTTCTGCTTCGGAAAATATTGCGGCCAAAGCTGGCGGGCGACGACGTAAAGCTCATTGTGAACGCGGGCGAACTCGGCCTGGGCATCGGCCAGATTTTGTTCGGCGGTAATGCCGGCCTGCGTTTCCAGCTCGAACTTTTTATCGAACTTCGCCCTGCCGAGCCGCCAGTTGTCCTCGGCCTTGGCGCGTAAAGGCCCTTCAAGAAACTTCTGATAATCCTTCAGGGCGACCACCACCTTCGCGGCGGCGGCTTTCAATTGTTCCTGCTGCGGCGTTTCGCCGGTGTAATTGAACAGGTCGCTCTGATAAAAATTGATCGCACCCAGGTTCTGGCGGATGGCCGTCTCCAAGATCGGGCGCGACGGATGCGTCAGGGATTTTTCCGCCTCGGCGATGATGCGCGGCATCTGCGTCATGCGCGCGATGGCGTTGGCGATGTTGGTCTCCTTCGGCAAGGTGGACTGCGCGACCAGCAGATAGACGCTGTCGTTTAGGTAACGGCCATACGTGCGCGGGTCTTCCTCGAACGGCCTCGTATTTTCCGCGAGCCACAAGCCACGGGTCAGATCGTCGCGAAAAATTTCGTAATCAATCTGTCCGTCGCGGGACAGTTCGGAATACTTCACCGCCTTTGGCAATGCTTTCAGTTCCCGGCGCAACTGCGCCTGCCAACGTTCGCGGGCAGCGGGTGAGATGTCATCGAGCCGATTGTCGAAGCGATGATCGCCCAGCGCCGTCGCCTCCGACGGCTGCATCTGGAACGTCGCTTCGAGATGCGCCTTGAAAAAGGCTTCCAACCGGTCATCCGCCGTCTGCGCCCACACCGGACTGGCAGCGCTAAGACAGACCAGCAATCCAGCGAGGATAGCCCGCGCCGGTTTGCTGTCAGGACGCGAAATGAAGGAGATTTTTTTCATTCTTTTTTTAGCCACAGATTTTCACAGATGAAACACAGATTTTAAAATGAAAGTTTTTATCTGTGTTTCATCTGTGAAAATCTGTGGCCTCGGTTTATTTCCGCTTCGGAATTTTGGGCCGGGACTTGATGCCGTCGTGGATGATTTTCAGGATGCGCTTACGCTCCTCGCCGGCGAGCGTGAGGCGCGGGGCGCGGACGGTTTCCGTGCCGAGGCCGGTTTCCTGCACGGCGAGCTTGATGTATTGGACGAACTTCGTGCTGACGTCGAGATGCAGGAGCGGCGTGAACCAGCGGTAGATTTCACGGGCCTTTTCCCATTCGCCCTTGCGCGTGAGTTCCCAGAAATACTGGTTCTCGGCCGGAAACGCGATGCCCGTGCCGGCCACCCAGCCGTCAATGCCGAGGATGCTGGCTTCGAGCGCGAGGTTGTCCACGCCGGTGAACAGCGCGTAGCGGTTGCCGACGACGTTGTGCAAATCCGTGATGCGGCGGACGTCGCCGGAACTTTCCTTGAGCGCGACGAATTTCTTTTCATCCGCGAGTTGGGCGAACATCTCGGGCGTGATGTCGTTGCCGTAGCTGATCGGGTTGTTGTAGATCATGATGGGCAGGTCGCTCGCCTTCGCCACGGTGCGGAAATGCGCCATCGTCTCGCGCGGGTCGCCTTTGTAGAGCATGCCGGGCAGGAGCATGATGCCGTCCACGCCGAGCTTCTCGACGTCGCGCGCGTAGCGGCAGGCCTCGGCGGTGCTGGTTTCGGCCACGCAACTCAAGACCGTGACGCGACCAGCGACGACCTTGAGCATCTCCTCGATGAGCAGGCGCTTTTCGTCGCCGCGCAATGCCTGGTTTTCGCCGAGCGAACCGAGGAAGATGAGGCCGGTGACACCGGATTTGATCAGGACTTCGGCGTGGCGCGCCGTGGCGTCGAGGTCAATGGTTTGGTCGCGTTTAAGTTGGGTGGTGATGGCGGGAAAGACGCCGCTCCAGAAGGGTTTGCTCATGGGTTTATTAAAGCTTCGCTGGTTTCTGCTGCAAGCAATCAATTTCAGGCGCCATCCGGCGGCATTAACTATTGCCAACTTAATAATTGTAATAAACTGTCGTGGTTAAGGCTTGGCGCAAAATTACGGCCCCACTGTGAAATCTGACATACTTGCAAAAACCGGCCTGCTGCCGGGTTCGATCGCGAACCCGCTCGCCGTGCTGCCGATGATCGAACAGCTCTTCGATCACGTGCCCGAGACCGTCTTCTTCATCAAGGACCGGCGCGGCCATTATGTCGCGGTGAACCAGACGCTGGTGGAGCGGTGCGGCTTGAGCGAAAAGCGGCAGCTCATCGGCCGCCATGTGCGCGAGGTGTTTCCGAAGGAACTATCCGAACGCTACGCCAACCAGGATGAAACGGTCCTGCGCACCGGTCACCCCATCATTGACCGGCTGGAGCTGCACTGGTATGTGCGCCGCCAATCCGGCTGGTGTTTGACCACCAAACTTCCCTGGCGTGATGCCGACGGGAAAATTGCGGGCTTGGTCGGAATTTCCCGTGACCTGCGTGCTCCGGGCGACCGTGAAACCATTCCAAACAGTCTGGCCGCCACGCTGGAATATCTGGAAACGCATCGCGCGGATTCCATTTCGCCGGCTTCACTGGCCCGGCACGCGGGGCTTTCGTCCGTCCGGTTTGCGCGGTTGATCAAGCGCATCTTTCGCATGACGCCGCACCAGCTCATCACGCAAACCCGCCTGGCGGCGGCGGCGCATCTGCTGCGCGAAACCGACCGCTCGGTGGCGGACATCGCATTCGATTGCGGTTTCTACGATCACAGCGCTTTCACGCGGGCGTTTCGCTCCGTGACTGGCCTGACGCCGTCCCAATTCCGCTGCTTGCAGAAGGTGTAAAGGCAAACGCTGCGGGCGATCTCAGCGGTTCATCAGATCTTCAATCTCGCCGGCTTCAATCGGAATGTCCGCCATCAAATCCAACTGACCGTCTTCGGTGACCACAACCGTATTTTCCAATCGCACGCCGAAGCCTTCGTCCTTGAGGTAGATGGCTGGTTCTACCGTCACCACCCAGCCGGGTTCGATTTTGAAATGGTTGTAAGTCACATCATGCACGTCGAGGCCGATGGGATGCGTGACGCCGTGCATGAAGAACGGGCGCACGGCGGGATTGTCCGGTGTCTGCCTCTTGATCTGCGATATTTTCAAGAGACCAAGATCCACGCATTCCTTCGCGATACGCTCCTCGCATTCAGTGCGCAGATCCTTGGTGGTCTTGCCCGGCGTGAGCGCGGCAACTTGCGCACGGAAAACGCGGAGCACGGCGTTGTAAACCTGCTTCTGCCGGCGCGTGAACCGGCCGCTGACAGGAATCGTGCGCGTCAGGTCGCTCATGTAATTGCCGAGGCCGGCCGCGACATCCAGTAGGAGCAGCTCGCCCTTTTTGCAGACCTGGTCATTCTGGTTGTAATGGAGAATGTTGTTGTTCGCACCGCCGGCGATGATGGGCGGATAAGCAAACGTCCCCTTGTGCCGGATGAATTCATGCGCAAACTCGGCTTCGATTTCGGTTTCATTCACGCCGGGCTTTAGACATTTCAGGACACGCTTGAAGCCGCGGCCGGTCAGGTCGCACGCGGCTTTGATGGCGTCAATCTCGTGCTGCGACTTCACGGAGCGCAGCTCGTGCATGACCGGCGCGAGGCGGTAATACTTGTGCAGCGGGAATTTTTTGCGGCAATCGCGGACGAACCGGTTGTCGCGCGTCTCGACCGTGACGTCGGCGCGCTGGTGCTCGTTCGTATTGAGATAGACATTCTCCATCTCGCAGACGAGCTGGCGGAAGATCGTTTGAAAATCCGTTAGCCACTTGACGTTCTTGATGCCGGAAATATTCGTGGCCTGCTCTTTCGTGAGCTTGTGGCCCTCCCAAATCGCGAGGTGCTCGTTCGGCTGGCGGACGAACAGGATTTCGCGATGGTTCGGATCGAAGGCATCCGGCGCGAGCAGCAGAATTGTCTCCTCCTGATGCACGCCGGTCAGATAAAACAGATCGGCGTTCTGGAGATGGCCCATCGTGCCGTCGGCGTTCGTGGGCATGATGTCGTTCGCGTTCAGCACGGCGAGCGAGCGCGGCAGCAGTTTTTTGACGAGACGCTCGCGGTTCAGCGTGAACAGCGCGGTGGGAAGCGGGACGGCTTTCATTTAATTAGCTTTGTTGCAAAATAAAGCAACCGCCGGAAAAGTTAAGCGAATTCAGTCCAATCGTTTGCGGGACTGCCGGCGGACCCAGAACAACCCGCCCCAACCGAGCGTTAACAGCCCGGAAACCGCCCACGCCCCGGCCCCGGCGTTTTGCGGCGCCAGCCAGAGCGCCGTCGCCCCGGCGGCGGGACCGAGACAGTTGCCCAGTCCGATGGCCGCCTCGTGAATACCGCCATGTTCGCTGCTCGAATCATGCGCATCCATCGCGTAAAAAAGCGACGAGTAATAAATCAGCCCAATCGCCGCGCCGAAGACCACTTGCGCGATCAAAACCGTCGCGAGATTCGGCACCACCAGAATGGCCGTAAAGGAAACGATCAACAGCCCGAACGCGCCGACCAGCCAACGAAACCGGTAATGCCAACCCGTCCACTGCCACAGCACGACGAACGCCAGCACCCGGGCGAAACACCAGAGCGAAAGCGTGAACCCGGCCATCATGGTCGAGAGATGGAATTTCTCCGCCACGCCGGGCAGCACGGCGAGCAAGGTGTTGATGGCGATGTAGGCGAACGGATTGGCCAGCCACGCGAGCCGCTGGAAATTTTTGGCCAACGCGGGAGCGGTCCGGCTGGTTTTCGGGCCCGGACTGGTGGTTTCCGCTGTCACGAGCGGTTTCGGCGGATGGATTTTTTCCACCCAGAAAACCATCGTGAACTGCAAGAGCATGAACGCGAGCGGCACACAGAACATTCCCTGATAGCCGAGTTTTTTGATGAGCATGCCGCCGATGAAAAACGACGTGGCGTTGGTGATGGCCCAGGTGATGTTGTAAATGCCCACCGCATGTGGGATGTGGTCCGGCGTGTCGCCCTCGCTGACCAGCGCCTCCAGCACCGGCCAGATGAAGCACATGCCGGCATTGACCACGCACGCGGCCGCGATGGCCCCGGCGACGGAATGAAGCTGCGAACCCACCGCCAGCCCAACCGCCATGACGGCGAAACCGATTTTCAGCGCGGTGAAATAACCGCAGCGCTGCGCAAATTTCCCGGCCCACAGCGACGCGAAGATGTAAACCAGGCCGATGAACGCCGCGAGTTCCAGATTTTGCCGGTCGTTGAAACCGAACTGGTCGCGGAAGAAAAAGTAGAGATAATTAAAATAGATCACCACGGCGAAGGAGTTGAGGCCTTCGATGGTGTAGCAGGCGGCGCGGAATTTTTTGGCCGGATTCACGGGCGGGAAATTTCCTCCAGCGCCTTGAGACAATACCATTTCACCGCGTCCGTCATTGGCGGCGTGAGCTGTTCCAGATCTTCACGGCTGCACCAGCGGATATCGTGATGTTCCGCGGCGGCCAACGTGAGTTTGCCATTCTTCGGTTTAGCCCAGTAAATCAGGCCGATATGCTCGTGCGTGTCGCTGATGCGATGGATGTCGAGAAAGCGCGGCGCGATGAGCGCGCGGGTGCC